>Ga0265295_1003992_pt1 | contig 20437 bp, 17 predicted proteins | sample Munlansysbiofilm_FD_192503 | JGI IMG/M metagenome (GOLD analysis project Ga0265295, IMG submission 192503) | Leachate microbial communities from a municipal landfill in Southern Ontario, Canada - Methane capture system biofilm | ecosystem: Engineered > Solid waste > Landfill > Unclassified ... | reverse complement strand
TTATTGAACAAGCAGAACATATTTTCCAGAGCATATAATCAAAATCATTACCAAGCAAAATGATGAACTTTTATTGTCGACCTGCGGAATGTGAGATTAAGGATCTTTAATTTTTAAAAAAGAAAAAAGGGTATTGCAATAGCATATTGATTTTCAAAGCAAACTTGAGCTGGTCATGCTACTGCAATGTGAACAATAATATACACAGTTCGAGCCTAATTTTTGCTTTTTTAATGAGTTGCTGCAAAATGTGCAGGACATTTTTACATCTGTTTCTATTTTTAATTTATTCATATGTAACTATTCAGCCTGATAAAAACGCTATCTATAACAATCTTGACAAAAAGTTAAAATGTAAATTTCATTATGAACATTTATTTTGATTGTTATTATTGATTGCTTTTTTGATTCTTAGATTGTTAGATTGTTAGATTGTTAGTGGGCAGATATCTCCATTTCGATGAAATCAGCACCAATAGGCAGATTGTGATAGGCTGAATAGTTACATTCATATTAACACATCATTACAAAATCCATATTTACAGTGTTTTTCTTTGTCCAGTACCCACATACCTTACAAAGCTGTACATTTCTTATATTATTATGGAGTGCATTGTTGCACTGCGGACATTTTTTTAATAAACCCATTTTTATTACTCCTTAAGTTAAATCGTGGAGATTATAGAAAGAGGCAGATGTGGAAAACCCACTCTGCCTCTTTATAGTGTACCACCGAAAATATGTACACATGTTCATGAAAACGTACCTTTCTGAGAAAGATAACATTTTCGAAAATCCCACTCCATTTGTCTGAGAAACTCCCATTTCCCAACCCGCAAATATACTCGATTGAAACGTACCTTATTCAATCGGCATATTATAATTAGTTGTGTAAATATATAACATATCCTTTATTAAATTTATAATGAAACATTAAATTATAACATCATTATAATTTCAAAAGTGAACTATTCAGAAAAAATTATTTAATGATTACTATAATTTATGTTTGAAGTCCAATATTGATGATCATTATTATATATTTACTCAATATATAATGTTTCACTGTAAATAAATTGATATTATCGATCAATAAACCCCTGCTAAATAAAGTAAATGTTGCTTTGACATTTGATTCTCATGAAAATGATAAAGATGAAGCATTATAAGCACTCATCTCTCTCCCCCCAAAGCGCAAGCATTATAGTATTACAAGCACTTCTCCATTCTATATTTAATAATGAATTTACAGTGAGGATCATGATAAACGTAGGAATTATCGGTGCATCGGGATACACAGGTGGGGAGCTTATGCGCTTGCTTCTGAACCATCCTGAGGTTAACATTGCAGTAGCTACTTCAAGGAAGCTTGCAGGAGTGGATATTAGTGAAAGACACCCTCATCTTAAGTGTTTTCTGGACCTTAAGTTCCAGGATCTCAGTCCGCAAGAGGTAAGCTCAGGTTGCGATGTGGTATTTGTGGCTGTGCCACATGGTACTGCAATGAACATAGTGCCAAAGCTTATTGATGGGAAAACAAAGGTCATAGATCTGAGTGCGGACTACAGGCTCAGGACAGATGTCTTTGAATCCGTCTATAATCTTGAGCATAAGAGTCCCATGGAAGCAGTGTTTGGTCTGCCGGAGCTCCATCCCGAAGTTGCTGAACAGACATTCATTGCAAATCCGGGATGCTTCCCCACAGGTGCTATACTGGCTGCAGCTCCACTGGCAAAGGCTGGACTTATCAGCTCAGTGGTCTTCGACTCAAAGTCAGGCATCACCGGTGCAGGAGTTGAGCCTTCACAGACATCACATTATCCTAACATGGCTGAGAATGTGCAGGCATACAAATTGACCACACACAGACATGTTTCAGAATTTGTGCAGGAACTCAATCGTCTGGACAATTCCCTGACAAACATCAGCTTCACACCCCATGTTGTTCCATCATGCAGGGGAATCCTCACCACAGCCCACATCTTCACAAAGGAAAAACTCACGCTGGAAGATGTTAGGTCACTATACGAAGAGATGTATGCAGACAAGCCATTTGTACGGCTTATCAAGGGCATTCCTACTCTTGGTGCAGTTCGTGGCTCCAATTTCTGTGACATCGGTTTTGAGGTCGATGAAAATAATAATCGTATAGTTGTAGTCTCGGCCATTGACAATCTTGTGAAAGGTGCATCAGGACAGGCTATACAGAACATGAATCTCATGTGCGGTTTTAACGAGACTGATGGGCTCTGGAATGCTGCAACTTTCCCATAAGGTGCAAATCCTGAAATATTATAGTAAAGTAAGGTATGATCATGGACGTAAAAGATGTAATGAATTCGAATGTTGTTACCTGCTCTCCGGAGACTCCGATACGTGAAGTAGCACAACTCTTGAAGCAAAAAAATATCAGTGGCCTTCCTGTTGTGGATGAAGGCAAGGTTGTTGGTATAATTTCCGAAGGAGATATACTGAAACTACTAAAGGTCCCCGAACATGGAGGGCTCTGGCTTCCAAGTCCTTTTGAGGTTATCGAAGTGCCTATACGTGAGCTCCTGAGCTGGGAAGAGACCAAGGATATGCTTGATGATGTGGGTTCCAAACCTGTCAAAGATATAATGAAAAAACACGTTTACACAACAAGTCCCAGGGATTTCATTGAGGATGCCGCTACTATCATTACCAAACACAAGATAAACCGTCTTCCAGTTGTGGATGAGGATGAAAATCTTGTGGGCATCATCACACGTGGTGATATAATAGACGGTCTTGGAAGATTATAATACGTTTTATTCTAAGAGGGAGATTATGAAATACATTCAAGGCGGTATATGTGCCATAAAGGGCGTGCGTGCTGGTGGCATCAAGTCCGGAAAGATGGGGCTGGCGGTCATTCAGGCTGAAGGCAGTGCTGCCGGCGTCTACACCAGGAACAAGGTCATTGCAGCCCCGCTGGTGGTCACCAGAAGACATATCTTAAAGACCGGAATGCTGGCCGGAGTAATCGTGAACAGTGGCAATGCCAACGCATTCACCGGTTTGCAGGGCATTGTTGATGCAAGGATCATGGCATCAACCCTGGCATCAAAGCTGGGTGTTGCCGAGGAGCTTATAGGCGTGGCTTCCACAGGAGTTGTCGGACGCAAACTTAACACCGGCTGGGTAAGTGCCAATATTGATAGTGTCCTCAATTCAATGGGTGAGGATGCTGATGCCAGCATGAGTGCAGCCCGTGCCATCATGACAACCGACACGATCCCCAAGGAAATTGCCATTGAGATGGACTGTGGCATCCGTATAGCAGGTATCGCCAAGGGTTCGGGTATGATCGAACCGAATATGGGTACCATGCTTGCTTTTATATACACCGATGCAGAGGTGCATCCGGATCTATTGCAGTCATGCCTTACAGTTTCCGTTGACAAGAGCTTCAATATGCTAGTTGTGGATGGTGACACAAGCAGCAATGATATGGTACTGGTAACAGCTACAGGTCAGTCCGGCATAAGCCCCGAGCTATCCGAGCTTCAGAATGGTCTTGATTACGTGCTCACCGAGCTTGCAAAGATGATAGCCATGGACGGTGAAGGTGCTACAAAGCTCATAGAATCCAAGGTCACCGGTGCAGCCACAGAACATGATGCCCGTCTTGCAGCTAAGGCAATAGTCCGCTCTTCCTTGGTCAAATCTGCCATATTCGGCCAGGACCCCAACTGGGGTCGTATCATAGTAGCAGCCGGATATTCCGGTGCAGACATGGACCAGACGAAGATCTCTCTTTCGATCTCAGCCGGAACCGAGGTAGTCGAACTGGTGAAAAACGGTGAAGTGATCAGTAATGACGAGGCAACTCTCTCTCAGCTAAAGTCCATCATGGCACAGGATGAGATATTCATCATAACCGATCTCGGTATGGGTCATGAGAGTGCGACAGCATGGGGCTGTGATTTGACATATGATTACGTAAGGATCAATGCCGAGTACACGACTTAATTTTTGTTATTGAATGGAGGGAGTAATCCCTCTTCGCCTTTTTTGTTCATACTATATTGCAGCAGGCCTCACCCATAGTACATATATACTCTATAAACATTATTCACAGTTATAAGGTGCTATCATGGATATTGCAAATTGGGATAAACGTTATGATGAAGCTGTTTCTACTGTAGTGGGTCAGCTTGGGAATGTGGATGGTGTGTTTGTGGCTTATAACAGTAATGTTGATGCCATGAAACATATCAACGAAGACGATATACATAAATTAATTGAAATAATAGGCTGTGAAGAGATACAGGATAGGATCGTGGAATACCCCCGTGAGATAAAAGATCCTGCGGATTTCATGGCCCGTCTTGTAATAGCAATGCGGGATGGAAAGGCTGCTGAAGTTCCAACTTATACCACTGACATTCATGATTGGTTAATGGAGCACCTTGAGTACGATTCTGCAAGGATGGGTGGTCAGGCTGGCATCATATCCAATCTCTTGGCAAACATTGGAATCAGGAATGTGATAAGTTATGTACCATGGCTTGCAAAGGAACAGGCAGAGTATTTTGTAGATTCTCCCAACCTGAAGCATCCTGTTCTGGAAAATGATAAACTGGTCCTGAAACATCCAAAGGAAGCATATAATCCACTGCAAAAACCCAAGATCAACTGGGTGATAGAATTCTCCAAAGGTATAAAATTCAATTGTGCAGGGGAAGATTATGTGGTCCCCAGGGACAATCGTCTGATAATATCCTCAAGACCAAAGTGGATACGTATAGACATGAGCAGTGAGATGTATGACCATCTCATAGACCTCAGAGAAGATATAGATGGTGCAATACTTGCCGGATACCAGATGATCAAAGAAGAATATGATGATGGTACAACATACAAGGATTATGTGCAGAGGTCTGTTAATGTCATAAAGCGCCTTAAAGGATGCAATCCCCAGATGCGGATACATGTGGAATTCACATCCATACAGAACAGGCTCATCCGTAAGGCTCTGCTTACTGAGATCGTGAAAACGCATGTCACTTCTCTTGGACTTGATACTGTGGAAGTTGCAAATGCCCTTAACGTACTTGGATACGAGGAACTGGCCTACTCTGTAATGGAAAGGGGTGAGGACAGCATCATTTCCCTCTATGAAGGTGCTGTCAAGCTCCTTAAGGACCTTGAACTGCAAAGAGTGCACATCCACTCCCTTGGCTACTATATCTGTGTGGTATCCAAAGACCAGCCCCTTGATGCAGAGGCACAGAGAGAGGCCCTGCTTTTTGCTTCAGCACTTGCAGCAACACAGGCAACACTTGGTTCCATCAGCAGTATTGATGATATTTCCACTGGTATGGGAGTACCTGTCTGCAGTGATGGATTTGATGGCTTATTAAAACTTGAGAAATACCTTGTCAGAAGGGGTCTATGTACAAGAGAGGATTTCGAAGATGGATGTATAAGTGCTTCAGATCATGACCTTATAATCATTCCCACAAAAATAGTAAAGGAACCCCTTGCAACCGTAGGAATAGGTGATACCATTTCAGCAGGTGCTTTTATTGCGCTTCTGGCTAAGATGCCCAAGATCAATATATGCAAAATAACGGAGTAGTCGGATGAAGATTCTCTGCGCCTACAATGCCAACATAGATTCCATATCTCACATTGAAGGTCAAAAACTTTCCTGTATGCTTGAAGAGGTCACAGGACTTCAGGATAAATTAAAAGATCCACCTGGTTTTATATCCTCAAGATCGGATTTCTTTGCAGGTCTGCTAATATGTATGCGGGATGGTGTAGGCGCTGAATGGATGATCGATGATAGGGAGATCTTTGAGTGGCTCAGGCAGACTTTCCTCAGAGACTCTCTTATGAGGATGGGTGGCAATATGGGAATAATGGCCAACGTCCTCTCTGAACTTGGGGCTTCAAAGGTGATACCAAACGTTGCCAGTCTATCAAAGTTTCAGTCATCCTTTTTTTCTGATAAGGCTATTTTCCATCCGTTCAATGGAAGCTTGTACACAAACAGGGAAATTTCAACTGTCCTGCCAGAGGATGCTGGCAATCCTGAACTTATCCATTTCGTGTTCGATTTTAAAAAGGGAGATGAGATTAGATTTTCAGGTGAAAGCATTTCAGTTCCAAGGGAAAACAGATTTATAGCAACATATGACCCTTTAAATTTCCAGCTTTACACCAATGAACACTTCCGTGATTATTCCCTAAAACATGCGGTGGAAATGGATGGTGCTATTGTTTCCGGTTTTCATATGTTGCAGGAAGGAACTCTGGAAAATGACATTTATAAGAAAAAACTGAATGAGGCATTAAAATCACTTCAAAACTGGAAAATGGTTAATAACGATCTTCATATCCATGCAGAATTCGGGCATTTCTCATCTGACAGAATAGCATCTTATGCATTTGAGATCCTTTCTCCTATTGTCGACCGTATAGGAATGAATGAGGATGAACTTGCCATGCTTGCCCGTATCAACAACATGGACCCAAAACCCATACTTGAAATGGACCCAGTGGCCATTACAGGGGCGGCCATAAAGCTTTGCAGTGATTTCGGACTGTGCAGAATGCTTGTGCATACAAGGGAATTTGTCCTCTCTGTATCATGCAGGAAAGATGATGACCCTGAAAAAACAATTGAAGCAATGAATTTCGGGTTGGGATGTGCTGCCGCTTTTGCGTGCTCCGGGAAACTGGCTGACAGGGAGACTCTGCTGGATATAGCATCAGGGATTAATAAAAGCGAGTTTGGAAAGGCACAATGCTCCAAACTTGCAAAACACATGGATAAAGAGCTTAAGTGCAGCAATATATGTGCTATGCATATGTCTTACCTGGTGACAATGGTTCCCACTCGTATATGTGCTGAACCTGTGTCTACAGTGGGACTTGGAGATACTATTTCAGCCGCCATTTTTTTAAGGGAGCTTGAACTCAATTCCTGATATGTACACTCTTTTCTCTGAGAACTTCAACCTGAACTACACCCTTGACTGTGGTCAGGTATTCCGCTGGGATTATGTCGATGGCTGGTGGACCGGGGTTGTAAATGGTCATGTTGCACGCCTGCAACAGGACAGTAAAAGTGGTGAGGTACTGGTGGATTCAGCCCTGCCAAAGAGCTTTTTTGAGAATTATTTCCGTTTTGATGACGACCTTGAAGCCATCCTGCAAGAGGTCAATAAAGATGAATTTATGGATGAGGCCATAAGAAAATACATGGGGCTTCGTCTTATCAGGCAGGACCCATGGGAATGTCTGATATCCTATATGCTTGCAACTGCATGGAGTATTCCTAACATCAAAAGAGGTATTTCCATGATCTGCAGTAATTACGGGGAAGAAATTGAGGAGGGCTACTACAGTTTTCCAAAGCCTCACTCACTTGTCCATGCATGTGATGATGACCTTCGTAGCTGCAAACTTGGTTTCAGGTCAGGCCGTCTGATAAAGGCTGCAAAACATGTGGAGGATGGGAATTTGCTTCTTGAGGAGATCTTTGAGCTGGATTACAACGAAGCAAAACACAGACTGATGCTTTTAGAAGGCATAGGGGAGAAAGTGGCCGACTGCATTCTCCTTTTTGCGTTTGATAAGATGGAGTCTTTTCCGGTAGACACTCATGTTGAAAAGGTTGTGAAGACAGTCTATGGTAATCATGAATTCTTCGACGGAAATGCTACGAAAAGTAAGATTGCTAACTGGGGACGCATGTATTTTGGACAATACTGCGGCTATGCACAGCAGTATTTCTTCTATCAGAAAAGACTTGAAGGGCTCTGAATTTAAAAACAGATAATAAGCTCTATAGAGATCCATTAAAATCCATTTTAAAACCCAGTGTTATTCAATAACTGCATTATTTCAATGCTCTTTAGTATAGGAGCAAAGGAGGCTGGCACATGCGCCGGATGCTTGCATTGTTCTTTGTTTATAAACCCGTCCCGTAGGGTCCGGCGAAGCCGGTGCAGTCCGAAAAGATGAAAAAATAATCTATTAATTGCAAGTTTTAACTCAGCAAACATCAACAAGTCTATTTTTTTCAATAGTGTGCAGGCTTATAATAAAGGAACGTGCCGCCTGCGGCGGATGGTCGTATTATTCTTTGTTTATAAACCCATTCCTGAGGGTAAGACAAAGCCTGCAGAATCCGAAAAGATGAATAAGATGATCTGTTGATCTCAACTTTTCTTTTGCATAAGATAATTAAAAGAGTGAGCTTTTCTACAGAGTAGATAAAAAACTACTTTTTCTGTTCCCATTTTCTCAGGAATTTCCTGAAATCAGCTTCCTTTATTTTTGTTATCTCATTGCCTTCAAGGATTGTGAATCCTTCAGTCACTGCTTCTCCAAGGTGTTTCCCAAGTGAACAGGCTCTCATTTTCTCAGTAAAGAGATGCTTTGCTGTTGAGAACTTTCGTCTGATATCGGCAACGTAGAATCCATTCTCTATGTAAAGAGAGAACAGTTCATCTGAATCCAGATATTTTTCCTTGAATCCCTGTGCATGCTCACTGACCCAGACAGGTGGCCCTCTATGCTTTTTAACATTGGGGAGTTCAGATGAGACTAATTCTAAAAGGATAATTGCCTCCTCTTTTGTCCAGTAAGCAGAATTCAATACCTGAAAATCATATTCTTCGAGCAAGACACGGACAGAGTGCTCCATTTTATGCAGTTGAGGGTATAATATGTCATCAACAAGGTCCGGAGCTTTGAAAACAATAGCAAGAAAGGAACTTCCCCTTGATCTCATCATGTCGATGATCTCGTTTTCCTTCATGGGTGTTTTTTCCTTAGGGAAAAAGAAATCTTCAGAAGGTTCTTCTGTGTATAGCCTACAGGCCTCAATAAATTGCGCAAATTGATTCAGGGAAAGTGCAGCAGCCACGTTTCTTTTCGGGTCGGTGGGGTCTATGACAACAAGAGGGTCTTTGTGCTTGACTGTTCCATGTTCCAGCATGTCGATGATGAGTCCTGGTTTCCAGTTACATGCGTTGCGTATTGTGTTGCGGAATGAGCCGTAGTGTATTATAAGAAGTTCAGTGAGATAACCTGAGAATCCCTGTGTCCGAAGCTCAGAACCATAGGTTCCGGTGCCCTTCATAAACTGTTTCATAACAAGTACATCGTCTTCGAGTCCGGGAATCCTTATCTTGATGAATTCATTATGGAAAGGTGTTCTGTCAACAGCAGACTTGATTCTGGATGCGGAATCAACGGCAAAACAGGGTACCAGGTCAACATCGAAACCTCTGTAATTCATGTTGAGGTAGGGATGTTCTGCATAGCGTTCCTCAACGTTCTTTCCATCCTTTGCAAGCTCCCTGGCAATGAGAAGTCCCTTGCATTCCAGTTCTTCCCGAGTGGTACTTTCCGGGAATGAAATAAAAATATCAAGATCATGTGTGCCTGATATCCAGGTGTTTCTGGCAGCAGAGCCAACAAGTTTAGGGGTCACATTTTCTAATCCCAGATGTTTTGCAGCAGTGCTTACGTTTGATAGCAGTTGGGAAGCTACTTCCTGTAACTTCTCTTTTTCTTCAGGACTGGGTTTTATCCTGTCAAGTACCTGTTCTTCCAAAGTCATTTCAGATCTCAATTTTAAATCATATGTATATATATACACATGTATATAGAATCAATTATTAAAAATCAATGGACATTTAGGAAAAAATAAACCGGATTAGTTAATAGATTCAGCAAATCCCTATATTCTCTTTCTTTATGACGTGGTTGTAGTTTTTGTAGCCAAGGATATCAGCTATCATATCTGTGTGCTTGCCTTTGACCTGTTCCAGTTCTTCAGATGTATAGTCTGTGATGCCTTTTGCAAATACCTTTCCCTGGCAGACGATCTCAACTATCCCTCCTCTGTCAAAGTCACCATGTATGCTTATAACTCCTGAAGGGAGCAGGCTCATGCTGCTTAGTATGGCATCCTTTGCACCGGCATCCACTTCAATGGAACCACATGTTTTTGAGAGCAGTATCCAGCGTATCCTGTTCTTGTAAACTTCCTGGTTTGCCAGGAACAGTGTTCCAATATCTCCTCCATCAAGCACTTTTGTGACAACGTTATCAACACCACTGTTGGCGATTATCAGATAGCAACCTGACATATGGCATATCTTTGCAGCTTCGATTTTGGTTCTCATTCCGCCAACACCCTTCATGCTTGTAGGATTTCCTCCATAGCTTTCGATCTCAGCTGTGATCTCTTCAACAAGACTAATGAGTTTCGCATCTTTATTACGTTTAGGATTTTTGTCATAAAGACCGTTGATATCGGAAAGGATTATAAGGAGGTCGGCTTCTATCTTGCTGGCAACCATTGCGGAAAGTTTGTCATTGTCACCGAATGTTGCTTCGATCTCGTTAACACACGTGCTGTCATTCTCATTGATGATAGGTATAACGCCGTAGCTAAGCAGGGTGGATATGCTGTTTCTCAGGTTTAGATAGGTCAGCCTGTTAGAGAATGATGCGTAGGTAAGGAGTATTTGGGCCACTTTGAGGTTATGCTTTGCAAAGGAATTTCCCCATTCCTGCATTAGTAAGCCCTGACCAACAGCAGCACATGCCTGCCTGACAGGTATTTCCTTTGGCCTGTTGTCAAAATCCAGTATATCTATCCCAATACCAATTGCACCTGAACTTACAATGATAATTTTTTTACCAGCTTCATGCAGTTTAGATACCTGTTCTGCCATGCTGTCCATAAATTGCCGGTTAAGCTTACCGTCTTCGGTATTGATGGATGATGTGCCCACTTTGATGACGATCTTGTTCACATCATTAAAGAGCTCTTTTCTGTTGGTCAAAAGTGTTGCTCCTGTTTTCCTTCCTGTCTTATTGATATCTGTACGCTTGTTCTGCTCCTTATTACCTGGAAAGAGCATTTGATGCTGTTTTGTTGAGCTTGCGGTGTGTGAATTTCTTCGCTTCAGGTCCAGCATAATCTGCTACCATATCTCCATTGCCTACAAGTATGTACTTGTATATGAGCAGTCCTTCCATTCCAACCGGACCTCGTGCGTGAATCTTGTTGGTGCTGATGCCAACTTCTGCACCTTTTCCATATCTGAAGCCGTCTGCAAATCTTGTGGATGCATTTAACATCACACTGGACGAGTCGACCAGGTCGGTAAATCTCTTCTTTTTGAGATCGTTAGATGTTATAATGGCATCAGTGTGATGGGATCCATAGTGGTTGATGTGCTCGATGGCTTCTTCCATTGAGCTGACCATCTTTATGGAGAGTGTAAGATCGTTGTACTCTGCTCTCCAGTCATCTTCAGTGGCTCTGACTATGCTTTTAAGGAAGTCTATCTGCTCCAGTACCTTAAATGATTCATCGTCACAGCGCATCTCTACGCCTGCTTCATCGTACATCCTTGCCATTTTCGGAAGGAATTTTTCGGCTATATTCTCATTGACAAGCAGTGTTTCCATTGCATTACAGACTGCAGGGTACTGGACTTTGGAATCAAAACAGACATTGTATGCTTTTCCAAAATCTGCCTCGTCATCGACGTATACATGACAGATACCGTCTGCATGTCCGAGAACCGGTATCTTTGTGTTGTCCTGCATGTATTTTACAAATGCATTGGAGCCCCTTGGAATGAGCAGATCGATGTATGCATCCATACGCAGGATGTCGTTGACCTCTTCCCTTGTTTCCATTAACTGGAATGCGCCTGTTGTCATTCCCTTGACTGATTCTGCCGCCTGGTTTAGAAGGTCGAAGATAACACGATTGGAGTTAAGTGCCTCGCTTCCGCCTTTGAATATGCTGGCATTTCCACTTTTAAGGCAGAGTGCCATGACCTGTGGCACTACATCAGGGCGTGCTTCAAAGATTACTCCTATAAGTCCGATAGGGCAGCTTACCTTGTAGAGTTCGAGTCCCTGGTCAAGCTCAAGTGCATCAATGGTCTTACCCACCGGGTCTTCAAGATTGATAACATCACGAATGCCTTCTATCATTGCGCTTATCTTGCTGTCGTTTACCTTGAGCCTGTCCACAAGAGCCTGGGTAAGTTTTCCTTTCCTCTTCAGTTTCTCAGCAGTCTCAACGTCCTTTCGGTTAGCTTCAAGTATCTCATCGCGATTATCGTCAAGTGCCTGTGCCATTGCTTCAAGAGCAGCGTTCTTTATCTTAGTGCTTACACTTGCAAGAATAATGGATGCCTTCTTTGCCTCAATGACCTTTTCTTCAATTTCCAGAACCATAAAATAAACCACCTTGGGTTTTTAAAAGAGTGATGTAGGTATTATTTAAGTCTCTTTATAAGTCTCTATAGAATATAGTGGTATTGCACATAGTTCTTTGGTTTTATATTTGTCGATTCTGGTGGGTGAGTTAAGAAGACTCTAAGAAAATACTTTTCTGTATGATTATAATGTGGTTGGCTATTTTTATTTATGTTGCCAAGGTAATGTGTACAGTTACAGTTTGTTTTCATGTACATTCAAATGATGTTTTAATCCCTGCTAAAGTTACTGATCAGCATAATGTGTGTTGTTATTAAAAAATTCATCAAAAATCAAAATAACATGTATCAATAAAATCATATTGTTTTTCATATTTTTTTAGTACTTCTATTGAAGATGAATAGTTTTTGTGTGGGAAACACAAATCATATCTATTTTGTGTTTTATACTTAGCTATTATTCCTTTTTTCAATAAGTTGTTCAATGCTTTTTTGTATTTCTTAATTTCGTTACTTGGAATTGCACTGAGGATACTTTCCTTCTGAATATGTCGATTACAGAATCTCCTTCCATAACAAAATTTTTGTAACAAGAATAATTCCTGTTCATTAAAATCAATATTCATCCAGTCTATTTCCATCAGAATTTATAATGTATTAGATAGTTATATATTTGCTGTTAAGTGTATTGAACACCACTCCAACAAGATTAAATAGAATATGTTATACTATAGATGATTGTACGTATTACACACATTATATGCATAGTGTGAATATAACTTTGATTTACTTGTGCTATGCTTATAATCGGTCTATATAGGAGGAATAATAATTGTCATTGCAAGACTTTTTAGGCAAGACCGTTGAAATTAGAATCATTGATTTTTTAGCTGAAAACAGAGCTTTTTCTTATAACCAAACAGAAATAAGCAAATGCTTAGGGGTATCAAGGACAAGCGTTAACCAAAAATTGCCAGAATTAATTTTCAATGGCATTGTAGATGTCAAAGAAACACATGGCAATGTAAATTCTTACCAGTTAGCAAACAATGGAATTGTAAAGAAATTAATCAGTTCCGTCTTCGAAAATGGTTTCCTTGTTTCAAATTATGGGGAAGATGAAAATATTGTTATCTCGCAAAAAAAAGAGATTGTAGGTTCAATTTCTTATAGTGATGGGTGCAGATATTATTGTGGATCTGGTCTGGTAGGCAATGGTATAACGCCACGCTCATATAAATTAAGCTCTTTCCAAAAACCGAAAGTTGTATATCAAGAAAGTGGTGACAACTCTGTTCCGAAAAGAAGTTGGGATGACATTCTACTACCGACTCCTGCATCCGCATAAAAGAGGTATTACTAATGGAAGAAGAAATTGTAATTGAGGAGAGTGTGGATGATATGGTTTCTGACGGTGGCAACAAAAAGATGGCTATTGTTAGAACTCCACTCTTCAACAAGACGTATGCTACTAATGTTTCAGTTGTTAAAACTGACTCCGATTTCCGTGTCGAATTATTTAATGAGAAATTTGAAACGAAGGATGAATCCGTATATCATAGTGATGGTCTTGTCATTCTGACTAATCAAGCAGCAAAAAAGTTACTTATGTCTTTAACTGATGCAATTAATGATTATGAAGAGGAGAATGGCGAAATTGTGGTTTCAGAGAAACGAATGAGTTGTGAATGATTTTTACAACTTATTTTCTATTTGTAGCAGTTCACTATCATATTTTATGTTGTTATTTCAGAATATTTAGTGGCTATTGTGCCCATATTTTCTTTTTATGAATAGCACAATAATATGTGCATATTGTTGAAATCAACATCCATTGTCATACAGTAACACTATTCTGTTTTTCCTTAGACATCTTTATCAATAATCATTAAGTATGGATTGGCAGGAGATTATCATGAGCACATGCGATTATATGCTGGGAAAACAAAATCTCACAAATTATCCGTTCCTCTGCTGATTATATTAACATACTCCGCAAAAAGATATCTCTTATACCTTTTCTTACCGGTAATCTCTTTTAAAATGCCAATTTCCTCAAACTTGTTCATGAGCTTGGTTGCGGTTACAGGTGTCATATCAAGTTTATCTATAACTTCCTTATTGCTGACAAGGGGACTCTCAAAAAGTAGGTCTATCAGCCTGATTGCATGTATGCTTGAGATGGAGTTCTCATAAAGTCGTTTTGTTATATCGTCCTTTAGCTGGATGATCTCCCTTGCGGTATTAACAGCTTCTTCTGAGGTTTCGCTGACACCTTTGAGGAAGAACTTGAGCCATTCCTCCCATGCGCCTTCGGTACGGACTTTCATGAGCAGATCGTAGTATTCGCTTCTGTTGTTCTTGAGGTAAAAACTCAGATACAGCAGGGGTTTTGAGAGTATTTCCTTCCAGACAAGGTAAAATGTGATAAGAAGTCTTCCTACACGTCCGTTACCATCAAGGAATGGGTGGATTGTTTCGAACTGTGCATGGATAAGTCCAATTTTCACAAGAATCGGGATTTTATCTTTTTCAAGGAGGAATCTTTCAAGTCCTTCCATGGCAGGCAGTGTAATATCTGGTGTCGGCGGTACAAATATAGCTTCTCTGATTGATGCACCCGAAGTGCTTATATAATTCTGAACCGTTTTGAAATCGCCGGAGTTTAGTCCGTCTCCTCTTGTACCTTCGAGCAGTATTTTATGAATCTCTTTTATAAGTTCCAGGGACATTGATGTTTCAGAAAGCCTTTCAATTCCATAATCTAAAGCTTTGATATAATTCACAACATCTTTAATCTCATTGATATCCTCTTTAGGAACAAGATCGGCTTCAAACTCCAAAACTCCTTCAAGGGATGCCTGTGTACCTTCGATTTGCGAACTGAGCAGTGCTTCCTTTTTTACATACATTGCAATGAAAAGGTCGGGATTGGGAAGGACAAATGTTATGCCGTCCAGTCTTGCAAGATTTCTGTCGGCTTTTGAAAGAAGCAACTGAAGCTCATCATCATACTCGATCGGAGGTTCCGGTGGTAACTCTTTGGGTATGAATGACTTGTATCCATGCGGTGTTAGTACGAATTTTCCAGCTCTTTCACTCATAGATAATGACCTTTAATTAGATTCTGTGTTCAATTTTTAAATTAAGAATTCTTTATTTAGGACTATTTATTCATTCTAAGTAAAGATGTCTTTATTTAAAATCCTATCTTCCATTCTAAGTAAAGAATTCTTTACTTAGAATGCAAAGTCAGATTCTAAGTAAGGCAGATTTCTACATTGCACAAATTTATGTAATAAGTGTTTTGTATATTTCGCCGAAACCATGCTGTTCTTGATGCGTGTTAACACGCGACATATTTTGGATATCTTTATTAATAATCATTAAGTATGGATTGGCAGGAGATTATCATGAGCACACGCGAGTATATGCTGGGAAACGTTGCAATTGCACGCGGTATCGTTGAAGGAGGCGGACAGGTCATATCCGGGTATCCCGGGACACCGTCTTCTGAGATCATCGGTACTCTGGCAGCAATGAAGGATAGGGATTATTATGTAGAGTGGTCGGTCAATGAGAAGGTTGCACTTGAAGTGGCAGCCGGTGCTGCAATGGCTGGAGTGCGTTCAGTAGTCACCATGAAACACGTGGGACTTAACATGGCAGCAGACCCGCTGATGACTCTTGCATATACAGGTGTTAAAGGCAGTATGGTAATCATCGTTGCAGATGATCCCTCATGTCACTCATCGCAGAATGAGCAGGACACCCGCAGATATTCACAATTTTCACTGATTCCATGTCTGGACCCTGCAACGCCACAGGAAGCAAAGGATATGATGCCCTATGCGTTTGAATTTTCTAACAAGGTTCAGATGCCTGTTATATTCAGGCCCACAACACGTATCTCACACGGTAAATCCGATATAGAACTCGGGCCTGTGAATAAGACCAAACCTGAAGCAGATTTCCAGAAACAATTGGAAAGATGGGTCATGGTCCCTAAGAATGCCAGAGTACAGCACGTTCATCTGCTTGAATTGCAAAAGGAGATCCTGGCCGAGCTTGAAGACTGCCCATGGAACGAGCTGGATATTTATGAGGATGCCAGTGTTGGAGTCATAGCATCAGGGATTGCTTCAGTCTATGCAAAAGAAGCCATTATTAAACTGGGTGTAAACGCATCATTCCTGAAGATTGGGACCTATCCTGTTCCTGAGAACAAGATACGCACTCTCATGGAGAACTCTGAGCGTATAATAATTTTCGAGGAAATGGAGCCTGTTGTCGAAGAACAGGTCAGGATAATCGCACAGGAGATTGGTTCTCGTGTGGAAATAGTCGGCAAGCTGCAGGGTCCTGTTCCACGGATATTCGAACTTAACACCGATATCTGTGCAGATGTCCTTGCAGAAGTCCTTGAACTTAAAAGACAGGCTGTCCCTGCTGAAGTTACAGAAGATTTCGATTATGATGCATGCAGAATTGATCTGCCCATGCGTCCTCCTGTTATGTGTCCGGGATGCTCTCACAGGGCAACTTTCCATGTCATGAAAAAGGTATATGGTAAGAATGCTATCTTCCCAAGTGACATCGGTTGCTACACACTGGGTATCCAGAGCGGTACAGTTGACACCACACTCTGCATGGGTGGAAGCATAACCGTGGCAAGCGGAATGTATCAGGCAGGAGAGAAAAAACCTATCTGCTGCTCAATTGGTGACTCGACATTCTTCCATACCGGAATGAATGGTCTGCTTAATGCCATCTATAATAAAGCTGACATCACAGTAACTATAGTAGACAACCGTATAACTGCAATGACTGGTCATCAGCCAAATCCTGGAATGGGTAAAACTGCCACAGGCGAGCAAACCACTGAGGTTTCAATTGAAGCTCTGTGTCGTGGACTTGGTGCTGAGTTCGTAGAAACCGTTGATACTTATGACATGAAGCAGATGGAAGAGGTCTTCAAAAGGGCAAAGGGCTACAAAGGAACATCCGTTGTTATCACAAGGCAGCTCTGTGTCATTGATGCAAAGCGTTCCGGAATACGCAGAAAACCGTTCACCATCGATGCGGATGCGTGCGTGGGATGCAGGTTGTGTGTGAACCTTGGCTGTCCTGCTATTGAATTTGATATGGAGACTAAAAAAGCATCTATCAATGCAATGTGTACTGGTTGTGGAGTGTGTGCTCACATGTGTAAGTTCGATGCAATCCAGGAGGTGAAAAAATGAGTGCAGAAGGAATATCCAGATTTGACCTTGTGATCGCTGGTGTAGGTGGGCAGGGTACTATCCTTGCATCCGATATCATCGGCAAGGCTGCTGTAAAGGAAAATATGTCCGTGCGTGCAGCTGAGACTCATGGAATGGCACAGCGTGGTGGTTCAGTTGTAAATCATATCAGGCTTGACTGTGAACTCGGTTCAATGATTCCTATGAAGGGTGCTGATGTACTGCTTGCACTTGAGCCAAGTGAGGCACTCAGGTATCTTGAATTTCTTTCTGATGACGGAGTCATCATAGTTAACACGGATCCAATTCTTCCGGTAACTGTAACTTCAGGACTTTGTAGCTATCCGGACGTAGATGCTATTGTTGAAAGACTTGAACAGAGCCACGATGTAAAAGCCCTCAATGCAACCGAACTTGCAAAAGGGGCAGGACATCCTCAGTCCATGAATGTTGTCATGGTGGGTGCAGTTTCAAAATACCTGCCAATATCCGTTGACACTATACTGGAATGCGTCAGGGAGCTTGTCCCCCAGAAGACAATTGATATCAATGTCAAGTCTTTTGAGATGGGCAGATCCATAACACAGGAATGATCTAAGATTATCCTATCTTTATTTTTTTATCATATCAAAAGTAAAAGCCCACAGTTTTGTTTGATGAAAATTATATCATAACATAAATCTGATGGGACTAGGTGAAAACTTGCTGGCAATGATGTTTTTTGTTCTGTGAACTTGCTGGTAATGATGTTTTTGCTTTGTAAAGAAAATATGGGGGAAGATATCAAGATAAAAAAATATTGGACCAAGTAAAAGCGCTTAGGATCAAGCTCTTGGTATATGAATTTGATAGGTATACCTTGGTTATTTTCAGCACTTAAATGAGGATTTCTAGAGAGCCCAAAAAATTCTATTTTTTAAGGATCCTTTATCTCTTTAAAGGATATAAATAAAAGTATATAACATACAATCTTGGGAGTGTTTAGATATGAACAATACTTTTGGAAGGAAATTATACTCATTAGGAGAATATTATAAAATATATTATCTAGCCCTTTTTTCAATCACTGATTTTCGATATGCTAAAAAAAAGAAGTTTTTAAACGAGCATTTCATTGAGCGTATCATGCTTGCTGTAACAGAAGTAAATGGATGTCCTCTTTGCTCTTTTGCACACACAAAGATGGCACTTGAATCAGGTATGTCAAATGAAGAAATTCAAAATATGTTGGCAGGAGTACGAGATGATGTTCCTGAAGAAGAAATATCAGCTGTAATGTTTGCCCAGCATTATGCTGAGACCAGAGGTTATCCTTCTAAAAAATCCTGGGAGCGAATAGTAGAGATCTATGGTTTTCGAAAAGCAAAAGGTATTCTTGGTACAATAAGAATGATTATGTTTGGAAATGCAGCTGGAGCCGCCTGGGGTTCTTTTGTTAACAGGTTAAAAAAAGAAGAAAAAGCAGATGATAGAAGTAATCTTCTTTATGAAATAGGCATGATTCTTGTAACCTTTATTTATTTACCAATAGCTCTTATACATACAATATCCACAAAATTATTTAGAATACATATAATTAAGTTCAAGAGTGTAGGAAAAAAGCAGTAAGTTTTAAAACATTACTACTTTTTTTAGTTCACCCAGAATGAGCATAAATTAGTTGATGTAATTTAATAATAAGCTATTACATCATGAAACAAGTTCTTTTTCTTTTTTAGGCATTTCATTTGTTTTATCTAATCTTTTGATTTCATACCATAACCAGGCACCTGTAAGTATAAAGGCTCCTAGATCAGATACAGGCGCTGACCACCAAACACCCTCCAATCCCCATATTCTCGGTAATATTAGTAATACCGGTATAAATATAAACACCTGTCTGGATAAACCAAGTATGGTAGCTTGTTTGGGTTTACCAACAGCCTGGAAATAACTAGAACTGATCATTTGTACTCCAACTAGTGGTATAAACAGAAAATTAATAGCCATAGCATGGACGCCCAAATCTATTAATTCAGGACTTTGATTAAAAAGACTAATTAATTGTCTAGGCCAGATTTTAGTAACAATAAAACCAACAGTAACGATTCCAGTAGCAGCAAAAATAGATAATTTTAAAGTATCCTTTACTCTATCATGTCTTTTAGCACCATGATTATATCCTATAATCGGCTGAGCGCCTTGGTTAATTCCCATGGCTGGCATTATTAAAAACATAACTATGCTCATTATTATTCCAATAACTGCTAAGGGCAAATCTCCTCCATACTTGACCAGGGATCTATTAAATATTGTTTGTTGAACACTTCCTGCAATTTGTAAAACAAAAGAAGGAAAACCAACTGCAGCAATCGACTTAACGATTTTTGCTTCAAGTCTGAAGTTTTCTTTTCTGATTTTGACTCTGCTTCTTCCTGAAAGAAAATGATATAAGACCCAGGTACTGGTCACAGAATATGAAATAACAGTTGCTAATGCAGCTCCTTTGATTCCCCAATTAAACGGGAAAATAAATAAGTAATCAAGCACTATGTTAGTGAAAGTTCCTATTAACATAGTGTACATTGCGATCTTTGGATTACCTTCAGCTCTAATGAAATTATTCATACCAACTCCTACGGCCAGGAAAACTGTACCCATTAGTAGTACTTTCATATAATCCATAGCATATGGCAATACATTAGAACTGGCTCCAAAGAAGATTAAAATAGGTTCAAGAAACATTAATCCCAAAACTGTTAGGATAATAGCAATTATAATAAATAATACCAAGGCATTTGCAACAATTTTTTGGCATTGTTAATAAATGGTAGTTATATATGATAAGAACCTATATTCTTTATGAACTGCCCAAAATGTAAGAGTTCCAGTCACAAAAAGAATGGTATGGCTGCTGGCCGCCAGCGCTACAAATGTCATGATTGCGGATATAACTATTCAGTGCAGCTAAAATCAACT
>Ga0265295_1003991_pt1 | contig 20440 bp, 21 predicted proteins | sample Munlansysbiofilm_FD_192503 | JGI IMG/M metagenome (GOLD analysis project Ga0265295, IMG submission 192503) | Leachate microbial communities from a municipal landfill in Southern Ontario, Canada - Methane capture system biofilm | ecosystem: Engineered > Solid waste > Landfill > Unclassified ... | reverse complement strand
ATGCATATAGACAAGAGTTAAAGAAAAAAGCTTTGAAAAAAGATTATCGACCTGAATAATAAAAAATTAGAAAATGATATGTAAGATTTTTGAAATAACTGCTCAAGAAAGAGCAGTTTTGAAGATAGATTATTTACCTATTGTTTGTGCGAAAGCCTCTAGTTCTTCGTCAGAGTATTTAGCAACTTGACCTTTCATAAGACCTTTCATTGGACCACCGTAACTACCATCTTTGTATCCCTTTAGAGAAGTAGCAATCTCAGCATGAGTCATTTCAGCAACATTTTTAGATTTTCCTAGAGCTGCTTTAGTCCAGTCAGCACCGTGACATGATGTACATGCCGTCCCATTTACTGCTGCCATAGATACTGTTGCTAGTGCTAAAGAAGCTACTGTAGCGATTACGATTTTTTTCATTTTTTTTCCTTAAAGATTAATTTTCGGCTCAATTATAGTGCTTTGAGTCTTAAATACATGTTAATGAATAATAGTGTATTATTTTATTTAAATAATAAGATTATGGATGAGTAAATGAGATACATAGAAGAAGATTTAAAAGACAAAACAATTTTAATAACGGGCGGAGCTGGTTTTATAGGTTCGAACTTAGCTTTTTATTTTCAAAACAACCACCCAGAAGCAAAAGTAGTGATTCTTGATAGTTTTAGAAGTTCTTATGTGCTATCTAATGGAAACTTAAAAAGTTTTGGGCACTTTAAAAATATAATAGGCTTTAATGGGGAAGTCATTAGTGGAGACATTAATGATAAAGACTTATTGCTCGATTTGGAGATAAATTATAAATTTGATTATATTTTTCATGAGGCTGCTATCTCTGATACTACTGCACAAGAACAAGATTTGATGATAAAAACAAATGTAAATGCTTATAAAGACCTCTTAGAGCTTGCCATAAAACATGGTGCAAATATGATTTACGCATCTTCAGCTGCAACTTATGGAAATGCTGAGTCTCCGCAGAGAGTTGGCAGAGAAGCACCAAACAATGTTTATGGTTTTTCAAAATTATGTATGGATAACTTAAGCCGTGACTATATAAAAGAGTGCGATATCTCTATCATTGGACTTAGATATTTTAATGTTTATGGAAAGGGTGAGTATTTTAAAAACACTACTGCATCTATGATTTTACAGTTTGGACATCAGATATTAGCAGGAAAAAACCCTAAACTTTTTGAAGGCAGCGATAAAATACTCCGTGACTTTATATATATAGAAGACATCATTCAGGCAAATATAAAGGCGATGGTGTCAGAAACTAGCGGTGTATATAATGTAGGAACAGGCAAGGCAAGGAGCTTTCAAGATATAGTTGATATTTTGCAATGTGAACTAGGAACTAAGTTAAAGTGTGAATATATACCAAATCCATTTGTTGGAAGTTATCAGTTTCATACAGAGGCTGATATAGAGACTACAAGAGAAGCGTTAGGATATGAGCCAGCCTACGAGATGGAAGATGCTATAAAAGACTATGTCAGCGAGATAAAGAGGATTTATGAGCAAGAAGTAAACTCATGAAATTTTTAAAAAGCTATACTCCGAAGATTTTAGTTATTGGCGATTTGATGATAGATCACTACTTGTGGGGCAGTTGTGAGAGGATTTCTCCAGAGGCTCCAGTGCAAGTTGTAGATATTGCTAAAGAGACTACGCTCTTAGGTGGGGCTGGAAATGTTATAAATAACCTTAGAGCTCTTGGTGCAGATGTCAGTGTTTGTAGTGTTATCGGAGACGATGATAATGGAGTAGAGCTAAAAGAGATGCTAAAAGCTATCAATGTTGATAGTTCTAATATCATAGTTCAAAAGGGTAGAAGTACATCTAAAAAGAGTCGAATCATAGCAGTTGGTCAGCAGATACTCCGATATGATAGAGAGAGTAAAGATGAGATTGACGAGCAGAGTGCATCTCAAATAATAGATTCTATATCTAAAAATATTGCTTCTTTTGATACTATAATATTATCTGATTATGGCAAGGGAGTCTTAACTTTTTCTTTTTGCCAAAGTATTATAACTTTGGCAAACAAAAACGGGATTAAAGTTTTGGTAGATCCAAAAGGAAGTGATTTTTCAAAATACAGAGGTGCTTATCTTTTAACTCCAAACAAAAAAGAAGCGATGCTAGCTACAAAAATAGAGATAAAAGATGATGAGTCTCTAAAAGCAGCGCTTGTTAAACTCAAAGAAGAAGTAGATCTAAATATATCGCTTATAACCCTCTCAGAGGGCGGAATAGCTACCTATGAAAATGAATTAAAACGTTTCGCTACTGTTGCAAAAGAGGTTTTTGATGTGACTGGTGCTGGAGATACGGTTATTGCATCTATCGCTTTTGCTCTGAGTGCTTCAAAGTCTATAGAAGATGCTGCCGCATTTGCAAACCTTGCCGCTGGTGTTGTAGTTGGAAAACTAGGTTCTGCTACTGTAACACTTGATGAGATAGAAGAGTATGAAGCATCACTGCATAAAAGCACATCAGATGCGCATATAAAAAGTTTTGATGATATCAAAAAAATAGTAGATCGTTATAAGATAAATGGTAAAAAAATTGTCTTTACTAATGGCTGTTTTGATATTTTGCATGTTGGCCATGTGAAGTACTTGCAAGAGGCTAAAAGTTTTGGAGACGTACTTATAGTTGGGCTAAACTCAGATGCTTCCGTCTCAAGGTTAAAAGGGCCTAATCGCCCAGTGAATCTTGCTGAGGATAGAGCTTATATACTTGCAGCGCTCGAAGCTGTTGACTTTGTAGTTCCTTTTGAGGATGATACTCCTTATGAGCTTATAAAGATGATAAACCCGCATACGTTAGTAAAAGGTGGAGACTATGAGGGGATGGCTGTAGTAGGAACAGAATTTGCTACAGAGTTGAAGCTTGTTGGCTTTGTTAATGGTAAAAGCACAACAAAAACAATAGAAAAGATACAAGGAACTTCATGTTAAAAAAACTAGGACTAATAGCGCTATGTACAGCTTCTGCCTTTGCAATGCACAGCATAGAGTTAAATATTAACGATAAAGATTTAGAGTTTGGTGCAAAAGTTGATATGGGTCAGTTTAATGATGCTGTTGACCCTGATACTGTTTTTGTAGGCGCTAAGATACTTCATGCTGATGAAAAGCATAGTGATTTTAGAAGCAATAGTGATATGAATGACTACTATGAAGCTAATTTTCTTATGCAAAGAAAAGTTGGAAATTCAGACCTAGTCATAGGACTTGGCGTTAAGTTCAATGGCACTAAAAACTTTAGTAGTTTTCCACTTGGTGTTGAGGCCACTTATAAAATTCTAGGTGGTGCGATTCCATTATATATCAAGGGAGTTGTCTATTATGCGCCTGAGATTCTATCTCTGCAAGATGCAAAGAGTTTTTTAGAATATCGTGCCTCTTTAGATGTTGAGCTAATTACTAACGGATATGTAACTGTTGGTTATAGATCAATAGATACTAACTATGATGGCAAAAAAGGCGGAGATATGAACTATAATAAATCTGCTTACATTGGGGTAAAATTCGCTTTTTAAACCTTTTTTCTAGCATACTTAAAAAAGAGTTTTTGCGTTGATATCTCCTCTGGAATCTCAGTTTTTTCTAAGAGATATTGGCTCAAAATCTTTGCTAGATATGGAGCAAAAACAAAGCCCCTTGAACCTAGAGCATTTATAATAAAGATGTTTGGATGGTAGAGTAAAGACCCTTTTGGAATCTTAGTTCCATTTTTTATAGATGGATACTTCTCTAGCGTGGCATCGTAATCTATAAGCTCTCCAACTACAGGAAAGTAACTCTTTATGCTAGCTCTAGCACCCTTATATATTTTTATAACTTCTAAATCTCTTAGCTCAATTAGCTCGCTTGCTTTTTCTAAAAGGTACTCAACTTGTGCTTTTTCATCATCTACATAAAAACTGCATTTATCACAGCTGGTGTTGCAAAGCATCTCTTTTGAGTCGTGTCTTTGCTGAGTAGCTCCGATGGCTATAGTGTTATCTCTTTTATTTGTAGAGATAGATATGGATTTGTGGATATTAAAAGGGATTTTCGTACTTGTTTTAGCGTCTATTCTAAGTCCAAAAATAGGGCTTAATTCGATGTACGGAGCATCTACTAAAGAACTACTTACTCCTTGAGTTAGTATGATGTTTTTTGCTTTGATTCCATCAGCATTATAGATTGTATTTTCATACTTTAACTCTAGAATCTCTTTTTTGTAAAAGTCACACCCTTCTATCATTTTTTTTGAAATCTCAGCTGGATTTATATGTCCTGCATCTTTGTAAAAAAAACCATCAATCTCTTTAAAATCAATTGAGAGAGCTTGCAGTTTTTCTGATGAGTAGTGCTCATTTTCTATCTCATTTAGTCTATCTTTTGAGAAGTTCTCATCAGCAACCCTTAATACTCCTTTTTTTATAAAAGATTCGCTTGAGAGTTCTTTGTAAAAATCTAAAGAAAAGCTAAGAGAGTCATTTACAAAAGAGTTATAAAGGTTTTTTTTTCCAGCAAGAGGTGAAAGAAATGCACCAGCAGCTCCACTTGCTCCAAATGCTACACCATCTCTGTCTATAATGGCTACACTTTTGCCAGCTTTTTTTAAAAAATGAGCGATAGCGCAGCCTGCTGCTCCTGCTCCAACTATAAGGTAGTCATACACTTATAAATCCATGTCTTTTATCGCATCTATGACTTCTTCAGCTGTTATGCTCTTCATGCACTCATGATGCTTAAGCGGGCACTCTCGTTTCATACATGGTGAACACTCCATCTCATGTCTTATAAGTCTGTTTTTTTCATTCATCCACTGTGAAGTCTCTTTGTGTCTTGTTGGCCCAAAAATTGCGACAGTTGGGACTTGATATGCAGCTGCCACGTGCATAGGTCCACTATCATTTGTAACAAACAAAGAGCAGCCTGCTATGTTTGCACAAAGCTCTTTTATGCTAGTTTTTCCTGCTAGATTTTTGTAGTTTTGCACTCCAAAAGAGGCAAGATGCGACTCTATCTCATCTGCCATATCTATCTCATTTGGTCCGCCAAAGATTATGATGTCGTACTTGTTTGAAAACTCACTTGCCACTTCTGCAAACCTCTGGGGGTACCAGCGTTTAGCACTCCCATAAGTAGCTCCTGCATTTATACCTAAAGTAGGTTTATCAAAGATTCTTGGCTCAATAAAGAGCTTCAGTCTTGGAACTTCTTTGTCCCAACCATCTACATCACACATCGCAAGCTGGGCATACTGTTTTACAAGATGCTGATTGGTCTTTATATCTAAAGTGTGAGAGAGTAAAAAAATAGAGTGCCATGAGCGTCTTGAGATGCAAACGACAGTTTTAGTAAATCGTAAAAGTAAGCTAGCATGAAGCTGGTTTCTAAAGCTTATAGCTAGATGGAATTCTCCTAACTCGTGAGCTAATTTGTAAGTGGCCAAAAATCTGTTTGGCGCTTTTTTTGTCTCATCTACAACGGCCTTTTCACATAGTGGGTGATGTTTCAATGCTTCGATGCTAACGTGGCTTCCAACAAAGGTAAATCTAGGATTATGGTAGTGTTTTGCCAAAAGTTCAATGGCTGGAGTAGCCATGATGGCATCTCCTAACCAGTTTGGTAAAATAATTAATATTCTCATTTCGCCCACCTATTTTTATCTAAAAGCCCAGCCTCTGCTGTATCTATAGCAAAGAGAAGTCTCTTCATCTCATCTAAAACACTCTTATCTTCTGCATTGTTTTCAACTATATCTTTAAAATTGTACTTTATATAGCCACTGTTTGTGATTAGCCCTATAAGATTTCCAGCGTAAAAATAGACAAATCTTTCATCTATATCTTTATCAAAGAGTGAACTTCCCATCGTTGTTATCTCGGCTTTTAGCCCCAATATATCAACAATAGTAGGAAAGATATCATTATGTCCGCCTAGAGTTGTAATCTCTTGTGGCTCAAAAATCTTTGGAGCGTAGATGATAAGAGGAATTCTAAAATGCTCTATTGCAGCTAGTGCTTTGTCATCAGGGCGATGTTTTCTTGCAATGGGATTTAGTGCATCTCCACTTCCATGGTCTGAAGTAAAGATAAAGATAGTTCTATCAAACCAAGGTTCACTCTTAACGCCTTCCATAAAGCGTTTTATAGCATCATCTGTATAGATATAAGCGTTTAGAGCTCCGTTGTAGTTTTGAAGGTCGTGTGGATATCTCTCAAATTTAGCACTTGGCAGATGAAAGTCAGAATGAGTAGTGCTAGTAAAAGCGAAGCCTAAAAATGGCTCCTTCATAGTGTTTAGTTTTTTGTGGTAAAAGTCAAGCATATTAAAATCATATGTTCCAGTTATTGGTTCTCTACCAGCATCAACTTCTTCGACATTTGGCATAGCCTCTGCACCATAATACTCATCAAATCCAGATATTGCACTAACTGCATCTACTCTATATGAGCGTTCGTTAGATGCTTGCATAGAGAGGGTTTGGTAGCCATTTTCTTTTGCAACGCCTCCAAGATAACTTAGAGTTGAAAGCTCTAAACCTTTACCTAGATATTGCGCTCCTGCTGGAATGGTGATACCTGTAAAGATAGAGGTTATACCAAAGATTGAACGGTAGCCATTTGAGTAGAAATTTGTAAACTTCAAGCCCTCTTCGCTTAATTTTTTCAAGTATGGTGTGACATTTAACTCTTTGTAGTGAGTAAATCCATCTATATGTTCGGCTCCAAAAGACTCTAAGAGAACTATAACAACATTGTATTTTTGGACATCTTTAAAGGGATATTTGCGAAGTAGTGGATACTCGTTATCTATAAAGGGTGCATTTGGAGTTTTGAGTAGATTCTTGCTTATCTCTATGGCATCTTCGAAGTTCATAAGCTTATGATTAGCTGTTTTTTTAGCAGTTCTGTAGATGGTAAAAAAGCCATTTAACGCTAAGTTACCGCTGCTTACCTTGTTTACAGCATATGCATCACTACTTCCAAAACTCTTGCCTCCTAAGTTGTTCCTGATGCCAATGAACATAACTAAAATAGTCATAAGAGAAAATATTGCTAACTTCTTTGAAGAGATAAACTCTTTTGGCTTATAAGAGAAAAATCTATAAACAGAGTATAAAAACAAAGCGCTTAAAACAAATGCACCAATGGTATAAAAAAGCATCGAGCCAAACGCCATGCCGATAATGATATCCATATCATCACCTAGATGAAAAATCTCGTTTGAGATGTGCCTGTGAATATAGTCATAATAGAGAACATCACTAAAGCAGATAATAAAAATGGTGTTTAATACAGCTGCCCAAGCAAGCGCTACTATTGCTCTGTATGTAGTTTTTTTAAGAAACATAAGAGCTAAAATAAAGACAGAAGAGAAAGTGAAAATCGTTATCATATCTACACGAAAGCCCATAAAAAGCGAAGCATAAAACTCTGCAGTGCTTAGGTCTGTAAAGTCCTCAGTATAGAAGTTATAGAGAGTTAGTCTTGTAGCCATAAGGGCTATAAAACTAAATAAGAGTAACGAAAATATTTGCGTAAATTGATTTTTGTGCACGAGACTAATAATCCTTTTTATCTATTGTTTTGTGTATGCTAATGAGATTTTGTCATTTATTTGTTAATTTTCTCTAATTATATCGTATAGTTTAAAAACTTATTTTGGTATTGTGAGAGTTCAGTTATGCTGATATCAAAAATTTCTTTTATACTCTCTTTTGAGTCGTGAAAAAAAATGTTTAGGATTGGATGATCTACCTTAGCATCTACGATTTTCAAGTCATCTTCTAGAGCTATTAAAATATCTAAAACCCTCATCTCTTTAGGGTCTTTTGCTAGTTCGTAACCGCCTTTAGCTCCTCTTATACTTCTTACAATTCCAGCTCGTCTAAGTTTTCCAAGTAATTGTTCGAGATAGTTTTGTGGGATATTAGCATTTGATGCTATCTCTTTTATCTGCATAGGAGAATCTTCTTTGTGCTTGCTTAGTTCGCATATAGCAGCTAAGCCATAGGTTCCTTTTGTTGATATTAATGGCATGAGACTCCAAATACATAAAATTTTATAAGAATTATACATTTTTTTTCATAATACAAAGTGAATTAGTCATATATGTAAATAATTTTTTATAAAACGATTTTGCCCTTATTTACAGGAATAAATACTATCTATACTATTTTAGTATGGATTAACATTACAATTTAGCTTGACTTTAATTTTAAAATAAAATATACTTCCGCCACTTAAAAAAACAGGAGGCCAATTGAGATGCTAAATAAACAAAATTACGAATTAAGTATTGTTAATGGAACTCAAGAGCGTGTCTATTCAGGGATTGTTGCCTTGTTGCTTGGTTTATATCTATTTGGTACTAATGAGATTTTTTTATATATATTGATCTGTGACTTTTTTGTAAAAATATATATATCATCTCAAATTAGTCCTATATCTACAATCTCTACTTTTTTAGTCAAGATAATGAATTTAAAAGATAGACCTACGGATGCTTTAGCAAAAATGTTTGCTTCTCATGTTGGATTAACACTGCTTGTAGTGGCTTTGTTAATAGATCTATCGCAAGAGATAAAGATAGCTTTTTTAATGATTGTGTGTTTTGCTATATGGAAACTTTTAGATGCAACAAGAGAGTTTTGTTTTGCATGTAGGTTTTATGAATTTTTAAAGCGTAAAAATATTGAAGTGGAGTCATTATGAAAAATGGTTTTTTTTGTGATAAGGATAAGTAGTGGAAGAAAAAGCGTATAGGTCGGTTATAAAATCTATCTCATGGAGAACGGTTGGCACAATAGACACAATGGTTATCTCATACATTATCACTGGAAGTCTTGTTATGGCGGCATCTATAGGTTCTATAGAAGTTATAACAAAAATGGTTTTGTACTACTATCATGAGCGAGCTTGGAATCGACTAAAAATAGGAAAGTATAAGCCAACGGCTAATGATTATCATATATAAAGGAGAGATAAATTGAGAGATAAGGTCAGAGAGTTAAATAGAGAGTTTCAAAATTCAGGTTCAAAAGAGGTCTTAGAGTTTTTTTTAAAAACATATAGAGGAAAAATAGCTTTTTCTTCTAGCTTTGGAGCAGAAGATCAGGTGCTAACTGAGATGATTTTAAAGATAGATGCAGATGCAAAAATATTTACACTTGATACAGCAAGGCTTCCTTATGAGACTTATGATGTGATGCATATGACAAATCTAAAATATAAAACAAAGATAAAAGTATATTTTCCAAAAAGTAGTGATATTGAAGAACTTTATCAAAAACAAGGTGTCAATGGTTTTTATGAGTCTGTTGAAAATAGAAAAGAGTGCTGTTATGTTAGAAAAATAGCACCACTTAAGAGAGCTTTAGAAGGTGTTGAGGTTTGGATTACAGGTTTAAGAGCGCAGCAGAGCATCACAAGGCAAGAGATAGAGCTCCTTGAGTGGGATGAGGCAAACAGTGTTGTAAAACTAAATCCACTTCTTTTATGGAGTCAAGAAGACGTTTGGGAGTATATCAGGAGCAACAACATTCCATATAACATCCTACACGATAAATCTTATCCTAGTATAGGCTGTGCGCCATGTACAAGGGCAGTTGAGGATAGTGCGGATATAAGAAGTGGAAGATGGTGGTGGGAAAGCCCAGAACAAAAAGAGTGCGGATTACATAAAAAGGAGATAAAAAAGTGCTAGATACAACAAGGTTGACACATTTAAAACAGCTCGAGGCTGAATCCATACATATACTAAGAGAGGTAGTAGCAGAGTTTGACAATCCTGTGATGATGTACTCAGTAGGAAAAGATTCTGCTGTGATGCTACACCTTGCTCTAAAGGCTTTTTTCCCAGCAAAACTGCCATTTGCTCTACTTCATGTAGATACAAAGTGGAAGTTTAAAGAGATGATAGCGTTTCGTGATAAAAGAGCAAAAGAGGAGGGTTTTGAACTTCTTGTTCATAGTAACCCAGAGGGAGTGGAGAAAAACATTAATCCTTTTGTTCACGGTTCAGCAGTTCATACTGACATTATGAAAACAGAGGGGCTCAAGCAAGCACTTAACAAGTACAAGTTCGATGCTGTATTTGGTGGAGCAAGACGTGATGAAGAGAAGAGTCGTGCAAAAGAGAGAATCTACTCTTTTAGAGATAAAAACCATAGATGGGATCCAAAAAACCAGAGACCAGAACTTTGGAATCTTTACAATGCGAAAACGCATAAGGGCGAGAGCATAAGAGTTTTTCCCCTTTCAAACTGGACGGAGCTTGATATTTGGCAATATATATACTTAGAGCATATTCCTATCGTTCCACTATATTTTGCAAAAAAAAGACCAGTTGTCCAAAAAGATGGAGTAAAGATTATGGTTGATGATGAGAGGATGCCAATAGAAGAGGGCGAAGTTATCAAAGAAGAGATGGTTAGATTTAGAACTCTTGGATGCTACCCTTTAACTGGGGCAGTTGAGTCAAGCGCTCAAACTTTGCCTGAGATTATTCAAGAGATGCTCTTGACAAAGACAAGTGAGAGACAGGGCAGAGTTATCGATAATGATTCAGCAGGATCTATGGAGAAGAAAAAAATGGAGGGGTATTTTTAAGATGTCAATATTAGAGACAAAAATAGCAACAGATATAGAGAGTTATTTAAAAGAACATGAGAACAAACAGCTACTTAGGTTTATCACTTGTGGAAGTGTTGATGATGGTAAAAGCACACTAATAGGGAGACTTTTACATGATTCAAAGATGATTTTTGAAGATCAACTAGCTGCTATAAAGAAAGATTCTAAAAAAAATGTTGATGGTGAATTTGATCTCTCGCTCTTAGTTGATGGTTTGCAAAGTGAACGAGAGCAAGGCATTACAATAGATGTGGCTTATAGGTACTTTACAACAGATAAGAGAAAGTTTATTATCGCAGATACACCAGGACATGAAGAGTACACGAGAAACATGGCGACTGGGGCAAGTACCGCAGATTTGGCGATTATTTTAATAGATGCAAGGCACGGAATAGTAACTCAGACAAAAAGGCACTCTTTTATAGCCAAACTGCTTGAGATTAAACATATAGTTGTGGCTATCAATAAAATGGACTTAGTGAATTTCAGCCAAGAGATTTATGAAAATATATCAAGAGATTATTTGGCTTTTGCAAAAGAGTTGGGACTAAACAGAGATATTACATTGATACCGCTTTCGGCACTAAAAGGGGATAACGTAGTTGATAGAAGCTTAAAGTCTCCATGGTACAAAGGCGATACGCTGTTGTACTTTTTAGAAAATGTTGAGATAGCAAAGGATAGAGATTTGGACAATTTTAGACTTCCTGTGCAGTATGTTAATCGTGCAAATCTTGATTTTAGAGGTTTTTGTGGAACTATATCTTCGGGTGTTATAGAAGTAGGAGACAGTATTACGGTTTTACCATCAAAGAAAAGCTCAAAAGTAAAAGAGATAGTTACGTATGATGGAAGCTTAGAGTACGCATATGCTCAGCAAGCAGTCACTCTTACTTTAGAAGATGAGATAGATATAAGTAGAGGAGATATCTTAGTTAAAAGCGATAATCAACCAGATAGTAGTGATACTTTTGATGTAAATATTGTTTGGATGAGCCAAGAGCCATTAAAGAAGCAAAAAGAGTATTTTATAAAAAGAGCTTCATCTTTGAGTGTGGGAAGTATAGAGTCCTTTTACTATAAAACAGATGTCAATACTCTAGAGAAACAAAGTACAGACGTTTTAAATTTAAATGAAATAGCTCATGCAAAACTAGAGCTACAAAGCTCTATAGCATATGATTCTTATAGTGAAAATAAGGCTATGGGAAGTTTTATTATAATAGAGAGAATTACAAACAATACAGTTGGTGCTGGGATGATTGTACAAAAATCACAGGATTGTGCAAAACCTTGTGAAGCTTCACAATTTTCAGAGTTTGAGTTAGAGTTAAATGCACTTATTAGAAAGCATTTTCCTCATTGGCAAAGTAGAGAGATTTTTTAAAATGAAAAAAGAGACAAAAGCACAAAGAGTAGAGCGCATAAAGAGCGAAAAAGATGGGCTAGATGTTTTAAGTGATATCTATAGATATGCTAAAAGCGGCGAAGAGGTAGATGCTGAGGATATAGATAGATTTAAATGGTATGGATTATATACACAAAACACGAACCTGCAAGATGCAGATGATAAAACACTCTACTTTATGCTCAGAGTAAAGCTAGTTGAGGGAAATTTAAATCTTAAACAACTTGAAGTTATTGCGGATATCTCAAAAACATACGCAAGAGATACCGCAGATTTTACTACAAGACAAGATATTCAATTTCACTTTATAATGGTAAAAGATTTGCCTACAATTTTTGAGAGTTTAAAAAGTGTTGGTTTGACTACTGTTTTTGCAGCTGGAGATGTCCCTAGAAATGTAGTGACTTGCCCAGTAAATAGCGTAGATGCAAACCGCATATATGATGTAAGCAGTATAGTTAAAGAGGTTAATGAATATTTTGATGCCAATAGAGATGTCTCAAATCTTCCTAGAAAGTATAAGGTAGGAATTAGTGGCTGCTCCAATCATTGTGCATCTCATGAGATCCAAGATTTGAGTTTTAATGCGATAAAATTTCCAGAAGATAGAATTTTGTTTGATGTAAGTGTTGGTGGAGGTTTGGCTTCAAGCAAACGAATAGCTTCTCATATAGGTTATATAGAGCTGCATCAAGCTTTAGAAGTTACAAAAGCTGTAACTGAGATCTATAAAGAGCATGGCGGTAGAGAGAGCAGAACTAAGGCGAGATTAGGGCATTTAGTAGATAGTTTTGGAGTTGAGGGGTTTGTAGAGCTACTACACTCTAAACTGGATTTTTCTCTTAAAAAAGGGGAGTTACAAGCTTATACTCCTTATGCGAGGAGAGGACATTTTGGCGTATATGATAGTATAAAAGAGAAAAGAAGTTATATTGGATGTGCGCTAAATGGTGGTAAAATTGGCTCTGAAGGACTTTATAAACTTCACAAAATACTAGAAAAATATGAGGCAACAGCCATAAGAGCGACAATAGCGCAAAATTTTGTTATAACAGACTTGCCAACAAAGAATGCTAGTAAAGTAGTAAGTGAACTAGAAAATATAGGAATCAGCGCAAATCCATCACCTTTTAAAGCAAGAACACTCTCATGTACTGGGAAGAATTTTTGCAAGTTTGCAATATCTGAGACAAAAGATTTGGCAATAGAACTAGTAGAGTCACTAGAAAAAAGGTTTGTGAATTTTAGTGAACCTATATCATTTAGTATAAATGGATGTCCTAATTCATGTGCCCATCCCCATGTAGTAGATATTGGACTATTGGGATGTAAGTTAAAGTACAACGAGGAGATTGTTTCTGGTTTTGAGCTTATTGTAGCTGGAAATCTTGAAGGAGGAAGGAGTAGTTTTGGTAAAAAAACGGGGATTAAGTTTACTGCTACAGATGCCATCATGACTATAGAGGGCATCTTAGAGAGCTATATCAACTCTGCTTATGAAAACTTTCATGATTATGCTGAGAGGGTTATTTTGGATCAGTAATAAAGATATATATAGGAGAAGAACCGATTTTTAGAGTTTTCTCTTTTATACTTTTTCCACTCATACAAAAGACACTAAAATACTCTTCATTTTTTAAAGTTGTATCTTTGAGTGACCAGTGAATTTGGAGTAGTTTATCGTCAATCAAACATTGAAATATATAGTAGCCTCTTTTTATATCAAGTCTTAAAAACTGTGCATCTTTTAGGTTTTTTAGCATAAATTTATAGACTTCAAAAGCCTCTCTTTTTCTCAAACCCTCTCTGTTGTCAACCAAGCCATAACCAGCGGCTATGAGCTGATGCCATGAGAGAGAGTCAACTTGCTGAGATGCAAAGGCTAAAAGGTTGTAGCGAAGCATGTAGTCGGCATAGAGTTTTTCGCTCACACACTCAAATTCGCTTGTAGGAGCGTAAGGTGCAGTGTTACTGATGGGCCAGTTTGTCTCAGTGATGTGAAGTGCATGTTTGCTCTTAGGACTTAGCCAAACCATAGTGCTAAGCCATGCTATCTTATCTGAGAGATTAAAGCCTAGTTGAGTATTTTCAGGTGAACCTCTTCTATCTACATAAAGAAGTGATGCTACGCCATCATATTTGTAGTTAAAAAAATTAAATAGAGTGTGCGCAGTAAAATGAAATTCAAAGTCTATCACTCCGCTACCGATAAGTTTTATATCTTTAAACTCACTTTGCTTTAAATCATAAGCTACTTTATAAAAATGGTTATACTCATCAACACTAAAAAAGCCCCATTTTGCTCTGTTGATGGTTGAACCAATCTCATAAATATCAACAAGCCCACTAAGAGATGCAAAGATAGTTCTTAGGTCTTTTTCTAAAAGTTCTAAATCCTCTACATGTTCCCTATCTTGAAGGATTTTTAAGATAACTTTTCTCTTTTTGTTTTTTTGTAAAAACTCTTTTAGCTCAGGTATAGTACCAAGCTCCCAAAGTTTAAGTCTAACTAAGATGCGCTCAACTCCAAGTTCATCTAAGAGTTTTAAACTCTCCTCGCTCTCTCTTTGATAATCAACTCCCATGGAGAAAAAACTCTTTGATGCCACATGTTTTCTTCTTATATAGGGTGTAGCAACTATAGAGACTGGAAAGACAAATAGTGAGATTAGAAATGTTTTTAAAAAAGAGAGAGACTCACGCTTTCGCATCTTTTTCTTAAATGCTCTATCTTTTAGTTGTGCTGGTTGGTCGGAATATTCATCCCATTTAAAAGGTTTTTTCATAAGTGCAATTATGCCCTGTTTGAAATTAAAAATGCCAAGTTGTGCAGATGGAAACAGAATCTTTATAAATAGAAACTTCTAGCTCCTGACTTTTAGCTAAAAAAGCTTCATAAAAAAACAGACCGATAAAATTTCCAATAGATGCACTTACTAACTGGTCTGCAAAGGAGTGCCCACCCTCCTGAACACGAGTAAAAGCGCTTCCTGCAGCGGATAAATAGCTTAGAGAGTTTAAGCCATACTTGCTCCAAAGAGGAATGCTCATATCATCAACATTTCTTCTAGTTAGCGCAGATTGTGCGAAAGGGTCTAGTGAATGATGAGAGCCTATGGCATTGTTTTCAGTTTTTAGTGGGTTGCTTTTTTTTATGCTTTTATTGAGAGTGTTAGTTGTTTCTCTTGCAACTCCAGCCCCGACAAAGGCAGTTGTGAGGCGCTTAGCCTTTTGCATAGTTGTGTCATCTTCTACAAGCATGGCACTAGAGTAGAGTAAGGCACTGTTGAGTGTTCTTAAAGGTTCATCAATTTCAGAATCAATAAGATTTTTTTTAATAAGATGCTGCGTTATATCATCATCATAAGTAGCATAGAGTGCTCCTGCTGCAACAGCACTCCCCCAAGTCAAAGGATCTGTAGCAGCAACATAAGTAGCATCCTTTGTTTTCTCCCAAGCATGAGTTATTTTTGTTGTTGAGCAGCCTGAAAAGGCCAAGATTAGTATAAATAAAAATAAGTATCTCATTTTTGACTCCCTAGCAATGGATAATAATTGTTTAATTTATTATGAAAATTATAAGACAAATTATATCTTATTTAAGGTAGAATTCATAAAATTTAGATTTAGGGATTGTTGTTAATGGAAAAATTACTAAAAAAAACAGTTTCTTTTAATGGAAGAAACGAGCTAAACCAAGCTAAGATGCATAAATATAATTTTGAGTATATTAAACAAGGTGTGAAGTAGTTTTGAATATATTAGTTTGTAGAACCGATAAACTAGGTGATTTTATAACAGCACTTCCATGCATCTACGCTCTAAAAAAGCACAATCCTAAGAACAAAATCATCGTCTGCATCGCTCCACTCAACAAGAGTTTGGCTCTCTCATGTGAGTTTATAGATGAGGTTGTAATTGATAATGGACAAAACATCTGGAGCCTTGCATCTGAGCTACGTGCTTTAAATATAGATGCAAGCATCACTCTCTTTTCAAACACGCGCATAGCTTTTGCCCAAGCATTAGCTGGCATTCCAAAGCGAATTGCTCCAGCTACGAAAATAGCTCAGATTTTTTACACACATAGAGTAAGACAGCGACGTAGCGAAGTTAAGATGGCAGAGTTTGAGTACAACTTAGAACTAACAAAAACTTTGTTTGCTGATATAGATTTGAGCTATAAAAAACCTCTTTTAGAGTTTAGCGATGCAAAAGAGATTTATAAGATATTTTGCATAAATAATGATATAGAAAAAGAGGTCATTGCTTTTCATGTAGGCTTTGGTGGTTCATCAGATGCTAACTGGAATTTGGATGAGTATGAGGAGCTTATACATGCAGTTCTCATAGAAAACAGATACCAAGTTGTACTAACATTTGGACCAGATGAGAAAGAGCTATATGAAGAGATGCAAAATAGATTTATGAACTACAATGTTGTGTGTTACTTCTCACAAGAGAGCATAAACTACTTTGCAAAACTCATAAGCAACTTCAAACTCTTTGTAAGTACTTCAACAGGAACATATCACATAGCATCTCTTGTTGGCACGCCAACCATGACATTTTTTGCGGATACTCTTTTTGCAAGCTCTAAAAGATGGAAGGGTATTGGAGATGAGAAGTTACAGCAAAATTTTATGATACCGCTTAAAAATAAAGAGATTCTTTTTCAAAAAGTTTTAAATCTTTTGAAAAAATTTTAGTCTATTTTCCTTCTTTGTTCAGTTCATAAAGTTTTATGTACTTATAAAAGTTTGTTGCCATATGGGAAAAAGCTATAACTAACCCTGCGTAGCCATCTAAAAAACCTCTTTTTAAAAAGTATGTTTTAAAAAAAGAGAACGCTCCATTTGAAATCGCTTTTATGGGAGATGAGTTTTTTTTACCAACATTGTCATCGGCATAGATTGTAGAATATCTATCAAGCTTAATTATAAAATCACTAATGCTAGAGTATGGATAGTGTTTGACGATTCCATCGATAGAATCAATTGTTAATTTTTCATCTATAATTTTTTCATGCACATGTTTATCTGTAAATGAAGTGATATTTTTATTGTATAGCCTTACTATATTATCCTTACCCCAACAGTGTTTTATTTGAGTCTTTTTGTAATAGTTGGTTCTAAGAATAGAGTAGACTTTGTTATTGTCAAGGGTTTTTGCTTTTAAATTTTTAATAAATTCTTCTGAGACTACTTCGTCAGCATCTAAAGAGAGTACCCACTCATTTTTAGCAAAAGAAGCGGCTATATTTTTTGTTGGACCAAAGCCTATAAAATCGCCTTCGATGAGGTTTACATTGGCAAATATTTTTGCTATTTCACCTGTTTTATCTGTAGAGTTGTTGTTATAAACTACCACATCACTAAACGATACTAATGAGCTTAATACATCTTCAAGTGTATTTTGAGCATTTTTTGTTATGATAACGCAAGAAATATCTGTTATTTTAGTCATTTACCTCTTGTCCTTTAAGTCTCTTTTTAAAATTTTTTATTTTTTTATTTTTATTTGAGTAGTATAAAACTTGTTTTGTAAAATCTTCACTACAAACACAGTGCTTCTTATACTCATCTGCGATCAAAACTAATATCTCATCATCTGCCCATAGTTTTGAGAAGTTTTTAGCTCTGTCATCCTCGCTTAGTGCAAAAAACTTCATCCTATTTATATCTACAACTTTAAAGATGTAATCTTCGCCCTCTTGCTTGATTAAAATATTTCCTGGAGAGTAATCATTGTGAAAGATATTCTCATTATGAAGCTCTAATGTAAATCTTGCAAAAGCTCTAAATACAGCCTCCCTGCTTGAAAAGTTTTCATCTAGCAAGGGCTCTCTAATTGTAAAATCATAGTTAAAATTTTCGCTTACAAAATAACTCTCATTAAGGAGACCAAGCTTAAAAAACTCGATATATCCAATAGGCATTGGAGTAAATTCTTTTAATTTTATTGAGTGTGTGTAAGATTTTTTAGCTTTAGAATCTCTAAAAAAAGTATATACAATCTTATTTATAATATTTGGAATTTTAAATGATTTTACAACTGTTGTATATTTACTATATGGAACTATTTTTAATTCATTTCTTGCTTTATGTAAAGAGGTCTCACTCTTTGTGAAAATATCTCTTATATTTGCTAAAAAATCTAAAAAAACATCTTTGTAAGGCTCGTTTATTTCATATTTATTCATAAGTTGGATTATATCAAAATAATGATATTATAACTATATTAACTTTTGGGGTATATTTGTGAAAAAAATTCTAGAGCTTTGTTTATCCCCAGATATCGGTGGACTTGAGCTATATATGGTTAGAGCATCTCACTATTTACATGAGAGTAAGGTAGATGTTATAAGTGTAATAAACGAGGCCGGAAATCTAGAGCAATACTATAAAAACACAGACTTTAAATATAAAAAGCTAAAGAGGTATGCGACTGCTTTTTCATTTATAGGAGCTAGAAAATTAGCAAAAATCATAGATGACAATAGAGTAGATGCTCTACACATTCACTGGACAAAAGATATACCAGTAGCAGTTTTAGCAAGACTTATCTCAAAACAAAAACCTAAGCTTATCCAGACTAGACATATGAGAATGACTAGATTTAAAGATGATTTTTATCATAGATTTTTATATAAAAATATTGACTTAATGCTTGCAGTTACAGGACAAGTAAAAGGGCAGATAGAAAAATTTATACCTATTGAGATAAGACCTAAGGTAGAAGTTCTATATATTGGAGCCCAAAAGCCAGTAATAATAAGTGATGAACAAAAGAGAGACATCCATGCTAAGTATAATCTAGAAAAATCGTTTATAGTTGGCATAGTAGGGCGCATAGAAAAGGGTAAAGGGCAGTACTTAGTAATAGATGCTATTGGCGAACTGACCAAAAAAGACATAGATGCTAAAGCGCTTATAGTAGGGCATGCTATGAGTGAAGACTATCTAAGCTCCCTGAAAGGCGCTATAGCAAAAGATGCCTTAGAAGATAAGATAATCTTTACAGGTTTTACAACAGAAGTTCAAAAACTTATGCAGGTTTGTGATGTCTTAGTACTAGCAACAGATAGGGAGACTTTTGGGTTAGTCTTGATAGAAGCTATGCAGTGTGAGATAGCTGTAGTAGCAAGCGATAGTGGCGGACCTTTAGAGATTATCGATGATAATGAGAGTGGACTTTTGTTTGAGACGAATAGCTCTCAGGATTTAGCTAAAAAGCTTGAGTTACTTTATAATGATAAAGCCCTAAGAGATGCTATGGCAAAAGCTGGTGCTAAAAGGGCATCGATGTTTTTTGATGCACACAAACAATTTCAAGAGTTAGAAAATGCTTTAATCAAGATTTTAAACTAGTAAAGTAATTTCATTTGATATTATCTTTAAAAATGCTGTCCTTAGTTATAATTTCACTCGCTTTATAAGACCAGTGCGCATCATCAGCATAGTAGATATCTTTTTCTCCTCTCTTAAGCGCTTCAAGTAAGATAGCTTTTGTATCCACAAAATAGTACTCTTTTGGAGCCTCTCGTAGGAGATCAAAAAGATAGTTTTTTGGATAAGGATTATCTACTATGAAATCGTAATATAAATCGTACTTATCAGAAGCTATCATATAAAAAAGTTTTATATCTAAGGTTTGAAGTAACTTTGAGAGTCTGTTGAGATTTTCATTTAGCAAATGGACTCGATTATCATCTTGGTTGGTATGGTTTCTAATATCTTCATTTGTAAAAAGTAGAAAATCCTTGTAGTTCTCAGGAGTAAAAAGAGGCTGATTTAGTTTTAGCCTTGGTATCCATTTGTGACCTACTTTTAAAAACTTGTACTCTAGAGAGTATAAGATAAATTTATAGTTAGCCGTGTTTATAAAGCTAAGTTCAGGTATATAAGAATTTGTAGTTTTAAAATCTGCAAGTATAGAATTATCTAAGCCTTTAAGTGTAGCATCCCAATCCATAGGTGTAGAATGCATCTCTAGTGAAAAGCGCTCTACCGCCTCAAGAACAATATACTTTGGTTTGTATCTCTCGAGCCACCCTGAGTTGTACAGCGAGATAAGAAGCTCCATAGAGTTTGACTTATCTGAAAATCTTTGAAGATTTAGTACCTTTTTATCATAAAAAGTAGCAAGATAGTCTTGGTAGTAGGGATTAAGTCCTCCTGTATCAGCGTTAGAAAAAGAGTCTCCAACAGTTAAGATATCCACCTGCTCAAAGTTCCAATTCTCTCTATGGAGATGCCTCTTTTTAAGTGTGTACTCAAGTTTTCTAGGATGCAAAGAGTCAAGTTGATAGCTGACACGGCCTAAATCTCCTATATATAATCCATCATCTCTATCAAATATCTTAGAGGTGAAACCTATCCAGA
>Ga0265295_1003990_pt1 | contig 20448 bp, 22 predicted proteins | sample Munlansysbiofilm_FD_192503 | JGI IMG/M metagenome (GOLD analysis project Ga0265295, IMG submission 192503) | Leachate microbial communities from a municipal landfill in Southern Ontario, Canada - Methane capture system biofilm | ecosystem: Engineered > Solid waste > Landfill > Unclassified ... | reverse complement strand
GGTGGACCGTCGGCCGGCACGGAGATCACCCAGACGCTGAACGAGAATGCCCTCGCCAAGCAGGTTTGCAAGCCGCGCGATCGAGGTACCGTAGGTGATGGGCTCATGGAACGGCTCCGTGAAACTCTGGCTCACAAGCACGGCGAAGTTGGTGTTGCCCGTACGCTGCTCGGCGTATGAGTGACCGTTGACGGTCATGATGTCGCCGTAGTTCTCGGTTGTAACCGCCCCATATGGATTCATGCAGAACGTGCGCACCTGATCGTTGAATCTCCGGGAGTAACGAACGAGCTTAGCCTCGTATAACGGCAGAGTGAGCGGCTCCATCACCGGGGCGGGGACCTCCACCCGGACACCGATATCGACCGCGTTGTTCACCAACACAAGGCCGAGCTTACGGGCCTGTGCCGCCAGCCAGTCGGCACCATCACGCCCTGGAGCGGCGATGACCACCGGCGACTCAACGACCGACCCGTCGACCAACTCGACGCCACAGACCGCCCCATCGCCCTCGAGGATACGGACTACCTGGGTCTGCGTCCGCACCTCGACACCTATCTCCACGAGATGGTCGTACATCGCCTGGAGGACCGCCGGAGACCGGTCACTTCCCATGTGCCGGATGCGCATCGGCACGAGCCTCATACCCGCAAGCGTGGCGTCGTGAACGAGGCGTTCGGCTGTCTCCTGATCGGGACTGTGCACCTCGGTGGTCGCGCCGAAACGCAGCCACACGCGATCGCTGTCCTCGACGAGCCCGGCAAGCCGATCGTGGCCCACGTAGTCGCCAAGCCAGCCGCCTACCTCTGTGGAGAGTGTGAGCTTGCCATCGGAGAATGCACCCGCACCGCCCCAGCCGGTCACGATCGCACAAGTGGAGCAGCCCAGACACGTCTGCCCGCGTCCGGGACACGAACGCTGCGCGATCGGCTTGCCCCGCTCGAGGACGAGCAGCCGCAGCGCGGGCTTGAGTCGTGCAAGCTCCAGGGCAGCGAAGATACCAGCCGGGCCAGCACCGATGATGATCGCGTCGTAGTGACCGGTACTCACGGCAGACCCTCCTACTCCCTGCTACGGATTGCGTGCGAGCGGCATGAAGCGCGTGATGCGCTCAAGGTACGCAAGACGACAGCTATCCACCGGACCGTTGCGGTGTTTAGCCACGATGATCTCTGCCTCACCCTTGCCGGGTCTCCCCGCCTCCGACTCCGAGTTCGGATCGGTGTTGCGGTCGATGAACATGACGACATCGGCGTCCTGTTCGATGGCACCCGACTCACGCAGGTCCGAGAGCTGCGGCCGCTTGGACTGACGTTGCTCGACCGCTCGCGAGAGCTGTGACAGCGCGACGATGGGACACTCGAGTTCCTTGGCGAGTATCTTGAGCCCCCGGGATATCTCAGCGATTTCCACCTGGCGGTTCTCGGTACGTCGCCCGTGTGGCTGCATCAGCTGCAGGTAGTCGACGACGATGAGGCGCTGCTCCTTGTTGCGGAGCAGTCGACGTGCCTTCGCGCGAACCTCGAGGATGGATATCGACGGCGTATCGTCGACCCACAGCGGGATAGAGCCGAGACGACCCATCGCCTGCATGAGCAGCGGCCAGTCCTCATCGGCAAGGTAGCCGGTACGCAGCTTCTGGGAGTCGACACGGGCTTCAGCGCAGAGGATGCGCTGCACGAGCTGTGACGCCGACATCTCAAGACTGAAGACCGCCGTAGACGCACCAGCCTTCGCCGCGTTCACGGCGATATTGAGCGCAAGCGCTGTTTTTCCCACCGACGGACGCGCTGCGAGGATGATGAGATCGCCTGCGTGCATACCGGCGAGGATCTTGTCCAGGTCCGGGAATCCCGTCGGCACACCGGTGATATGCGACTTGTGGTCGTACAGGTGCTCGATCTGCTCGAAGCCGGTCTTCATCAGGTCATCGATCGCCTGGAAACGCGAAGACACGCGCTTGTTGGTAACGTCGAAGACCACCTTCTCGGCGCGCTCCACGACCTCGTCGATGTCATCGGGATTCTCGTACGACATCACCTGGATGGCCGTTCCAGCACCGATCAACTGACGCAGTAACGATGTCCGCTTGACGATGCGGGCATAGTGCTCCGCGTTGGCCGCAGAAGGCACGTATCCCGCGATGTCCAACAGATACGGCTTTCCGCCGGCGCGATCGAGATCCCCGTTGGACTCGAGCCGCGCGGCCACGGTGATCTGGTCGACCGCTTCGCCACGCTGATGTAGATCACGGATGGCCGAGAATATGCGCTGGTGCTGCGGGCGGTAGAAGTCCTCTGCCTCTACGAGCGCAAGGCAGTTCTCCACCGCATCCACGGACAAGAACATCGAGCCGAGCACAGACTGCTCAGCCTCGTTGTTGTGCGGTGGGACCCGCTCACGCAGCGCCTGAACGCCGTCGTCAGCCATGTGCTGCTCCTTATAGCGAGCGTGTGTGGCGCCGCCAGGCGGCGCCACCCCTGCTCGACCTCGAATACCTACTCCTCGACGGAGTCGTCTGCATCGTCATCGGTCTCGGTGTCGGTGTCGCTGTCGGTGTCGTCAGCTTCCTCGACCTCGACCTCGACGGCCGCCGCTGGCTCCACATGGGCTTCGTCGACCACCGCGCCACCGATCGGCACGACACTCAACGTGACCCGAGCCGTGACGTCATCGTACAGACGCACGTCGATCTCGTGCTGACCGACCGTCTTGATCTGACCGCCAAGATCGAGCTTCCTACGATCGACATCGACGCCGATCTGATTGGCAAGCGCATCAGCGACCATACCACCGGTGACGGAGCCGTAAAGCTTGCCACCGTCGCCAGCCTTCATCTCGATGACGATCGACTTGCCGGAGACCTGGGCAGCATGCGCCACGGCATCGGCTCGCTTCGTCTCTTCGCGCTTCTTGATGTTGTGCACCCGGGCCTCGAGCTGCTTGAGATTACCGGGGGTGGCCTGTATGGCCATCTTGCGGGGCATCAGGTAGTTCGTGGCAAAGCCACGGGCGACCTCGATCACGTCGCCTTCCTTACCTCTGCCCTTTACATCGGACAACAGGATGACCTTCATCGTCTCTCCTACTCGTTCCTCACCACTGCCATGACAGCGGTGCGGTTCAGTACTGCTTCGGTTCACTCGGTCCCAGACGGACCCGAGGGGGCCGCCGGGGTGGCACCGTCTCGCGACAATCGTCGGAGATTGAGCCATATATCGGCCAGCCCGGTAAGGCTGACCGCCGGGATCATCATCTCGGTAGCGCCGAGAAGCGCGAATCCCAACACACGCACAGGCCGCGACACGTTCGCGCGACGATATAGGCCCGCAAAGACCGCAAGACCCTGCAGGAAGAACACCATCCGGGCGATCACGAGCAGATTCATGCCCGACTGTTCGATCACCGGCACGCTCGAGGCAGTGAGACGTCCCACTGCCAACAGCGCGACCGTCACGATCGCCAGCAGCGCAACGCGCGGATCAAGATCCACGTCCGCCAGCGCCGGAAAGGCCTTGATCCGCGGATCAAGGCGTGAGCCTGATGTCCCGGCCACCACGACCACGAACAGCGCCGCGAGCATGCTCATCACTACGAGCAGCGCGGGCCAGGTGGTGGCAAACACCTCACCATACACATCGGCCATACCGACAAGCGCAACCATCTCCTGCGCACCCGTCGTCACATATGCCGTCAGACCCATACCAGCGCCTGACGCCAGCGATGCAAGCGCAGCCACCTCGATGGCGGACAGTGTGAGCGCGATGATTGCCGTCGTCTGCAGCGCCGTGATCCGGCGGAGCAGCCATGGCGTCAGTGCACCCGCAGCAAGCAGCGACACAGTGACCCACGCCGTATGCACGTACGGGGCACGCGCGGTGACGGGAACACCCATCAGCGGCACAAACACGGTGTACACCGACAGCGATGCCAACGCGGTAGCCGCTATTCCACCGACGGTAGCCGCGGCGACAGCAAGCCCCGTGTGGCGCTGAAGCACCAGCGACACCAGCGCCCCCGTTGCGATCGGCAACCCGACCATCGGGTGTACGAGCACGACAAGCAACGCACCTCCTACCACGGTCACCGCGGATAGAAGTGTGCGCCCGCCGGCCGGAGCCACAGGGTTATTACCGACGGCTCTTGCCATCGACCTTGCCGCTCACCACAGGAACCGCGTAGGGGATCAACGCCATCTCACGTGCGCGCTTGACTGCCATTGCCACCCTATGCTGATGCTGGGCGCAGTTACCCGACACGCGACGCGGCTTGATCTTACCGCGATCGGTCGTGTACTTGCGGAGCATATTGATGTCCTTGTAGTCGATGTACTCGACCTTGTCCTTGCAAAAAGCGCAGTACCGCCGCTTAGGCTTCCTTGCGTAATCGCTCATGCACGTACCTCCTTCCAGACTCTTACGGGTGATGATCTGCGACCGTGGGCGGGAGGGGCCCACCCCGGCCGGAATGTGCTGCTAGAACGGGATCTCTTCTCCCAGATCTTCGGCAGTGCCACTGGCCTGCTGCGTCGGTTGCGAGTCGTAGTTGCCGGAGCCGCCGCTACGCGACGACAGGAACTCGACCTCATCAGCGATGACCTCAAGCTTCGATCGCTTATCGCCCTGAGGTGTCTCCCACTGACTCCAGCGAAGCTTACCCTCGATCGCCACCTTGGCGCCCTTGGATAGGAAACGTGAGAGCGCTTCGCCACGTGCGCCGAAAACGGTCACATCCACGAAGTTCGGGAACTCTTCCCACTCGCCCGTCTGCTGGTTCTTGCGGCGATCGTTCACGGCAACACCGAGCTTCAGAACACTCATGCCGCTACCGGTCGAACGCAGCTCAGGATCCCTGGTGAGGTTTCCGGAGATGACCACTCTGTTGATGCTCATTCGATGCCACCTTCACTAGTAGAGCCGACCGTTACAGACCGATCCATGCTAGGCCAGGTCGTCACGACGGACGATCATGAAGCGGAGCACCTGATCGGTGATGTTCAGGACACGGTCGAGCTCGGCAACAGTGGCGGTACCCGAATGGAACTGGATGACCTGATAGTCGCCCTCTTCGATGTCGTCGATCTCGTAGGCGAGGCGGCGCTTACCCCATACCTCTTCAGAGTCAACAGTACCGCCCTCGGCGGTAAGGATACCCCGGACCTTCTCCAGGACGGCCTCCCGCGCCTCGTCGTCGAGGGTAGGGCGAATGATGAGCATAAGTTCGTAAGCCTTCAATGTTTCACCTCCCTTGGGCTTGTGCGGCCCCGGGACCATGAAGGCGTCGCCCGGAGCAGGAAATGAAGCTTACGGAGTGTAGCAGAGACCCGACCGTCTCACAACAATACTGCCCCCGGCCTCTGACATCATCCGCGCTTCCACTCAACGCACGTGCGCAAGAACCTTCGCATGCACGATGATCGGCATGACCCCACCCATCGCCGCCGCCAGCGCAACAAGTGCACGGACGACTGGCTGCTCGGCTATGGGACCCAGCAGCCCGCTACGCCGTCCGGACACCCAGCGAGTGCCCCCTTTTGCAGCAGCATCTGCCATCTCGGCCTCGTGTGGTGCTGGGACGGTGACTCCTGCATCGCGCAGGAGGCTTGCATCGACCGATCTCGCGCACGAGATACGCACAGAGTCGGACGACCCTCCGGATACAGGACTGACGCTCGCAAGGTCGACAGACTCTCTGGCCAGACTACCTACCGACACACCTGTCTCTGCCACCATTGCTGATGTCGCCCGTGCCACCACAGGTACGCTCGCACTGGATGTAGCTACCGCCGGTCCGGACGACTGGATGAGAACAGGACCGGGGGCCGTCACCACAGACGCACTCTCATCGTTCGGGACTCCGGCAACGTCACCAGGCTCCCCGGGCACATCAACAGTCACGGGCGAACCACCGGGCTTCTGTGCGGCCTGCAGCTGTAGCAGCGGTGCCGGATCGATGTACCGATCACCCCGTCGTACGCCCATATGAAGGTGGGAGACGTCTGAAGAGTCATCGCCCAACGGCGCAAGCCGCCCCACGGCATCTCCGGAGCAGACCTCCGTGCCCGTTTGCACGTAGAGGCCCTCAAGCGGCAGCAGGCTTATCCTGAGTCCTTCACCAGTCTCGATGGTGACCGCATTGCAGGTGCCGCCCCCGTCAGCCGGTATCGTACCGGAGAACGTCACTGTCCCTGCTGACGGCGCGACCACTTCAGTTCCCGCCTCTGCAGGGATGTCCACGCCCCGGTGCACGCCACCCGGATACTCCGCCCCGAACGACAACGCGATGCTCGCGTCACTGACTGGAGGCGACCACCCGCCAGCCCAGGCCGGTTGTGCCACAACGACCACAGAGACGAGACCTATGACACACAGTGCAACAGAAAGACGCTTCATGAGACACCCCTCCCCCGAGTGCCGGCCGAGAGGGGGTGGCCGACGGCCTAGAACGTATGTTCGTAGTATACCCATCACACAGATACCTTGTGGTAGGACACGACGAGCGGCGGCATGAGCCGATAGGCGGAGGGCCTGGTCGCCGGTGATCGATACTCCCTCCCACCGGATCGCCGCGTTGGCACCGATGCGGTACTACACCTGAGACGCAAAACAAGGGCCGTTAGGCCCTCGTCGTTGATGGTATGGAGCGGGTGACCGGGCTCGAACCGGCGACACTCGGCTTGGGAAGCCGATGCTCTACCACTGAGCTACACCCGCAGTGCGCCTGCGTATTGTAGGACACCGCCCGAACGCACGGCAAATCATCGCTAGACTCCGATCAGCACCTTCTTGAGCGCCCGCTCATTGGTGACTTTGGCGAATGCGATCACTGTGTCTCCCGGCATCATCCTGGTATCACCATGCACGGCGATCGCGTCATCCCCCCGCAGCAGCGCCACGATCACACAGTCCACCGGAAGGTCGAGATCCGCTACCCGCTCGCCGCATGCGACACACTGGTCAGGCGGAAGATCGATCTCGACGATCGCCATGTCGCCTTTGCGCAGCGCCATGAGCGTACGCATGTCACCGACGGTCGCTTCCTCTTCAATGAGACGCGAGATGATCGTCGTGGACGAGATAGCCTCTATCCCGAGAGCGTGGAAGATGTGCTCGTTCTTGGGATTGTTGATCCTCGCCACGGCACGCGACACACCGAAGGCGATCTTCGCGAGCTGGCAGGCGACGAGGTTGTCATCATCGTCCCCGGTCGCCGCCACAAAGACATCCGCTCGCGTGACCCCAGCGTCCTCCTGGTAGACCGAGTCACACCCATCGCCGAGGATGATGAGCGGAGTACCGGGCAACTCGGCTGCGAGCTTGCGCGCGGTCTCCTCACGCCTCTCGATGAGTGCCACAGCGTGACCGTGCTCGAGAAGCTGCTTGGCAAGGTATGAGGCGACCTTACCGCCGCCGTTGATAACGACGTACATCGCCTATCCCTTCATGAAGCGCTCGAGCTTAGGAAGCGCGTCGTCCTTCACGGCCGCAAACACGATGTCCCCTTCGTGCAGGATCATATCGCTATCCGGCACGTGGGCCGTCCGGCCACGCACGATACTGAAGATGCGAAATCGCCTGGCGACCTCGACATCGGAAACCCGCTGGCCCTCGAGGGCCTCACCCGCCTGGAAGTCGATCACCTCTATATCGTCGATCGAGATGAGGTGATGACTGTGACCAGCCTTCATCTTCTCCAGCAAAGACTCTGCGACGAGCGTCGTACCGCAGACGTAGTCGAGATCGAGCTGCTGGTAAGTCCGTTCGCGAACGGGGTTGTAGAGGCGCGCCACCACATGCTTAACACCGAAGATCTTGCGTGCTACCTCGCACGTCATGAGGTTCGTGTTATCCAGGTCGGTCGTGGCGGCAAGCACATCCGCCTCGCGGATTCCCGCTTCCTCGAGTGTCTCTTCGTCAAAGCCAAGGCCGAGGATGGTGACACCGTTGAAAGTCCCACCGAGACGCTTGAAAGCAGTCTCATCGCGATCGATCACGACGACGTTATGACCCTCGATCGAAAGCATGGTCGCAAGCTGGGACCCGACGCGCCCGCATCCAACGACGATGATGTTCATGACTTCGCCCACCTTCGATCCGTGCTGTCGGCGCCTCCGGTCTCGACGACAACCGCTGACGCTACTCTTGGCATCTACACCCGTCAATATAGCGAGGCGGCTCCATGCCGACTCTGAAGTGCGCTGAAAGCAGAGGCGGGCGCCCACAAAAGGACGCCCGCCTCATCAGTCCTGCACAGTACAGCGACTACTTGCCGATCTTGAACATCTTGGTTCCGCACTCGGGGCACAGGCCCTGCGTCGCCGGACGTCCGTTCTTCATCGTGATCTCCTGGGGATCCTTGATCTCGCGCTTGGCCTTGCACTTGACGCAGTAGCCTTCCTTCGCCGCCATGTGCGCTACCTCCTTGATTCAGTGGTCGTGCCCCCGATGGGGGTCCATTATGCCGTAGAAGCGAGTGTGCTTCTCCGCAACTATACACCGTACGTACCCACTGTGAAGCGCGTGCATCGTGCAAACGTGCATAAGGTGACCGCGCAAACGAACACGAGCACCCCCCAGCTCGCACCTGCAGCTATCCAAAACGGCAGCGGAAAGAGCCGGATCAGAAGGGCCCCGTTCGGAAACACCCATGTCCCGTCTGCGAAGAAGATCGAGTGGAACCAGGCGAAGAGACCCTCGAAGTCCATGACGCCGACCGCCAGCGCGACCACCGCACCGCCAAACATGATCGCCGAGGCTGTCGTGCACGCACGCGCAATCGTGTGCCGACCTCCGGGTATACCCCAACGCGACCATACCCACGCGGCGACCACCGCAAGCAGGCCCAGCGTGAACCAACGAGCGGGAACCATGACGTCACGTACGTCGACGAGGTGTTCGACAGCGGCATCATCGAATGCAGGCATCTCGCCGATCATCGCAGGAAGTGCGGGTGCCCCGGGATCGACCACGAAGCGACGAACGTCCTCCGCGACCTCGAGCGTGACCGTCTCATCGAGACCGGTAGCCCCAGTGCTATCCACTGCACGCACCAAGACGCCCACATACGCAGGGGTGGAGACCAACCACACCGAACCACCCACGACAACGAGCACGATCATGAGCGCAGCCACAACCACCTCCAGGAGGCGAGCAGCACGCATGAGGCTATCGGCTGACGCCATCGCCATCCACCCCGATGCCACCGGATGACGAGCGGACTGCGTTGCCTCCGGCAAGCACAGCAAGTGACAGCATGTCGTTAGCCGCGTCGAACAGCGTATCGGGATTGGCGCCATCAGTCGGAAGGAAAGCCACGCCCACACTCACCGTTACGGTCACACCACTGACCCTGGTCGCCTCGACTGCCTGACGGAAGGTCTCGGCCACAGCATATGCGCGGTGATCGAGTGGCGTGAGATCCCCCGCGCCCCGGGCGACCTCGGGCACGATGAGCGCGAGCTCCTCGCCACCGATCCTGCAGGCGGTGTTCACATCCCATCCGTCGGCACCGGTGTCAGCACTCGCCATCTCCCGAAGATGAAGCGCGATCGTCGCAAGGATCTCATCGCCGACCTCCACGCCGAAGGTGCGGTTGACCTCCCCGAACCGGTCGATGTCCGCGATGATCAAAGCGACCTGGCGGTTGTTGCGCATAGCACGCTCGCACTCGGTACTGAGCACGCGCTGGAAATAGTGGCGGTTGTACAGACCGGTCAGGTCGTCGATGGAGGAGCCTTCACGCAACTCTGCCTCACGCGCCCTGATGGTCTTCATCATCAGCATGCCGACCAGCCCGGCACCGATATAGAGCGTGACCTGCCAGAGATAGCGCACCAGCACGTAGGTGCTGTTCTGCTCGAGGCCCGACGCCACCATAGGAAGCTCTACGTGTGGCAACCATCCAGAGAAGTCGCTGAGTAGCACCAGGCCGTACATCATCGCGGCGGCAATGATGAGAGACCATACCTGCGATCGGCGAGGCAGGATGAAGGCTCCCTCGAGGATGAAGAAGAGATACATGGCAGAGAACCACGAGTACACTCCGCCGGAGTAGTACACGAGAACAGTGGCAACGAGCATATCGAAGAGTAGTTGCGCCTGATTGAGGAAGGCGACGTTGACCACTCTGGGCAGGACAGCCTGGTAGAAACTGTTGTACAGGAGGACAAAAACGAGCGCCACGGCCGGAAGAGTCATGTTGCTGACCAGGATGTCGAGGTCGGTAGAGGTGGCATACACGGCCGCGCCAAGGACCGAGAAAGCCGCAAGCACACCGACGATGGCCCATCGTATGCGAATGACAAGGCGAACGCGCTCGACGTTCGAGCGCAGTGCCTCGATATCGTACTGAGTAGGCTGTTCCCGCCAAGACACGACGGCACCACGCGCCAACGTCTTGGCGATCCTGTTCTGCATCACGCACGGCCTCCATGCAAAGGAAACCCGCCTGCCAGGTGCAGAGTGTAGCACGCGACATCAGGCAGACCCGCTCACTGCTTCGGCTATACTGTGGCATCAACAGCTAGCACGGGAGTGATCGTGTTCTCACCTCAAGCAACATCACAGTCACTCTCTGCACTGACCTCGAATCTCGGAGGTTTCGGTGCGGTGATCGTGCCACTCATCGCTATCGCGACCATCGCGGTCCTCTTGACAGCAGCAGTGCCCGCGATCCAGCGCTTTCTGAAACCCGCACTCTGGGCGCTCACCGGTACGCTTTCAGCGGGCGAGGTCGTGTTGATATGGTTCCACATCCGCCTCTGGCAACTCTCCCAGGTCGTCGATCCGATCTCTGGTATCTCGTATGGGAGCTTCGCTGTACCCCTCTGGATCGAGTCCGAGAAGCTGTATGTCTGGGCACTCGTCCTGTCGGTGATAGCCCTCACGATGCGCCGGAAGGGCGACGAGCTCCGCCCGCTCGTTGGCATCGCTGCAGGCGCGCTCGCCATCGGCGCACTGTTCTCCGGACGCCCGTTCGCCGATCCCCTCCCTGATTTTCTCGCGGGATACCGCATGTACCTTGATGTGTGGACAGCGGGAGACATCACCGGTGCGGCTCAGCTGGCCTCTCGACTCGCAGGGTCGCGACAGTACTACTACAACACCTGGTATATGTGGGCACATCCGCCGTTGCTTTTCCTCAGCTACGGAGCATTCGTCGCCTCGTTCGCCGCAAGCGTCCTGATGATCGTGCGACGACGTTCGTCCTACGAGCAGGTGGCATACCGATGGGCGCGGCTCGGCTATCTGCCGCTCACGCTCGGCATGGTCGTCGGCCTACCCTGGGCCATAATCGCCTGGGAGGGCGAAGCGTGGTGGTGGTCCGGCAAGGTCAACATGTCGATCATGATGTGGCTGCTCTACACGGCATACCTGCACGCACGACTCTACCTGCGCCGTCGGGGGATGTGGCGGGTCGTGGCGGCACTCGCAGTCCTGTCGTTCCTGGCGCTCGTGCTGACCTATATCACCACATACATCGTACCCGGCGCTCATTCGGTCGCGTGAGGAGGACCATGGAACCCGCACACACCACACCGGCCTCCAAGAACTCCTGGGACTTCACTCTCATGGCTATCACCGTCGGGTTCATGGGCTCACTCGGGGCCCAGTCCTTTGTGGGCACCGTCTACTCGTGGTGGGCGCACCGGACTGTCCCAGCCTGGGCGCAGATCGGGCAACCGGGCTTCATAGATGTGATGAACGCCATCGCGGCACCGCAGGTCATCGCACTCATCGTGGTCATGGGGCTCTGTGTGCCCAAACGACTGCTGTCACGCGGGGCACTACTCGGAGTCTCGCTGGGGATGCTGCTCCTCGGTGCGATCACAGGGATACTCACCCGCTCGATCATCACGGGCCTGGCAGTCTACCTCTGCGCTGCCGGTGTCATCCAGGTGCTCGTGATCGTCATGACCCTTGCGGGGGGACGCGGGCTCACATATCTCTCCAACAGCCGCCTCGCCAAGGCCGGATCGGGCCTGCTGCACCTCGGCTTCATCGTCATGGCGCTCGTAGTGGTCGCACTACAGCACTCCGCCTTCATGCTGCCCGCATCGATGCTCTCGGCCGTGCTACTGACCGTTGGATCGGCGCTCGCGTTCTACGCGCGACCGTCGTCCCGCGCGCCCATCCCTGTCGACAGCATCTAGAGTTCGCGCACGAGCGCGCTCACGAATGTGACCGCCTGCTCGATAGTGCCCTCTGAGATCGCGTCGACGGTGTCGGTATGCCAGTGCCAGTTGGGTAGACGCCCGTTGATATCGAACGCCATCACACTCATCGCCCGAAAGCCTCTTCCGAGCGCCACGACCGCGTCGCTCGATGCACCGGCCCGGATCCGCCCGCGAACCGGAAGATCCTGCTCGCGCGCGGTACGCTTCGCCTGCGACACAAGCCGGCGATCGGCACGATGGCGCACGGCGGCGCCCTCTTCGGTGATGAACGAGACCGCCCCCGAGCCGACGGCATCCAGGTTGATGACCATGGCACCCTGCAGGTCCTCGCCATATGCGTCCAGAAGTGAACGCATCCCGTAGCCACCCGGCTCTCCCGCCCCGGTCGCGACGAACCATATCTCCTTTTCTGCCAACGCTCGATCAATACCATCGGTCACCTGACGCCTAATGCGCGCAGCGATCGCGGTGGAGTCGAGTGAGCTGGTCGTATCTCCGCCCGCTGAGCCGGCCTTGAAGCCGAACTCGTCGTCGTCACTCTCGAGGTTCTCCCAGGAGCCGATCTCCTTGCCGGCACGGCGGACATCGAATCCACGCCCGATGCCAAGCCAGTCCCGCAGGCCCCTGCCTTCGTCCCCGTCCTCCTTGCGCTCGCGCCGGGAGCGGGAACGTCCTTCGCGTTGATCCGTCTCGCTGTCGATCGCCTCAGGATCGCTCCCCCCGGACTCACGCTCCTCATCAACGATCTCCCCGGGGGTGATCGCGCCACCTTCTGCATCGAAGTCCTCGCTCGGCGCATCGAGCGCGAACGAACTCTGACCGACAGCGGGCCCGGGCTCACCCCAGGCATCGTCAGAGTCGAGCGGACCCGGGAGACCAGGCACCTCGACACTGCTCATCGCAGGCCGGGAGGCAGGTGACGACCACCCGGCTTCTTCCTCAAGGTCCCCGAGTCCATCAAGCGTCATGAGCAGCTGATCGTCGTCGACATCCTGCGCGACTGGGCGGTATTCGAGAATGACATCCTCGTCCAGCTCGCCCGCCTCGACGACCGCGTCCACACCCCGGCGGACCGGGGCCAGACGCTGGCTCTCCTCAGACTCGGGCACCGTCGCCTCCATCACCGCAAGCATCGCGGCAACACCCGATGCGTTGTCGTTGGCGCCATCGGTCTCATGGCCGAGGATGAGCCGCTGCAGTCCGGCGGCAAGGGGGACCAACATGACGGCAGCACCCAGGATCGCGATGTAGCCACTCCACGGTTTCCATCCCGAAGCGAACGGGAACGACGCGAAGGCCAACCATACCGCTACACCGACGGGGACCCACTTCGTGAGGGTGCTGATCAATCCGAGGTTACGGACGAACTCCGGACCCGTCAGAAAGGACGGCTTGGCCGAGTCGTAGTGCGCCACGATCACGACGCGCTTGAGACGCTCGTTGCGCCGAGCGCGGGGAACGTGACGCGCGATGATGTTCTGACTCGGCCCACGACCGAAAAAGCCGCTGACGCTGAAGCGCATACCCAGGTCGAGCCAGATGAGAGCCACTGCGAGCACCGCGACGGCGAGCGCCGGCAGACTCCACCAGATCGAGAGGACGGCCGCCCCCACGAGTAGCACACCGTGCACGATGGGAGCCCATGCGTCGGTGCGCGGACAGTCGAACTCCTGACGCTCTACATCGAGACCCCTGGCACCGAACACCGCTTCGATATATTCCGCAGCCTGCGCCTCGGCATCGGTGGTCGCCGGTCGTGGCCCGATGATGTCGGCGAGCTGGTTTACATGGTCCATAACCTGCGACATGGCTACTCCAAGCACTCGGTCGACGAACTGGCCGAACGGCCTCGCTGCAGTAATCATACCGTAGGAACACCAGTGCTACGCCACGCCAGGCTCATGAGCAGTCCGGATCAGTCCCCATCGACGGACGGCTGTTGCTCATCCGTACTGATAACGGTACGCGTGATAGAGGACTGGCTCGTCTCTCCATACACCTCGATCTGGTCGATCGCGAGCAGTCGCCCGGGCTCGGCACGCGAGAAGTACAGGATCGACGCTCCGTGTGGGATATGAGGGTCGGCCTCCAGCTCAGTGAAGTGCACGCCGCCTGTCGTGCCCGAGCCGAGCAGCACGGTGCCGCCCTCGACCGAATATGAAGGCGTGTGCGTATGCCCCGAGAGTACGACTGCCGCACGCCCCACAAAGGGTCGCCCGCTTGCAGGATCGTGAACCGCAACGATGTCGAAGTACCCGCGCACATACCTCTGGGCAACCTCGCGACCCCACTCGAGCGCCTTTGCCGAGTCCGGCTCCACACCGGAAGCCGTCGATGCCGGGTCAGCAACGCCGAGGATAGTGAGCCCCCGGGCTGTCGTGGTCGTCTCGCCATCGAGCACCGTCACGCCGCTCTCGGCGATGCGTGCAACGAGATCCGGCGCATCGTGATTGCCGGGAATGAAGACGTATGGCCGCTCACTCATCTGCGCGACGGCGAGTGCAGCCTCCTGCTCCGTGCCGAAATGCGAGATATCGCCGGTATCGATGATGAGCTCTACGTCATACGCACTAGCGAGGTCCAAAGTGAGCTGCATGCCCACCGGATCGAGATGCAGGTCCGACACGTGCAGTACCCGGTAGGCCTCGGGCAGGGCGTCTACGCCGGTGAACGACTGGTCTACGCCGTAGTAGTTCGCCAGGTCCGATGCGAGTGAGCGCACATCACGCTGCAGCCCGCCGATGTCTGCGATGCGGTCCTGGACGAGTTCGATAGCACCGGGCGCATAGCTGAGCGCACCATTGAAAGTCGGCTGCTCGAACGCTGTCGCATCGAATGTCGCGACCCCAAGGCCGATGGACCCGCCGCACAGCAGGAGCATCGCTGCTGCTACCCAAGCAGTCAGCGCACGTGACCGGGTGACGGCGTACGCGACAAGTGCGGCAGCGATGAGGCCGGTTAGCGCGCCCCAGCTACCGGCTGCCACGACCGCACGGATCGCCGTACCGATCCAACCGTCAAGATCCGCCCGATCGGGTATCCCCTCGGCCGCAAGCACCTCGAGTGCACCCACGTCGACTTCTTCGAGACGGATGCGCACCGTCACGGGACCGGAGTGAGTATCGGCCGATACCGTGCCGAACGGCGGGAACGCGAGCGTCGTGCCTCCATCGAGCGTGGGCGTAAGCTCCACGGAGACCGACACAGGGCCTATATCCCGCGTTGCGCCGGCCGCGAACGAGAACGTGACCACGCCGGTCATGAGTGCTACACCGATGACGAGCATCGCTCGTACTGCTCGCAGAAGCCGTGTCTGGCGTGATATCGGATGGCTGGATGTCATGACACCACGATACGCCCCGGATCCGTCTCGCGTGCACAACGGATCCGAAGCGTATCGATATCTCGTATACGGATCGTGCGCCTACCGGCCCATCTCGGGCATGCCGTCACTATGACAGTCGAAACAGTCGCTCATACGATACGAAGCGTGCTCCTCCACCACAGCCGGGTCGTCACTGTGACAGACGCATCCCGGTATCTGGACGGCCAGCGGGTCAGAGGCCGATACCGACGCTGCATCAGCTGGCGAGTCCATCGATACCGTATCCACCCGCGAGGTCATGGGTTTGCCGAACGCGAACATCGCGACCACCACCACGGCCAGCACGAGCCCCACGACGCCGGCGCCGATCCCAATGCGTTTCAGCGTCGGACTCATCACCTAGGCCAGATTCTCGCCGAGGATGGCATCGAGGTCCGCCTGTGCCGACTCACCGATCGGCTTGATGGCGAAGTTGTCCACGAGCACCTGCAGCACCGCAGGGGTGATGAACGCAGGGAGGGTGGGGCCAAGCCGGATGTCGGTGATGCCGAGGTGAAGCAGCGTGAGCAGGATCGCCACGGCTTTCTGCTCGTACCAGGACAGGATCATCGAGAGCGGCAGCTCGTTCACGCCGACCTCGAAGGCGTCGGCAAGTGCGACCGCGATCTTGATAGCCGAGTACGCATCGTTGCACTGACCCACGTCGAGCAGGCGCGGAATGCCGCCGATCTCACCGAGTTGATGATCGAAGAAACGGAACTTGCCGCACGCGAGTGTGAGGATGATCGTGTCATCCGGTGCCTGGTCCACGAAGTCGGTGTAGTAGCTACGGCCCGGCTTGGCACCGTCGCACCCGCCGACGAGGAAGAAGTGGCGGATAGCACCGCTCTTCACGGCCTCGATGATCGTCGGAGCGACGGACAGCACGGCACTGTGGCCGAAACCGACCATCACGGAGCCGCCGTCGAGCTCATCGGCGAATCCAGGAAGCTCGAGTGCACGTTCGATGACGACCTTGAAATCACCATTCTCGACATGCGCAGCACTTGGATGCGCCACACGGCCGGTGGTGAAGATATTCGCCGCATAGGTGTCGCGCGGGTTCTGGATACAGTTGGTGGTCATGAGCACTGCGCCCGGGAACGCATCGAACTCCTTGCGCTGGTTCTGCCACGCGGTGCCGTAGTTGCCGTAGAAGTGGCTGTACTTCTTGAGCTCCGGATAGCCGTGCGCCGGCAGCATCTCGCCGTGCGTGTAGATATCGATGCCGAGGCCCTCGGTCTGCTCGAGCAGATCCTTGAGATCCTTGAGGTCGTGACCGGAGACGACGATAGCCTTGTTGGGGCGATGCCCGAGCGGGACGCTCGTTGGCACAGGGTCCCCGTATGCGCCGGTGTTGGCAGCGTCGAGCAACTCCATCACCCGTAGGTTGACCTCGCCGGTCTTGAGGGCAAGTGCTACCCAGGCGTTGAGATCGAGGCTCTTGTCGGAGATGGCGGCCAGAAGCTCGTGCTCGAACGCGTAAACGACTGGATCGGTGTGACCGAGTATGCGTGCATGATCGGCGTAGGCGGCGATGCCTTTGAGCCCGAAGACAGCGGTCTGCTGAAGCGCCTGGACGTCCTCATCGCGATCGTGGTCCGAGAAGATACCGACAGCCTCGCCCTGTGCGATGAGCGCCGCAAGGCTCACAGCCGGCTCAAACGCCACTGCTGGATCATCCGTCGGAACGACGCCGCCGGCAGCTTCCACTCTACTACGAAGTGCAGCCTTCACCTTGGCGCCATCGCGGATGAGACCCTCAAGGTGCTCGGCGTCGAAGTCCACGTTCGTGATGGTCGTGAAGAGACCACCAGTGACATAGCCATCGGCTGCATCATCGGTCACTCCGACCTTCGCCCCGGCGACCGCGATCGCCGCGATGCCCTTGAGCTGGTGCAGAAGGAGATCCTGCAGCGCCGCCACTTCGGGCGTCTTGCCACACACACCGATGGTGGTGCATCCGACCCCGCCGGATGCCTGTTCACACTGATTACAGAACATGTGCCCCACTCTCCTTGATTCTCGTGCGCGACAGACCCGTCGGGCCCATTACAGAGTCGCTTAACCGTGGATGAGCGCCGGCAGACAGCGCATACATACCCATTCGCTGCGGCCCTGTTGACGCACCGGCAGTAGTGGGGTGTGGTCCTCGTCGACACCACAGTTGAAACAGGCCTGCGGGATGTAGGTCTTCTGCTTCTCGACGATAATGGGCTCGGCCATCTCGTGATCGAACGGCACCGCTTCGCGGGTCTCGAGCGTAAGCGCCCCCGTGGGACACACGCCGAGACAGAATCCGGCCCCGTCGCACAGCTCCTCGCGAACGACCTTGGCCTTTCCGTCGACTATGACGATGGCTCCTTCGGCACACGGGCTGACACACACTCCACACCCGGTGCACAGTTCTTCGTCTATCCTCACGATCTGCCTGGTGACTGTAGTTGCCACTGTGCTTCCTCTCTTGTCGTACCGCTAAGAAGCGGCATCACTGTCGTTGCTACTCTTCGCACGCCGAGCCATCTCGCGTTTCCACTTCCGGGCCTCCAGCGCGTGTTTCATGCCCGGAATCGCATAGCCGTGCCACATAGACCTCGGCCCGGCGTAACGCATCATCTGGCGCTGCCACTCGGACTCACTCGGCTTGTAGCACTGCGTGTCGCAGTGGGCGCAGAACGGCTTGGGATCCTGCGGGCAGTAGGCGCGCCGCTTCTCCGCATAGCGGATATGCTCGGCACACTCTTCACATAGGCACGGCACACGACGACCGTAGACGCCAAGGCGACTCGCATCGCTTTCAAGCGGTGGACGCTCACGGTCCCTGTGGTTCCCCGCGCAGTAGATCGCGGCAAGACCGGCTACGATCCGGGTATCCGAGCGAACTTCACGATCCTGCATGCGTTCGGCAAACCTGTCGGACACCCGATCACTCCCGTCGGACTACTGTGGTCACAAGGAACAACGTACCCGACCCGACGAAGTCAGTCCTTGACGAGTGTCAATTCTGCGGAGAACGTAGGGGCACCGATAAGGAGGCTCAATGCACGAAGGACACGAAGATGCGGCTTGGTCGGCCCTACGAACATGCCGCCTGTGGCACACGGCGACCGATGAAGCGATCGACCGGCTTGCAGCGGCGGCCACGGTAGAGTCGCTCCCCCGCGGAGCCACGCTCGCGGTGGAGGGTGACGCCGCCGGAACGTTCGGTGTCGTCGTCAGTGGCCGTGCACGGGTGTTCCATCGGGGAGCCGATGGCCGCTCGATCACCTACGAGACCGTCGACAGCGGCGGCGCACTTGCGGCGGTCGCGGCGCTCGCCGGCGGCCGATACCCCGCTAACATCGATGCGGCCACCCCGGTGACCATCGCCTGGCTCCCACGCGAAACACTCTTCGAACTGATGGCAACCGAACCCAAGATCAGCAGCGCGATGATCGCCGACCTTGCTGGCCGCGTCGTGAACCTCACCTCGGTCGTCCAGACACTCGCACTCGATGTACCCGGACGTCTTGCCCGCTACCTGTTCCAGCGCTCGCTTGCGGTCGGTGAGGCGACCGCCGGGGGGCTGCGCGTGTCGCTCGGGATGCCCAAAGCCGACCTGGCCGCCTCACTCGGGACGGTCCCCGAAACGCTATCGAGGGCACTCGGCAGACTACGCGATGAGCGCATCCTCGACGTGCGTGGCAGCGACGTGCTCATCTTCGATGTCGGAGCACTCGCTCGGCTTGGATCGGGCTACGAGGAATAATAGGCCGCTAGTCTGCGGCAGTGTCGCGGAGTTCTCCGACTCGCTCTCCTGCCACCCTGGCCTTTTCGCGTGCAGCGAAGTAGCGACTGACGGCTTCGTCGGTCACTGCCTCGTACGCATCGGCGATCGGGTCTCGCACCGACTCCGGCAGCGCCTTTGCCATGGCTGAGACCTCTGCATCGCGTTTGTTGTACGTGACAAGCCGTGCGTTGGACTCTTCGATCTTCCCTGTGAGCCAGAGTTGATCGATCTCTTTGGAAATCCCTACCAGCCCGATCTTCGCATCGATATACGCAGTGAAGGCCGAGTAATCTGCTTCAGGTAGTTCGGCGGTCGCACTCGCGAGCAGGGAGCGTGCGGCGGACAGTCGGGCCTCCACCTTCACCGACGCTTCGCTGGATGCGCGGACACCGGCATCCGTATGCTTGTTGAACTCGGTAGCTGCAGCAGCCGAAAGAAGTTCAGCCGACTTCAACTCCTCGAGGGCCCGGTCCGAGAGTACGATCGCTTGCGCGACTTTGATGTCGGCCTCGAGGATCGAGGGAGCCTCCTCCATCATGATCTTGCGCGCCTGAGCGCTCTCGAGCAACGCCCGGGCCAGGGGCAGATCGGCGTCCGCAAGATCAGGCATCGCCTCTTCGATCATCACAGTGACATTTGCGAGCTCGGTCGCAACAGAACTCGCAAGAACCAGGGCATCGGCCGACTGGGTGGCGATCTCGGAGGAGACGTCGGCCTGCACCGCCTCATCGACGACGAGCAGGTTCTCTTCGGCGACATCCAGCAGCCGGGCTGCCGACTTCACCTCACCGCGCGCATCCTGCACACGCTCGTTAGCGCTCACCCAGCGAAAACCATATGCAGCCACAGCTGCGAATGCAACGATGACAGCGGCGGCGGCGACCACTCGCGTGAAGGTCTTGCCATGCTGCTTCTCTGCAGGGTGCCGGGCCGAGCGGCCACGCTTGTGCGTGTCCGAACTCGCATCGGGCGTCTGGGCTACCTGCACCTCCGGCCCGGAATCGCCGTTTTCAGATATGTCCATGTGATCGCTCCTCCCGCACAGTTGTAACCTGCGGCGCAATGCACGGCAACCTCCAGCATAGCCAGTACCGACTCCACGATGCACGGTATCGCTCGATCGTACTTCACCTGATGCGA
>Ga0265295_1003989_pt1 | contig 20448 bp, 15 predicted proteins | sample Munlansysbiofilm_FD_192503 | JGI IMG/M metagenome (GOLD analysis project Ga0265295, IMG submission 192503) | Leachate microbial communities from a municipal landfill in Southern Ontario, Canada - Methane capture system biofilm | ecosystem: Engineered > Solid waste > Landfill > Unclassified ... | reverse complement strand
CATTTTTAATTAATGCCCTTGCAATAGCCAGGCGTTGCCGCTGCCCACCTGAAAGCCAGGCACCATTTTCACCGATATTTGTTTGTAAACCGTTAGGTAGCGACTCGACAAACTCCGTCAGATTGGCCGCCTTGATTGCCTTATTTATTTGTGATTCAGTGGCATCACGGTGTGAGCCGTAAGCCACATTCTTTGCAATGGAACCATCAAAGAGCACCACATTCTGGCTGACCAGCGATAAATTGGCCCGTAGGCTTCTTAAGGTGATCTCATTGAGATCATAACCATTGATCGTGATGCGGCCAGAGCCGGGCTCGACAAAACGGGGAAGCATGTTTGCCAGGGTGGTTTTCCCGCTTCCAGAACGACCTACAAAAGCAATGGTTTCACCCGATTTGACCTTTAAGGAAATATTGGACAAGGTGTCGCGAGTTGCTTCAGGAAAACGAAAACACACATCCTTGAATTCAATCACGGCATCATTATTGATTTTCAGCTCATGTTTGCCCTGATCCTTTTCTTTGTCACCATCAATCAGCGAAAAAACACTTTCAGCGGCAATGAGCATTTTTTGCGCTTTGGAGGCCACATTGGTCAATCGTTTGATGGGATCAAAAATTTGTGCCAAAGCAGTGATAAAGGCAACAAAGGCGCCCACGGTCAAGGTGCCGGCATTACCCTGATATAAAGCGGTTGCAATCACTGCAGCCACCGCAAACGAAATGCATAGCTGGGTTAATGGTGTCATGGCAGCATCGGCCGATGCCTTTCTCATGGCAAACTTCCTTAAGGCAGCATTAACCACTGAAAAACGGGACTGCTCGTATTCATAACCATCAAATAGCTTAACAACCCGCTGGCCTTCAATACCCTCTTTCACCACGTGTGTGAGTTGGGCATTCATATTAATGGTTTGACGGTTAATACGGCGCAGGCGCTTGGTAAAATAGCGGGCAACCATAATAGACAAAGGAAGCATCAGGAAAATGATTAAGCTCAGTTGCCAGGACAAATACAGCAACATGGCCAACAGGGCAAGAACCACAAAGGTTTCCCGCACAATAATGGTAAAAACCTCTGTTGCGTAATCTGTTACATCACCGGCATCAATTGTAAAACGGTTCATCAACCGGCCAGTATTGCCCTTTTGAAACTCGGTATCGGGCATAGTCAGCAACCGCTCATACATATTGGCGCGCATTCCAAGCAACACATTATTGGCAATCCAGGCCAGCAGGTAACTGCTAAGGAAATTGCAAATTCCACGAACCAGAAAAAGACTGACAATGGCAACTGGCATTAACCAGATAAAATACGATTTTGCACCTGTAAACCCCTCATCGAGCAAAGGTTTCATAATATATGCCATAGCTGGTTGTGTTGCCGCCCCGAAAGCCACGAAAATCATGGCAACAGCGAGTGCTTTCCAATACACCCCCACCAGCTTATAAATTTTGCTCCATAGCTCCGGATTTACCGCATGGGTACCTTCCCGATGCTTTTGCTCGAATAAACTCAACGAATACTCTCTTGTTAACCTGTCAAGTTTGGGATTTTAACGGTTTCATCATAAACATGCAGAAAAGTTTATGTTTTACGACAATCAGGATAAAATTCGTCAAATGAAAAATATATCTAGAATTTACCTGCGACTGCCAAACTGGATAGGCGATGTCTGCATGAGCCTGCCAAGCCTGTACGCTGTCATGAATACGGGCTGTGAAGTCATTGTATGCGCAAAACCCTGGGCTGAAAGCCTGCTCAAGGGTATTGTTGGCATCCAGATCCTGAGCCTGAGTGGACAATGGCACCAAGACAGAAAAACCATCAAGTTGCACAAAAAAAACAATCCGGTAAAAGGTAAATCGGTGGGGCTTTTATTGCCCGACTCACTTACCAGTGCCTTAACATTCAAACTCGCTGGCCTGTCTTCGGCCGGTTATAAAGACGATGGCCGCTCGCTTCTGTTGAAGTGGCCCTTTGATAAACCGCCCAAAAGCCTGCACGCGGTTGAATCATGGTATTACCTGACCCATCAGGCCTTGCATAAATGGCATTTCAAGTCTGCCCCCGCCCCCGAAACCACACTTGTTTTGCCGCTGAATGCCAGTGATACGCAAAAAGCCGATAGCCTGCTCAAAGAACATCGGCTGAATGCCGGCAAGTTCATCTTGATTGCCCCCACCGCAACGGGTAAACACAAAGGCAAAGACAAGGTTTGGCCCAGGTTTAAAGAATATACCCGCCATATGCAGGCACAGGGATATACGATTGTGATGTGTCCGCCCCCCAATGAACGTGAAGCCGCCTTCAGGAACGCCCCTGATGCACTATGCCTGCCTGCCGTTGGCCTGGGTGTGTTTGTTGCCTTAATCAGCAAAGCCACCATGGTTGTCTGCAATGACTCGGGTGTTTCACACCTGGCCTCATTAACCAGAACCCCCCAGATCACCCTGATTGGTGTTACCGACCCAAAGCGTACCGGCCCCTGGTCTCAAACTGCCCATATATGCGGCAGCATGGATAATTGGCCAGGACTGGATACGGTCATCAAATTAAGCGCTTCCATCATCAACCCGTCTTGACGTAAACATGAAAAGCTATCTCATTTCATTAATTATTCCACTAAATTTATGTATTTTCCTGGTTATTTCGGGTGCAGTACTGGTTTTATTAAAACGCAGAAAAACAGGCATATCCCTGTGTTTTAGCGGATTACTTTGGCTTTTACTCTGGTCCCTGCCCATTACCTCATTGATTTTTGGAGGATTGCTTGAAAATCGTTACCCGCACCGACACCTGGACGCGATTCCCGCTGCGCAGGCAATTGTTGTCCTGGGTGGGAACACGGCTAATAACCGGGAAAACTGGTTTGAGGAACTTAGTGACAATCCCTCCACCCATTCCCGGGTTGATACGGCCAGCGAACTGTACCATGCCCAAAAGGCACCTAAAATTATTGTATCTGGCGGAGCGCTTGCCGGAGAGGTTAGCGAGGCCAAAGGCATGGCGGCAAAGCTGGTAGCAAAAGGCGTACCCAAATCTGCCATTATGCTTGAAAACAACAGTACAACCACTTATGAAAATGCAGAATTTACGGCCAATGAATTAATTCACAATGAGATCAAATCAATTATTCTGGTCACTTCCGCCCTTCATACCCCCAGATCCATGGCGGTCTTTGACAAACTGAACCTGACCGTGACCCCTGCTCCGAATCCACCCCAAATCACCATCCCCAATGACCCCGATTTCATTGTGTTTCTACCCAATGCCAGGGCACTTCATGCCAGTCGATCTATTATCAAGGAATACCTGGGGCTTGCGGTTTACTGGCTGCGTGGCTGGGTGTAACTGCCCTGCCCCCTCGCATGCGGGCTTACTAACCGTTAACCCCTTACCGGTTTTGTCTTAATCATTCATAGATCACTTCAAACTCACCGTATTGTTTTGTGGTTTCAATTTTGTCAAACAGCGTATCTGCCATTCGTACCCGCCATTCTTCGCCCAGAACCACTTCACAGCGAAAGCCTTTGGCTGATTGCAAATTTAACTGGACCCGTACGCCCGGCACACCATTTTCAGGCTCGGCCCGATAAGGATTAAGCAAGTCCTTGAGTGACTTCACACTGACCTCTTTATTAAGGCTGATTTGCAGGCTTCTGGCTTTTTCCTCACGGGCCAGTTGCAGGTCATACAGGTTTTCAACCGATATACGCAATACACCTGTGAATTTATTGGTCTTGACCTTGACCTGTGCAATCAATAACTGGTCAGTTTTGAGACGATGCCGATGCTCCTCATAAACAGAAGACGGACACAACACTTCAATCTGCGCTGTTCCGTCATCAATCAGGAGAAAATAAAGACGGTTTTCACCTGATTTGCTTTCCTGCTTAAGGGTAAAGCTTCGAATGCCAATAAGCACACCGGCTATCCACTGCAAATCACGCGACTCTTGCAATTTGGCCAAAGTACCCGGAATAAAGCGGCGCACTTCATCACGCCATACCTCAAACAAATGATGGCTGAAGAAAAACCCCAGGGCATTTTTTTCTTCAATTAGCTGGGCATGCAGGGACCATGGCTTGACCTTGCCCATTTCATGCTGGACAATTGTGCTGGAATCATCACCAAACAATGACACCTGGTTAGCGCTTTTTTCGGCTTGGTCTGCCGCATCAATCGCATGGGACAACGCGCCTAACAACGCCGAACGGTTAGCGTCGATGGTATCAAATGCCCCGGCACGAATCAGCGCCTCCATGGTGCGCCGGTTGACACTATGCCGGTCTACCCGCTTACAAAAATCATATAAATCCACGAAGGGTCCGCCTTCTTCACGGGCACGCAAAATTTCTTCAACCGCCCCCTGCCCCGTACCCTTGACAGCACCCAGACCATAACGAATGGTTCTGGGCGGCTCTCCCCTTGCTGCGTATTCGTCAATCACAGGCTCAAAGCGGAAAACAGACTGGTTGACATCAGGCGGCAAAACAGTCAGCCCATTATCAACCGCATCACGCCAGAAAATCTGTACTTTGTCGGTATCATCCATGTCCGATGATATGGTGGCTGAAATAAACTCAGCCGGATGATAAGCCTTTAACCAGGCTGTCTGGTAGGCAATTAGCGCATAGGCGGCCGAGTGACTTTTATTGAACCCATAGCCGGCAAATTTTTCCATCAGGTCAAACAGCGTAACCGCCAGCTCACCCTCATAGCCCTTTTCAATGGCCCCTTTTTCAAACAACTCCCGGTGTTTGGCCATTTCTTCGGGCTTTTTCTTACCCATCGCCCGACGCAGCAAATCGGCGCCCCCCAGACTGTAACCACCAATAATCTGGGAGATCAACATCACCTGTTCCTGATAGACGATCACGCCATAGGTGCTGTTTAGGGTGGACTCAAGATCGGGGTGGAAATAATCCACCGTTGCCCGTCCGTGCTTACGATTCACGAAGTCATCCACCATGCCCGACTCTAGTGGCCCAGGCCGATACAGGGCCAGCATCGCAATAATGTCTTCAAACGTACTGGGCAGCAGCTTCTTCAACAGTTCTTTCATACCCCGGGATTCCAGCTGGAACACCGCGGTGGTGTTTCCTTCACAAAGAATCCGGTAAGCCTCGGGGTCATCCAGCGGCAATGCCATCACATCAAAGTCGCGCTGACTCTCGTTGAAGCGGCGCACATAACGTACCGCCCAGTCCAGAATCGTCAGGTTGCGCAGACCCAGAAAGTCAAATTTGACCAGACCGACATCTTCAACGTCTCCTTTGTCGTACTGCGACACCACGCTGGCATCATGACCGGGCTGGCAATAAAGCGGGCAAAAATCCGTTAATTTACCTGGTGCAATCAGCACCCCACCGGCGTGCATGCCAATGTTTCGTGTTAAGCCCTCAAGGGGTCTGGCCAGGTCAACCAGCGCTTTTACTTCTTCATCAGTTTCATAACGGCGCCTGAATTCCGGCTCTTCGGCCAGTGTTTTTTCAAGAGACCACGGGTTAGCCGGGTTGAACGGAATGAGTTTAGACAAACCATCACACAGGGAATAAGGTAATTCAAGTACCCGCCCCACATCACGCACGACCGCCTTGGCGCCCAGCGTACCAAACGTGGCAATCTGGCTGACGGCCTCGCGGCCATATTTATCTTTTACGTATTCAATGACTTTTTCGCGGTTATCCTGGCAGAAGTCAATATCGAAGTCGGGCATGGAAACCCGTTCGGGGTTAAGGAACCGTTCGAACAGCAAGTCATAGCGAATAGGATCAAGGTCGGTAATCCCCAACGAATAGGCCACCAGGGAACCCGCCCCCGAACCACGGCCAGGACCGACCGGAACGCCATTGCTTTTACCCCAGTTGATAAAGTCCTGAACAATCAGGAAGTAACCCGGAAACCCCATCTGGATAATCGTTTTGCATTCCCATTGAAGTCTATCAAGATAAGCGGGATACTGCTTTTCCCTTTCTGTTTCATCAGGATATAACAGTGCCATCCGCTGGGCCAGCCCTTCTTCAGCCAGCTGAACCAGATAATCATCAAGGGTAATGCCGTCAGGCGTAGGAAATATGGGCAATTGCGGCTGGCCCAGCACCAGGGTCAGGTTACAACGCCTGGCAATTTCAACGGCATTTTCCAGGGCAGTGGGAATATCCTGGAACTTACGCGCCATTTCTTCTGAACTGGGCATGTACTGCTCTTCGGTAAAACGCCTGACCCGTTTCTGATTGCCCAGCAACTCTCCGTCAGAAATACAAACCCGGGCCTCATGAACCCGGTAATCTTCTTTTTTCAGGAACTGGATGGGATGCGTGGCCACTACCGGTAAATTGAACTCTGCGGCCAGCTTGACGGCATCTTGCACATAAGCTTCATCGGCCTCGAAGCCGGCTCGCTGCAACTCAATGTAAAAGGCGTCAGGAAACAGCCCAGACCATTCTTTGGCCAAAGAGCTGGCCAACTCCTGATTGCCAACCTCAAGCGCCTGGCCAATATCGCCCTGGCGCCCGCCAGATAGCAGGATCAATCCTTCACCCATTTCTTTGAGCCATTCTTTCCTGACTTCTGCCCTGCCCTTGTATTGGTTGTTAATCCAGGCCTGGGATAGCAGCTCACATAAATTATTGTAACCCTGGTGGTTTTTAACCAGCAACAAACAGCGGAACGGTTTTTCACGATCCTGATCATTGCTTAACCACACATCACTGCCGGCAATCGGCTTGATACCCTTGCCACGTGCACTTTTATAAAGTTTGACGAAACCAAAAAGATTGCCTAAATCGGTCACCGCCAGTGCCGGCTGGCCGAACTTGGCCGCCTGGCCAATCAGGTCATCAAGGCGGGCAATGCCATCAACCACCGAGAACTCGGAGTGGGCACGCAAATGGACAAATAATGGGGAAGTATTTTCTGAAGTCATGGACAGAATTGTATCAACGAATAATGGTTTCCCACGCCTTTTGCAAGCGCTTGACCGATACAGGCATGGGGGTTCTGAGTTCCTGCGCAAAAAGGGCGACGCGCAGCTCTTGCAACAGCCACTGAAAGTCGTCAAGGCGCTCATCTGGGGCGCCTTTGAGCGAACTTCGCATTCGCTGGTAATTAACCAACAAAGGTGCCATGTCCGCCATCATTCTGGCATCCCGCGCAGGATCACTGCGCAATTTGTCTATTCTTGCCGAACTGGCTTTAAGATAGCGGGGGAAATGCACCAATTGTGCATAGGGATTTTTTTTCAGGAAACCCTTGCTCATCAGAAGGCCCAGATTAGCCACCATATCTTCATAAGCTTGCTTGTGCGATTTGATGGACGGAAGCTTTTTTTGCACCACGGCCCACTCCGCCAGAATCGTGCCAGAAAGACGGGCAATTTCCTGGATTAACAGGCCCAGACGCCCTTTGGCATCCTGTTTTCTTTGCTCAAATGCATCCGCATCTTCAGGTAAAGGGCTGCCCAGACAAGCCTGCATCAGGGCACAATCCACAATCTGGTCACGCAAGTCTTCCTGTGAACCCAGGGGCATGTAAATCATGCTCATGCGCGTCAAGTCGGTAATATTCTTGCTGAGGAATTTAAGTTGGTCTTTCAGGGCAATACGAAAAAGCCGCAATAACCCGGCCTGATGCTTCTGACGGGCCGTTTCAAGGTCATCAAACACGTCCAGGTCACAAGACTGCCCATTATCCACCAAAGCCGGATAACCAATGAATGACTGGTTTTTCTTTTTGATTTCCAGCAATTCGGGCAATTGGCCAAAATTCCATTCGGTAATGTTTTCACTGGCCAGCACCTGGGCAACATCGCGGTCTTTGCTGGCCAGGCGCTGGAAAGTTTCCTGCGCCTGCATGCCATGTTCAGCCTTAAGCTGGTTCAGGTTACGGCCAGCCGACAGCATTCGCCCGTGTTCATCAATTACCTTGAAGTTCATGAACAAATGCACGGGCAATGTTTCAATCTTGAAATCTTCTTCTTTTACCCGAACCTTGCACTCGGCCCAGATATCTTCCGCAATGGCACTTGTAAGGGCCATGCCCGGGTTGGCCAGCCGTTCAAACCAGCGTTGGTGAAAACCGGTGGCATAATCGGGCAGCGGAACGCAGTGACGGCGCAGCTTTTGTGGCAATGACTTAAGTAACAAATGCACCTTTTCTTTAAGCATGCCCGGCACCAGCCACTGGCAACGTGTGCTGTCGATCTGGTTAAGGGCATACACGGGAATCGTCATGGTCACCCCGTCACGCGGTGAACCCGGTTCAAAATGATAATCAAGGGACAGGTCAATGCCATCCCATACGCATTTTTTGGGAAAGACATCGGTGGTCACGCCGGTTGCTTCATGGCGCATCAAATCATCCCGGTTCAAAACCAACGCCTGTTGCTTAGCCACCGACAAGTCTTTATACCAGCTTTCAAGTGTGGCGGTCTGGTATATATGTTCGGGAATAAGCTTGTTATAAAAAGCAAAAATCAGCCCGTCATCAACCAAAATATCGGGCCTGCGCGACTTATGCTCAAGTTTTTCAATTTCCCGTATCAAGCGGTTGTTACGCACAACAAACGGTAATTTTGACTCAATCCCGCCAGCCACCAGCGCATCACGAATAAAGATTTCCCGTGACTCGGCCGGCGCTATCCGACCATAATGCACCTTGCGTCCATGATAAATTTGTAAGCCGTACAAACTGGCCCTTTCATTGGCCTGTACTTGTCCCAGCTTTGCGTTCCATGCAGGATCAGACCATTGCTTTTTCAATAAATGACTGCCAATGGATTCTATCCAGCGCGGATCAATTTGAGCAATGCATCGCGCAAACAGCCGCGACGTTTCAACCAGCTCTGCCGCCACGACCCACTTGCCCGCTTTTTTAACCAGCGCCGAACCCGGATGGATAAAAAAACGAATTTCGCGCGCGCCCTGGTAATGCGGGGATTCATCGCTTTTGCAACCCAGATTGCCCAGCAAACCGGTTAGCAATGCCTTGTGAATCTGCTCAAACGTGGCATCGCTCTGGTTAAGCCGCCACCCCTGCTCCCGAACCAGGCTGTGCAACTGGGTATGCACATCATGCCATTCACGCAAGCGCAAAGGTGACAGAAAAGAAGTCCTGAGCTTTTCAACCAGTTTTCTTTGGGACACTTTGTGCGCAACCGCATCGTTATACCAGTTCCAAAGCTTCAGGTAAGACATGAATTCAGATTTATCATCCTTGAATTTGGCATGCGCCTGGTCACTGGCTTCTTTGGCGTTAAAAGGACGCTCCCTGGGATCTTGAATGGATAGCGCCGAAGCAATCACCAGTATTTCACCCAGACACTGGTGCTCCCGGGCGGCCAGAATCATGCGGGCAAGCCGCGGATCAACCGGCAACTTGGCCAGGCTATGGCCGACAGGTGTCAGTTTGTTGGCGTCATCAATCGCCCCCAGTTCTTGCAAAAGGTGATAACCATCGGCAATGGCTTTGCCACTTGGTTTATCGACAAAGGGGAACTGCTCAATTTCTTTAAGGCGCAATGCTTTCATGCGCAAAATAACCGAAGCCAGAGAGGAACGCAGGATTTCCGGATCAGTAAAGGGCGTTCGCAGCTTGAAATCATCTTCATCATAAAGACGGATACAAACACCCGGTCCAAGACGCCCACATCGTCCTGCCCGCTGGTTGGCCGACGCCTGGCTGACCGGCTCGATTTGCAACTGTTCAACCTTGTTACGCCATGAATAGCGCTTGACCCTGGCCAGGCCAGTATCAATCACAAAACGGATACCCGGCACCGTTAGCGAGGTTTCAGCCACATTGGTGGCCAGAATGACCCGGCGCTGGTTGGTGGAAGGATGAAAAATACGTTCCTGGTCTGCCTGCGACATGCGGGCAAACAAAGGCAGCACCATCGTTCCGGCTGGATGATGCTTGCGCAGGGACTCGGCCGCTTCGCGGATTTCCCTTTCTCCGGGCAGGAAAACCAATATATCACCGGGCCCATGCTGTGCACACTCATCAACGGCATCAACAATGCCATCAATCAGGTCTTTTTCTTCATCCCGGCCCAGGCGACTGGATTCTGCTTGAGTGCTGGCACTTTGCTCATCCTCAAAAAACCGGATGGGACGGTATCGCACTTCGACCGGATACAAACGGCCCGAGACTTCGATGACCGGTGCCTTTTGCCCGTTTTTACCGGCAAAATGCGTGGCAAAACGATCAGCATCAATGGTGGCCGAGGTAATGATTAATTTCAGGTCTTTGCGCCGGGGCAACAACTGCTTTAAAAACCCAAGCAAAAAGTCAATATTCAGGCTGCGCTCATGGGCTTCGTCGATAATGATCGTATCGTATCGCCTGAGCAAGGGATCGCGCTGTGATTCAGCCAGTAAAATACCATCGGTCATTAACTTGATGGCAGCACCAGGACCGGTTTTGTCGCTAAAGCGAATCTGGTACCCTACCCACTCACCGATGGGTGTATTCAGTTCTTGGGCAATACGCTTGGCCACTGACGTGGCGGCCAGCCTGCGCGGCTGGGTATGGCCAATCATGCCTTTCAGGCCCCGCCCCAATTCAAGACAGATTTTTGGCAACTGGGTTGTTTTGCCCGAACCGGTCTCACCGCATACAATAATTACCTGATGAGCTTGAAGCGCCTTGGCAATTTCCACCCTTTTCGCACTGACAGGAAGCGCTTCAGGGTAAGTAATTGAAGGCGGCAATCGCACAGGCGCCTGTGCGTCTGGCGTTTGTTTTGTGCCACTATGATTCGAAACAACATTTTTATGCATAAATAATCTATCTTTAAGTCTGTCCGACATTATAATTTTGCCTTGACTTTTTATTATCAAAACTGGGCCTTATTTCATTTTTAGTCACACAGGATTGTAACTGAACACCATGAGCACAAACGAACCCGCCACCTATTCCGCCCTAGACGCCCCTGAATTTGCCCCCGCACAGTTCGTCCGATGGTTTCGGGAAGTCGCGCCATATGTACACACCTTGCGCGGAAAAACATTTGTGGTGGGCTTTGGTGGCGACTTGGTACAGGCAGGGGCGCTGAATGCCTTAATTCAGGATTTATCTCTACTAACTGCCCTGGGTGTTCATCTGGTGTTGGTACACGGTTCGCTTCCCCAGGTTAACGAACAACTGAAACTGAAAGGTTTTGAGTACCAGTTTGGCCGGGGCATTGAACCCACCAGTTCCGAAGCCCTGGAATGCGCCAAAGAAGCCGCCGGTGAAATTCGTCTGGATATCGAAGCCGCTTTCAGCCAGGGCCTGCCCAATACCCCCATGTCCAACGCGCACATCCATATTATTTCAGGCAACTTCGTGACTGCGCAACCGGTTGGTGTCATTGATGGGGTCGATTACAAACATTCGGGCAAAGTACGTAAATTCAACCTTGATGCCATGAAAAAAATCATTTCCCATGGCGCGGTTTTATTAATGTCACCCATTGGATTCTCTCCTACTGGCGAAGCCTTCAACTTGCCCATGGAAGACCTGGCCACCAATACAGCGGTTGCCCTTCATGCAGACAAGCTGATTTTCATGACCCGGAACAGCGTTTTGAAAGACGCCCAGGGCAATGTCATTACCGAAATTGCCCGTGAAGACGCTGACAACCTGCTGCGGCAGGGTCACCTTGATGAAGACACCGCTTCTTTCCTGCAACATACATCCACCGCCGTCAAGCGAGGTGTCAAGCGGGCCCACCTGATTCCCTACGAACTTGATGGCAGCATATTGCTTGAATACTTCACTCACGATGGCGTGGGCACCATGGTGGTGGAAGACACGCTGGATGACCTTCGCCCTGCCACGGTAGATGATATTGGCGCGATTGTCAGCCTGATCGAGCCCCTGGAAGCCGACGGCACACTGGTTCCGCGCGGCATCAACGTGATTGAACGCGATGTAGAAAAATTTACAATCCTTGAGCATGATGGCATTATTTATGGCTGTGTTTCATTAATTCCTTACCCTGAATCCAAAATGGCCGAAATGGCCTGCCTGATCGTCAACCCTGATTGGCAAGGTAGTGGTGAAGGTGAAATTTTATTGCGTCACGCAGAGAACAAGGCCCGTGCTTTGGGGGTAAAACGCCTGTTCGTACTTACCACCCGAACCTCTCACTGGTTTGTCAAACGCGGTTTTGTTCAGGGAACCATCAATGATTTGCCCGCCGAAAAGCAAATGAATTACAATCGATCCAGAAACAGTCTAATTTTTATCAAGAAACTTTAATGAGGTAGCAAAATGGCACGTCTTGTTCAATGTGTAAAACTTAAAAAAGAAGCTGAAGGCCTGGACTATCCTCCATACCCTGGTGACCTGGGTGTTAAAATCTGGCAATCCATTTCCAAAGAAGCCTGGATCGCCTGGACCGACATCCAAACCCGTATTGTGAATGAAAACCGCCTTAACCTGGCCGATGCCCGTGCCCGCAAATATCTGCAGCAACAAATGGAAAGCTATCTGTTTGAAGATGCCAACATTGAAGCCCAGGGTTACGTACCGCCGTCAAACTAAACGAACGGTTTTATTTTAATTAAAAAAACAGCCTTATAAAAGGCTGTTTTTTTGTTTGTGAAGAATAAACGTTACTATTCAGCAGTTTTAGGGGTTTCATGTACCTGGGCTTGAGTTTGGGCTTCTGCAACCTTGGCAGCCTCTTTCGCTGCTTTAGCTGCCCTGGCGGCCTCTACCGCTTCTATACCACCACGAGCCAATAACTCAGTATTTTTAACACCCATGTGACGAACGTCTTCACCCTGTACCAGATAAATCACCCGTTCGGCCATGTTTTTGGCATGATCACCAATACGCTCAAGTGCCCGGGCAATAAACAGTAAATCAATACTGCCCGAAATGGTGCGGGGATCTTCAATCATGTAGCTGATCAATTCACGTAAAACACCTTTCCACTCTTTATCGACCAATTTGTCGCTACGCACCACTTCAGCCGCCAGGATGGGATCACGGCGGGCAAAAGCATCAAGAGAACGATTCAACATGGAAATAACGCTTGCCGCCATATGACGCAATTCGATGACGGGCTCATAGCGCTGATTAGTTTCATGAAGACGACGCGCCATTTTAGCGATTTTCTCGGCTTCATCACCCGAGCGTTCCATATCTGTCAACATTTTGGAGACCGACAATAGCAAACGCAGGTCAACAGCAGTTGGCTGGTTAAGCGCCATTACCTGGGTAATCGACTGGTCAATCTCGACTTCAAGCTGATTAACTTCCCTTTCACGCTCGAAAATACGCTCCATGACCACAGTATTGCCGGTAGCCAGAACATCGATGCCATCAGCAATCATGGACTCTACCAATCCGCCCATCCGAAGAAAGCGTGAACGAATATCTTCGAGATCTGCCTCAAAACGTTTATTTGTATGTTCAATCATACCTGCACCTGTTTAAAAAGAATGAAATGATTTTAAGAAGGTTTAATGACACAAATATGACACTAAGCCTTCATTGTCCTGATTCCCTGCTGAGTGCCAATCAATGCAACGCTTGCAGGAGAAATCGCAAATAAACCACATGTTACAACACCGGGTACATTATTCATAACGGCCTCCATGTCAGCGGCATCATCAAGACTAAAACCGGCCACATCCAGAACCGGATTACCATTATCGGTCACAAACCCCGTCCGCAAAACCGGATCGCCGCCCAAGGCCTGCATTTTCCGGGCAACCGCATTAACCGCCATGGGAATAACTTCAAGAGGAATGGCAAATTTGCCCAGCCTGTCCACCACTTTAGACTCATCGGCAATACAAACAAAACGCTCGGCCACCGACGCCACTATTTTTTCCCGGGTCAGGGCACCGCCGCCGCCCTTGATCATTTGCAAGCGCGCATTGATTTCATCGGCGCCATCGACATAAACCGGCATGGCTTGTACTTCATTGAGATCCAGCACAGAAATGCCCAAACCGGCCAGACGTTGCGCACTTCGCTCGGAGCTTGCCGCCGCCGCCATGAATTGGCTCTTGAAACCGGCCAGCTGATCAATAAACAAATCGGCCGTTGAACCGGTGCCCACGCCCACCACAACGCCAGAACCCAGAAATGGGCGGATATACTCAACAGCCGCCTTGGCCACCTGCTGTTTCAACTCATTTTGACTTAACATTTTTCACCCTTTACTTAAACTGTTGCGCATAATTTTTTTCGGAAAACCCCAGGAAGACCTGGCCATCGTGCGTCACCGCAATCGGTCGTTTTATGGCTGAGGGAAATTCGGCCGCGATGGCCAGCCATTGCTCATCAGTGGCTGGGGTTTTTCTGTCGGCGGGCAAATTGCGCCAGGTCATAGAGGCACGGTTAATCAGTTTTTCCCAGCCTCCCACCAAAGGGGCCCATTGCTGTAATTTTGCCGCATCAATCGGGTTGGCACGGTAATCGATAAATTCAACTGCATAATCATTAGCCTGTAACCATTTAATGGCCTTCGTGCAGGTACTGCAATTTTTAAGACCGTAAATCGATATTGTTTTCATTTCTTGTGGTTCCTGTTTGAAGGCGGTTAGCAATAATAACAAACACGCCTACCAATACAATAAATAAAGTCGCCAGGGCATTGACCTCTGGTTTGATACCCAGCCTGACCCGCGAAAATACTTCGATGGGCAAGGTTGTGTACCCTGGCCCATTTAAAAACGACGCAATAACCACATCATCCAGTGACAGTGTAAACGCCAGCAGCCAGGCGGCCACCAAGGCTGGAGCAATTAGTGGCAGAGTGATAGAAAAAAACACTTTCAGGGGCGTGGCACCCAAGTCCAGCGCCGCTTCTTCAAGTGAACGGTCAAGTTCCCGGACCCGGGAAGCAATGACCACCGACACATAGGCCACGCAAAGCGTAACATGCCCCAGCCAAATGGTAAAAATCCCGTTACCGGCCGGAAACCCGGTGATATTCCTGATTTCAACAATCATTAGCAAAAGGGAAATACCCAGAATCACATCGGGAATCACCAAGGGCGCATTCAGCATGCCAATATAAAGCCCGATGCCTTTGAAGTGCCCCTTACGCACCAGGACATAACCGGCCCAGGTGCCAATGATCACGGCAGCGGTGGCCGTTAGAACTGCAATTTTAAGGGACAGCCAGGCAGCCCTTAGCAAGGCCTGGTCCTGGAACAGGCTTTTATACCAACGCAAAGAAAAGCCCGACCAGGAAGAGGCCAAGGCCGAATCATTGAAAGAAAAAACAATCAGACTAAGAATCGGAATATACAAAAACAAGAATCCGATGCCAAGAAAAAACCATTTGAAGAAAACACCTTGTTTAAACATTATTTCCTCATTGGACACTGGTTTCTTTAGACTGGCTGTACTGGAATATCGCCAGTGGCACCAACAACAGCAAAATCATGGCAATGGCCACTGCCGCGGCAACCGGCCAGTTTGCATCAGTAAAATACTGATCCCACATGACACGTCCAATCATGTAAGTATTGGTGCCCCCCAGCAACTCTGGAATCACATACTCCCCCACCGAAGGAATGAAGACCAGCATCGCGCCGGCAATTACCCCGGACTTGGAAAGCGGTAGCGTAATTGTCAAAAAAGCCTGCCATGGCCTGGCGCCCAAATCGTAGGCGGCATCCAGCAAACGCGAGTCGAGCTTGATCAGGTTGGTATACAGTGGCAGGATAAAAAATGGCAGGTAAGAATACACCAGGCCAATATAAACAGCAATATCGGTACGGTAAATTTCAAGTGGCGTATTGATGACGCCTGTCCATAACAAAAAATTGTTCAATAAGCCCTCATTACGCAAAATGCCCACCCAGGCATAAACCCGCAACAACAAAGAGGTCCAGAATGGCAAGATAACCGCCAGCATTAACAGGTTGCGCGTTTTAGGTGACGAACGCGCAATATGGTACGCCATTGGATAACCAATCAATAGGCAGCATACCGTTGTGACGGCAGCCATTTTCAGGGAATTCAGATACGCACCCACAAAAATACGGTCGGTGAGCAACAGAATATAGCCTTCCAGATGCAACGCCAGCCTGACAACCCCATCCTTAATTTCAATTAATGAAGAGTACGGTGGAATGCCAAACGTGGATTCCGCAAAACTGATCTTCAGGACAATAAAAAAAGGCACCAGCAGGCAAATGACCAGCCATAGGTAAGGGGGCAAGATGGCCAGGACATGTTGTGATGGCAAAATTTTTTTAAATGCAGCTATCTTCATGCTGGCAATACCGTACCACTGTCGGGCCCCCAGGTAACATAAACCTCATCATCAACCCCTGGCGCATTTTCCTGGGTAAGCTTGATACTGGGCACACTGGCCTCTATGACCTTAGCCGAGTCAAGCCGGATCTGATACAGGGCATAACTGCCCATCCAGGCCAAGTGAGTCACCATGCCATGCCCCACATTGGTCTCATCGTCGGGTTGCTCGCGCAACACCCGGATCTGTTCCGGACGAATAGAAACATAAACCTCCATGCCCAAGGGTTCGCTAACGCCATGATTTACATACATGGGGCGCATCAATTCATCGCTTTCAATCAGGACGTGATCGGGCTCATCGACCACGATCTCACCGGTAAATATATTGGTAGAGCCAATAAAACTGGCCACAAACTGCGAATTGGGAAAGGTATACACATCATGTGGCGTACCACATTGCACAATTTGCCCGTCGGTCATGACCGCCAGTCGGTTGGCCATGGTCATGGCTTCTTCCTGATCGTGCGTGACCATAATGCAGGTCACGCCTACCTGATCAAGGATTTTCACCAGTTCGATTTGGGTTTTTTGGCGGATTTGCTTGTCCAGGGCCGACATGGGTTCGTCTAGCAGCAGCAATTTGGGTCGCTTGACCAGACTGCGGGCCAACGCCACCCGTTGTTGCTGCCCGCCCGAGAGTTGGCCAGGTTTGCGTCTGGAATAAGCCGCCATTTGCACCAGGTCAAGCGCAGCAAAAACCCGGTCATGGATTTCATTGCGGGCAATGCCTTCCTGCTTCAGACCAAACGCCACATTGTCCTTGACCGTCATGTGCGGAAACAGTGCATACGACTGGAACATCATGTTAACCGGACGTTTGTACGGCGCAATGCCTGCGATATCCATCCCGTCAAGCAGGATTTGTCCGGAAGTGGGTTGCTCGAATCCGGCAAGCATCCTTAACAGGGTGGACTTGCCGCACCCCGAACTACCCAGCAGGGCAAAAATCTCGTTACGGCGCACGGACAGGTTCACCGATTTGACCGCAACGGTATCACCAAAAATCTTGACAACATCAACCAGCTTGACGAACTCATCCGTATTATCGACTGCCGCAGGATGGCGTGCTTCTGACATGATTATTTACCGGATTTGAGCTCTGCCCACAAGCGTGTTTGCAAACGGGCAATATTCATGGGTTGGGCTTTAATGACAAAAAGGGTTTTGGCCACCTCTTCGCCCGGATAAATCATGGGATTGTCGGCAATATCCTTATTCACGAAATTGCGCGCCTCTTTGTTAGCATTGGGATAAAACATGACATTGGTAATCGCGGCATGCACTTCGGGTGTTTCAATATAGTTAATGAATGCCATGGCGTTTTCCGGATGCGGTGCATCTTTGGGAATGGCCATGGTATCAAACCATGCCGGCGCCCCACCCTGCGGAATGAAATAATCAATATTGAAAGTCTTGCCGGCTTCTTTGGCACGACTGGCGGCAATCATGACATCTCCTGAAAAACCGTACACCATACACAAGTCACCGGAAGCCAGTTCATCGATAAACCCGGATGAGCTGAACTGACGGATGTAAGGACGGATTTTTTTCAGGACCTCAAGGGCCTCACGATAGTCTTCGGATTTGTTGCTGTTAGGATCTTTGCCCATGTAATGCAAAACGGCCGGAAACACCTGCGCCGCTTCATCTAGCATGGAAATACCGCAAGACTGGAATTTTTGTGCGATCTCGGGCTTGAACAGATTATCCCAATTGGCCAAGTCGGCATTTTCACCTAAAATTTCTTTGGCCTTGGTCACGTTATAACCCAGGCCATTGGTGCCGTAACCCCATGGCACCAGGTATTCATTGTCCGGGTCAACCTGGGCCACCAGATCCATAATAGCCGGGTCAAGGTTTTTCAGATTGGGGATTTTGGATTTATCCAGTTTCTGGAACAGGCCGCCCTGAATTTGGCGTGCCGCGTAATGGGTGGAAGGTACCACCACGTCATAGCCCGAGTTGCCGGTTAACAGTTTTGCCTGCAGGATATCATTAGTATCATAAGTGTCGTAACGCACCTTGATACCCGTTTGTTTTTCAAAGCCGGGAATCGTGTCAGGAGCCGTGTATTCGGCCCAGTTGTAAACGTTCAGCACCTTTTCTTCTGCTGCCAGGGCAACACCCGACACAGACAAGGACAATGCAGCAATGGCCAATTTACGAACGAATTGCATTTTCATCTCGCACTCGACTCCTAAACAGTTAAAAAAAAAAGAGAATCATAAATCATTTAATCAAAAAATGATTTTTTTCATTGGTTTTTTGTGTAAAACCGATGCAAGTGTTCCCAAAATACCAAACCTTGCTGGGGCAATACTTTTTCCAGGGAACGTTTCAGGCGGTTCAGGTTATCGTTACATAATGAAGCTGTCATGACAAGTTGCCGGCTCTTGTCAAAATCAATCAGCCATGCCTTGTTATGGACATCTATCAGAATATTGAACGCATTTAAATCGGCATGCCATACATTGGCGCGGTGCATCAGAAAAATACTGTGTGCGCAGGCCTGCGCCAGTGCGCTGACATCTGCAGTGGCGGGCATGTCTTTTAATACACTGGCCAGCGGTTTGGTATTGGGTAGCGTTTGGGTAATTAATGCCGCCCGGTAAAAACACCCCGAACGGGTATAACAGGCGGCAACCACCTTGGGTACGGGCAAGCCCTGTGCATGCATGTATTGCAACAGCCTGAATTCAGCAAATGAACGGGTGTTTTCAGCCCCGTTCCAGACATAATGCGACTTGTTAAAACGGGCCACCAGCCCGCCACGGCGGTATTGGCGTAAAACCCCATGCCCCCATTGGTCATGGACGAACCAGGCCGCATTACGCCCCCCTGCACTAACCGCTTGGGCCCGGTCTGCATAAAAACCAGGCTTAAACACGCGCAAATCTGGCGCAATGGCAAAAGCGGGGTCATAAAGCATACCGCTGTTGCCAGCCTTAACCCGTACCACCTGGCCAAACGGGTCAGTCATCCCGGTTTCTCATCCAGTCTGCCACCCCATAGAAAGACTGCAACATGGGATCCATAATGGATTCTGGAATATTCAGGTCCATCATGGCCCTGCCCATACAAATCACCCACTGGTCACGCTCGACTGAACCGATGGAAAAAGGCATATGCCTGGCTTTAAGACGTGGATGCCCAAACTGTGAAATATAACGATCGGGCCCCCCCAGATAACCGCTAAGGAACAAGATCAGTCTTTCACGTGCTGTGTCCAGCGACTCACCATGTGCATTGCGCAGTTCCTTGAACTCAGGCTCCAGATCCATCAAGTCATAAAACAGATTCACCAGTTCTTTAAGACCCTGCTCACCACCAATCTGTTCATAAAAACTGACGGTACGATCCAGGGGTTCTACCATAGGTTGCACGCGTATCATTTAATTCATACTCCTTAAAACTTGTAGGGGGGGTGTTGTTTTGACACCCTTAAGCGCCATTTTACCCCCAAATGAGGAAGCGGCAACCCCAACGGCTACCCCAACCAGCCAGGGCCAATAACTTAAGCTGATGGTAAAGTCAAAAACATAATAAGCCAGCAGGCCCGCAATTAACACGGCAGCCGTGGCCGCCAGCAAGCCGGCAAACAGGCCAACAATAAACAACTCCAGCCGCTGGGCCTGATCCAGCTGCCCCGATGTCGCCCCCAGTGAACGCAATACCGCTGCTTCATAAATACGTTCATCATACGTGGATAAAAAGGCGGCTATCAGCACCACCACGCCCGCCAGAAAAGTGAAGATAAACAATAGTTGCACGGCCAGACTGACTTGTGAAAGCACCGACTCGAGCTGGGCCAATATACCCGAGACATCAAACACCGTAATATTGGGAAATTGGCTAACCAGCTCCTGGGTAAACAGCGGCAGGTTTTCGGGCAGGTGAAATGCGGTAATCCAGGTTGCCGGTTTATTCTCAAGCAATGGGGCCGACAAAATCGCAAAGAAATTAACCTGCATGGAATCCCATTTCACCGTTCTAAGACTGGTAATTTTGGCTTCCACCAATTGCCCGGCCACGTCAAAGACCAGGCGATCATTTAATTTAAGCCCCAGGGTTTCGGCCAGATCCAGTTCAAAAGACACCTCAGGCATTGCCTGGTCAAGCCATTTGCCCTGGGTAACCGTATTGCTTTGCGGCAGTTCGTCAAAGTAAGAC
>Ga0265295_1003987_pt1 | contig 20458 bp, 12 predicted proteins | sample Munlansysbiofilm_FD_192503 | JGI IMG/M metagenome (GOLD analysis project Ga0265295, IMG submission 192503) | Leachate microbial communities from a municipal landfill in Southern Ontario, Canada - Methane capture system biofilm | ecosystem: Engineered > Solid waste > Landfill > Unclassified ... | reverse complement strand
CCACGGCCCGGGCCGTGACATGGAAGACGGCGGGAAGCAGCTCGCCTGCCATCTTGTACATGTTGGGGATCATGAGCAAAAGCCCCTGGGAGGCCGTGAAGGTGGAGGTGAGCGCCCCTGCGGCCAGAGCGCCATGCACAGCGCCTGCGGCACCGGCTTCGGACTGCATTTGACGCACGGTGACGGGCTGACCGAAAAGGTTTTTACGTCCGTCCGCAGCCCAGGCATCTGCAATCTCACCAATGGGGGAGGACGGGGTGATGGGATAGATGGCGGCCATGTCGCTGAAGGCATAGGCCACGTGGGCTGCGGCGGTGTTGCCGTCGATGGTCATCATTTTTTTCGACATCGGAATTTTTCCTTTGGTTGGTGTTTCCCGTTCAGAGCTTTTGTTCCGTGAATCTGGAGAGCGGGGCGGTGCATGGCGCGGAAAAGATACGGTCTGTCCAGGGGAGCGGCGGATCAGCGCCGTCCAGGTCCGGTTTGATTGAGGATTGCTCTTTTGCTTTGTTAAACCGGGCCTTTAGTATTTTTACAGACCTGTTATGCGTTTTCTGTACCATGGCATCCGACCTTTGACTCCCTTCAGATGCGCCCACCGGCCGGGGGTTCGCCCGGTCACACGGTGGGCAGGCTTGGCCTTGTCATGAAGGGGAGGACGGAACGTTTCTTTGTCCGAATGGGAAACCTTATGAAAATACCGGGTTTTCCGGTTAAGGATTCCTGAAGCATATTCGTAAACAGGGAACTTAGTATGAAGGCGTCGAATTTGTAAAGATTAAAATTTTAAGGTGTGCACAGAATGCTCATGCAGAAGGGAGGGAGGTCAGAGGATTGTGAGGGGGCGCAGACTGGACCTCTTGGACACGAGTTCCCGGAAGGCGTCCGGCGGCAGGGGACGCGAGAAAAGATAGCCTTGGATCATGTCGCATTTGTGGCTGCGGAGGAAGGCAAGCTGGGCTTCGGTTTCCACGCCTTCGGCCACTACTTTGAGACCGAGGCTGTGGGCTAGGGAGAGAATGGAGAGAACAATGGCAGCATCATCCCGGTTATGGGGGATTTCCTGGATAAAGGATTTATCAATTTTAAGAACCTGGATGGGGAAGCGTTTCAGGTAGCTTAAGGAAGAATAGCCTGTGCCAAAATCATCCACGGCAAAGCGGATGCCCATCTGGGAAAAACGGCAGAGGGTATCGATGGCTGCGCTGGCGTCTCCCATAATGACACTTTCCGTCAGCTCCAGCTCCAGGAGTTGGGGAGGGAGCCCTGTTTTTTTCAGGAGAACATCAATCTGAGAGGTGAGTTCTTTTTGCTGGAACTGGCTTGCCGAGAGATTCACAGCGATGGAGAGATCGGTAAACCCCATCTTTTGCCAGAGGGTAGCTTCTTCCAAAGCTTTTTCCAGAACCCATGCGCCGATGGGAAGAATCAGCCCGGTGTCTTCGGCAAGGGGGATAAAGCTGACCGGAGAGACCGGAGGGCCGTCCGCAGGCTGCCAGCGCAAAAGGGCTTCTGCACCAATGATTTTTCCGGAGATGAGATCTACCTTGGGTTGGAAAACCAGATGGAATTCTTGTTTTTCCATGGCTTTGCGCAGTCGGGTTTCCAGGTCCATGCGTTGGAGGGCCTGGGCGTTCATGGCAGGGGCAAAAAGGGAGATGCGGTTTTTTCCGGCCTGTTTGGCGCGGTACATGGCGGTTTCCGCGTTTTTGAGAAGGGTTTCCTCATCCTTTCCATCATCCGGGAAAAAAGCCATCCCCATGCTCAAGGTTGCAAAATATTCCCGGTCTTCCAGGCTGAAGGGCCGACTGAGCAGATCCTGCAGGCGGCTGGCCACGCTGACTGCGGCCTGGGAGGTCTGAATGCGGGGCAGGACCAGGACAAATTTATCCCCTGCAAAACGGGCCAGGGTTTCATCTTCCCGGGTATGTCGGGCAAGGCGAGCGGCCATTTCCTTGAGAATCCGGTCTCCGATGATGTGCCCCAGGGAGTCATTGACATTTTTAAAGTTGTCCAGATCGAGGAAGAGTACAGCCAGTTTTTCATTGTGGTAACGGGCATGGGAGAGGGCTCTTTCCAGGCGGTCTGTGAGCATGCGCCGGTTGCCAAGGCCTGTGAGAGCATCGTGAAAGGTCTGAAAATGCAGGGCTTCCTTGCTGGTTTTAAGTTCGCTGATATCGTGGAAGACGCCAATGTATCGGACGGTTTCCCCGATCTCATTGCGTACGGCCGTGATGGCCAGCCACTGGGGATAGGTTTCTCCGTTTTTTCTGCGGTTCCATATTTCGCCACTCCACTCGCCCCGATGGATGAGAGAATCCCACATTTCTTTATAAAATTCAGGCGTATGCAGGTCGGATTTGAGGATGCGCGGATTCTGGCCCATGGCGTCTTCGGGGCTGTAGCCCGTGATGAAAGAAAAGGCCGGGTTCACACGATCAATGAGGCCTTCTGCGTTTGTGATACAGATGCCTTCGATGGTGTTCTGAAATACGGTATCTGACAGGAGCAAGAGTTTCTCGTATGCTTTTTTTTCTGTGATTTCATGCCCGTACAGGTACCATGCCTTTTTGTCGTCAATGGGACAGGCGGTAAACAAGAAAGTCCGGTCAGAGGCCTCCACCTCCACAGAGCGGGGGCTGTTGTGCCGGGCGCAGTCTGTGACGACCTGCTGCCAGAGAGGGGGGATTTCCTCGCCCTCGACCAGGCGCCATTCCGTCAGTTGTTCCATGGCGGCCTTATTCATGTAGTCCAGGACAAAATCCTGGCGGATACGCAGTACGGGATGGGGATTTTCATCGGGAAAACGGGCCAGGAGTCGGGCTTTTTCCTCAGAGTTCCTGCGCTGGGCGATCTCCCTTTCCAGGGCGTCACGATGGTTCTGGATATGGTCCATGAAACGATTGAAATAATGAGCCAGCTCGCCGGGTTCTCCGCCCGTGCGGGTGTGTACACGCAGGGAAAAATCACCTTTTTCCGCTTCTTTCATGGTGCGGGTCAGGTTCTCGATGGGCCGGGTGATGGAGCGGCCCAGCCAGGCGGTAAGGGGAACCAGAATGAGGATATAGAGAAAAAAGCCCAGGGCCAGGGTTTGCCCCAGATTGCGAAGTGGCGCATTGAACTCTTCCATATAGCCAGTGGCAGCCACCACGAAGTCCAGCTCCGGAATGCGGATGGAAAGCACCACTTTTTCCCTGGGAGCAGGATCCGCAGGGTTCTGCCAGCGATAGTGGTGTATGGTTTGATTGGCCTGGATGATTTTCCGGATAATGGGTTTACCTTCGGTATCCAGCCATTCTCCGATATTCTGGGGTTGGATGAAGGGGTGGATGAGGAGTTCGCCTTTGGTGTCAAGGAGCAGGGCGTAGCCGCTGTCTCCGAATTTTAGATCGTGAATGGCGTGACGGAAATCCTCGATGCGCAGAAGATCCCGGAATTCCTCCCTGTAGGATGAAGCGGAAACAATCCAGTCCCAGGGTTCAAAGTAGCCCATGTGCAGGGCTTTGGGGCGTGTTTTTTCTTCGCCTGGGTTTTTCCATTCGTATTCAATATATCCGTCCCGGGTTTTGGTCTGATCGCGCACAAAATCAAAGTGACTCATGTTTTCGCCCACAAGGGTGGGATCCATGTGATGCTGGAGAGCCCCCTGGCTGTCCAGAACATAAATGTAACCCGTATGGCCGATGGGCTGAATGCGGAAGAAGGCCTTGGCCCGTTCCTGGGCCTCTTCTTTGGAAAGAATACCAGAAAGTACCTGGTTGTGCAGGGCATGGAGGGTTTTCAGGTTGGTTTCCACCACGGAGCGCAGATGGTTGCGGATGGAAACATCCGCTGCGGTGCGGACAAGGTTATGAATGGTTCGGGTTGTGTTTTCAAACTCCGTGCGCATGTGACGCTCAATGGTGAAACGCAGGAGGAAGTTGGCACCCAGTCCCGCGAGGGAAAGGGCGAGGATAAAGAGTGTCAGGTAACTGACCAGCATGCGGTTGCGGATGGGAAGTTGCAGGAATTTCTGATGAAGTGACATCAAGAGAACCCGTCTGGTCAGGGGTGGATATGGATTGCGAACAAGGTTTCAAAACAGCATAGAAGAGGGGCGGGGATTTGTCAATTTCATGGATGTCGCGGTTTTGCAAAGAGAGGTGATTTTCTGGTGGGAAATACTGTTTTTTTTAAAAAACCTTCCCCACCCTTGCACCTCCGGGGTTCCGATGATACCGGATAACAAGCTTGCTGTTTTCTCGCCTTCTTGAAGATTACCCGCCTTTTCTTATTTTTTGACAGAAGTTTCATTTTAAAATCCATGCTGCGGCATCTCCCAGAGGGTAGGAAGCAAGCCCGCAGGCATTACAGCGGACCAGAAAAGACATTGTAAGAAATGGCAAGCGTTTTTCCTGTATTTGCCCCTCGCGCAGTATGTTCCTTTGAAGGAGGTTTTTTCCGATGCAGATTAAAAAATCCTGGATACTTGGCGTGGACACAGGGTCTGTCGCCATCGGTATGGCCCTTGTGGACAATACCGGGAAGGTGGGGCGGACAGCCTATGCCTTCCACCATGGCGACATTGCCGGAACGCTCACAAAGCTTTTGCAGGATTTTGAAAAGGACGCGCCCGCAGCCGTGGTCACCACTGGCAGAGCTGAGGGATATTTTAAAGCCGATGCCCATTACGATGACAAGGTGGCCCTCATCGCCGCCCTGCGGCAAAGGCATGCCCAGGCCCGATCCGCTCTGGTGGTGGGTGGGGAGAAATTCGGTCTCATCCGTTTTGACGGTGAAGGGGCTTATCAGAGCTTCCGGGGCAACACCTCCTGTGCTGCGGGTACGGGCAGCTTTCTCGATCAGCAGGCGGGGCGTCTTGGGCTTAAAGATGCGGCTGATCTTGCCCGTACGGCGAACACCCACGGAGGCGAGCCCCCGAAAATTGCTTCCCGTTGCGCCGTTTTCGCCAAAACCGATCTCATCCATGCCCAACAGGAAGGCTATTCCCATGCGGCCATCTGCGATGGTCTCTGTCATGGCCTGGCACGCAATGTGGTGGATACCGTTTTGTCCGACAGTCTGTGGGCCGGGCCTGTGATCATGGTGGGCGGGGTTGCAAGGAACGCTGCCGTATTGCGACACATTGAGGCCTTGGTGGGTGAAAAGCTGGAAACCGATCCCCTGGCCCACCTTTTCGGAGCCCTGGGGGCGGCCCTGCACCATCACAGCCTGGGTCTTTTTTTGGAAAATCCGTGTGCATGGCCCCTTGTCGTTCAGTCCAGAAAGGAAAAAACCCGTTCCGCCACCCATTATCCGCCCTTAACCCTTGCCCTTTCTCCATGGCCGGAGTTCGGAGGGGTGCGTTCCCATCTTTTCCATCCGGAACAGAGCGAAGGACCGGACGTGGAGGTAGAGCTTTATATTCTTCCGGAAAATATGGGTGATGAGCCCCGGATTCTTGGGGTGGATATTGGTTCCACCAGTACCAAGGCCATCCTGATCGGTCCGGAAGGGGAGGTGGCTGCCGGGTTTTATACCCGGACCCAGGGCAGGCCTCTGGCTGCCATTTGTGCCATCCTGGAAGCCTTAGACGGGGTAAGACGGGAGACGGGTCTTGATATCCCCATCCGGGGCTGCGCCACCACGGGTTCCGGCAGAAAATTTGTGGGCGGAATTATAGGCGCAGATCTGGTGCTGGATGAAATCACGGCCCATGCACGGGCCGCCTGTTCTCTGGATCCCCGTGTGGACACCATCATTGAGATCGGCGGTCAGGACGCCAAGTTCACCACCCTGAAGGATGGGCGGGTGACCAGCTCTGTGATGAACAATGTCTGTGCTGCAGGTACGGGCAGTTTCATCGAGGAACAGGCCCAGAAGCTGAGCGTTGCCATTTCCGATTATGCCCGCCTCACAGACGGTGTGGCAGCTCCCCTTTCCAGTGACCGGTGTACGGTTTTCATGGAGAGGGATCTCAACCACTATCTGGCCGAAGGGTGTTCCGTGGAAGAGGTTCTGGCCAGCGCCCTGCATGCGGTGCGGGAAAATTACCTTCTCAAGGTGGCCACGGAAAGCCGCATCGGCGAGGTGGTTTTTTTCCAGGGAGCCACAGCCCGGAACCGTTCCCTTGTGGCGGCCTTTGAACAGCGTCTGCAAAAACCCATACTCGTGTCCCGATACTGTCACCTCACCGGTGCCCTGGGGGCTGCCCTGGCCCTGGCGGAAACCCTTCCGGAGATCAGCCATTTCCGGGGAATCGATATTTATAAAAGCCCCATTCCCATTTCAAACGAGGTCTGCACCCTCTGCACCAATCACTGCAAGCTCACCGTGGCTGAAGTGGCGGGTGCGAAGGTGGCCTATGGCTTCCTCTGCGGCAGGGATTATGAAACTAAGGGATTTGTGAATCGTAATAAAGCGGGTTTTTCCTTAAAAAAGGCAAGGCAGAAGGCCCTTTCCTTCACCGCTTCGGTCACGGTGGCAGACGAGGTAACCATCGGGATTCCTGCGGCCCTGCATCTCTATGAGGACCTGGGGTTCTGGAAGACCTTTTTTGATCGCCTGGGCTTTCCTGTGAAAAGCAGTGAGGCCTGGGCCGATGGCCTTCGCAGGGGTAAGCTTCTGAGCGGAGCGGAGTTCTGTGCACCCATGTCCGTGATGCATGGTCATGTGGACTGGCTTTTAAAGGAGGCGGACTACGTTTTCCTTCCTTTCTATTTTGAGGAAAAACGTTCGGATCGTACGGCCCGTCGGCAGTACTGCTATTATACCCAGTTTGTGCCTGCCCTCACTTCCTCTCTGGATCCGGAGCGGGTTTTACGGCCCACGGTGCGTTATCTTTATCCGGATCTGCACACCAAAATGGATCTTTACCGGATGCTGCGGCGGATCAGTCGCAGGGATATCGGTTTTCTGGAGGTTTCCAGGGCCTGGGATGTGGCCACCCGCTTTCAGGAGGAAACACGTAAGAAGCTCCAGGAAATCGGCGAAAAAGCAAAGCAGGGGGACGATGTCCGTGTGCTGCTTCTGGGACGTCCCTATAATGTCCTGCCCTCATGGGCCAACAAGGGGATTCCGGAAATTTTTGAGTCTCTCGGCGTCCGCCCCTATTTTCAGGATATGCTGGCCCATGGTCCTGAAGCGGATACGGCCATCCGGCCCCTTCTGGAAACCGTTCACTGGCGATATGCGGCCCGCATTCTTTCCACTGTCGAGGCAGCGGCAAAAACACCGGGGCTTTATCCTGTCTTTGTAACGGCTTTCAAGTGTGCGCCGGACAGCTTTATTCTGGATTATGCCAAAACCCTGCTGGAAGCCTGGGACAAGCCTTATCTGGTGCTGGAGCTGGATGAACACGATTCCAGCGTGGGCTATGAGACCCGTATTGAGGCGGCCATCCGGGCTTTCCGCAACCACCACGCGGGCGACAGGGGGGCCATGGCTTCTCCGGATATGAGCGGGGTGAATCCTGACCTTGCTACCAGTTTTCAGGGAAAAACCCTGGTGCTCCCCAACTGGGATACCATCACCTGCCGCCTTCTGGCCGCCAATCTCCGTCGGGAAGGGGTGCGGGTGATTGTGATGGAGGAAAGTGAGGCCTCCATTCGGCGCAGTCTGCGGTTCAATACGGGGCAATGCATTCCCGTGAATGCCATCGCCGAAGCCTATGTGGAAACCATCGACCGCCATGGGCTGAAGCCCGCTGACACCCTGCTCTGGATGATGGCCTCAGATATTGCCTGCAACATCAAGCTTTATCCCCACCACATCAAAAGCCTTCTGGCGCGTTATGGAAAGGACTACGCCGAGGCTGGGGTCTATGTGGGGGATCTCTCCTTTATCGAGTTTTCCATGCGTTCGGCCTTTAACGCCTATCTGGCCTATTTCTTCGGCGGACTTCTGCGCAGGCTGGTGTGTAAGATCCGGCCGGGCGAAAAGGTTCCGGGCATGACGGATGCGGTGCTGGAAAAGGCCATGGAAGTGATGGAGGCCGCTTTCACTGGTGCCAAGAACAAGGAAGAAGCGGCAAGGGAGGTGGTGGCCATGTTTTCCGCCATTCCGAGGGACAGGGTCGAAAGGGTGAAGGTGGCCATTTTCGGGGATATTTATGTCCGGGACAATGATGTGATGAACCAGGATCTGGTGCGTTTCATCGAGGCCCACGGCGGTGAGGTGATCACAACGCCCTACAGCGATTATGCACGGATGACAGCGGAGGTTTATTTCCGTAAATGGTTCAATGAGGGTAAATACAGAAACCTGCTTTCCTACAAGCCGCTCCTTGCAGCCCTTTCCCGGCTGGAGTGGATGTACTACCGTCATTTTGAGCCACTTCTGGAAGAAACGAGGCCTGAATTTGATGCCTCTCCGGAAAAAATTCTTGGGGATTATGGCGTTTCCATTGAAAACAATGGGGAGTCCATGGATAACCTGCTGAAGGTGTTTTATCTGCACAAGCATCATCGGGATCTCGGGCTTTTTGTCCAGGTGAGTCCGGCCTTTTGTTGCGCTTCCCTTGTGACGGAGGCCATGGCAGCCCGTATTGAGGAAAAAACCGGGGTGCCCGTAGTGTCCATCACCTATGACGGTACCGGCGGTCTCAGGAACCAGGACCTTGCGCCCTATCTGGCCTTTCCCAGAAAACGGGCCGAAGGCGGAAGCTTGAGGGAGGCCTTGTAAGGCTGGGAAACACCCCGGTCGGTATTCCGGCCGGGGTGGAGCAGGTGGGGGGGCAGGCACCCCATACAGCAATGGTGCGTTTTGGGGGCACCATAAGAGCAAAGAAGAATGGAGGAAAGCGGCCCTCCGGAAGGGAGGCTTTCCCGGACAGCTTTGAGGCTTTGCCCCCGTCTTTTTTTTCGGTATGATCCCACAAGCCCGTTTTCTGCTCCCTGTTTTTCTCCCGGATTGTCGCCATGGGCAGGTGAGCTGGGGTTTCTTCTTTTAGAAGGTGCCTGCCATGACCCCCCTTTCTTTGGAAAAAACGTCTGAGGATACCCTTTTCTCCTTTGAGTTTATTATTTTAAGCCTGATCGCCTTTCTCGCCTTTTGTAACATCTCCATGTTTTACGGCTTCAATGCCTATCTGGAACATGCGGGCGTGCCTGCGGTCTGGCGCGGGGTACTGATCAGTCTGGAGCCCTTTACGGCTTTTGCCCTGAGGCCCCTTGTCAGCACCTTCATTTCTCCCCGTAACGGCATCAGAATTATGGGACTGGGGCTTCTCATTCTGGCCCTCTCCCTTGGGGGATACTCCCTTGCTCAGGATATCCGCCATCTGGTTCTGGTGAGAATCTGCCATGGTCTGGGGTTTGTGCTTCTGGTTTCCGCAGTGATCCATGTGCTGGTGCTGTTGATCCCCAAAAAAAGAAGCGGTCAGGGTTTTGGGGTGTTTACGGTCATGACCCTTCTGCCCTACGCCATTTTGCCGCCTCTCATGGAAAGGCTTCTGCCCTGGGCGCAAAGTGAGGTGAAAATTTACGTGCTGGGTGCCCCCCTTTTTCTCGCAGCCCTCCTGCTTCTGCTTCCCCTCTCTTCCTGCCTGAAGAAACGATGGGTGAGTCTGCCCGCTGAAGCCATGAAAAAGCCGGGATTTCAGGAGTTGGTTTCAGGCCTGAAGCATCCCGGCGTTCTCTCCCTTCTCTGGGTGAATTTTCTGGTTTTTACGGCAACCACCATGGTCTTTTTTTACATGAAAGATCACCTTTTACGTCTGGGGGCTTCCAATCCGGGGCTTTTTTTCACCCTGACAACGGCGGCCACCCTTTGGGTGCGTATTTTTTGCGGAAAGTTCATGGACGGCATCAACCGGGCCGGGATGCTGCTTTCTTTTCTCTGTCTTCTGGCTTTTACTCTCTGCTTTTTTTCCCTTTCCACAGCGCCCGTTCTGGTTTTGGGGCTGGCCCTTTTTTACGGCATGGTCATCGGTTTTCTCATGCCCCAGCTCAATGCCTTCATGTTTGACATCTCCCCTGTGCATCTCAAAGGGATGAACAGCAATCTCATGCTCTTTGCCATGGACGGAGGGTTTTTCATGGGGCCGCTTCTGGCAGGATTTCTCCTTGGAGCGGGCGTTTCCTATGCCGGTCTCTTTTCCCTTTTTGCCCTGCTTCCGGCCATGGGAATGCTCTGGATCTGGTCCATACGGCGGCTGGCGGCCCCATGAAAGTAAGGGAGATCTCAGTCCCTGCGGGTGGCTTCCCTGTCCTGTAAGAGGGTGGCCAGAATGTTTTCCGCTCGTTCTCCATACAGCTTTATGCCGGAAAGATTGGGTTCATGGAGAAGTTTCTGCATGAGAATGCCGTCGTCTCCGTACCAGCAGGGCAGGGCACCACCAAGGAAATAGGCCTGATGGCGGAGAATGTCTATGGCTGGAACCACCTCCGGCCTGCTGAGATCCAGAAAGACCTGAATCACGGTGCAGCCCTGATCCACAGCCTTGTTTTCCTTTTCTTTGAGAACAGCCTCAAAATCCCCACCCAGTTCGAAGACAGTGAAACGGGCCACACCTGCGCCTGCATAGAGGCTTTCCGTGAGTCTGCTTTCTGTATCCGTCAGGGGAGAGGATGCTGCAACAAAATCCCTTGAAAGAGTGAGGCCTTCGTAGAAAGAGGGCAGGATGTCGGCATAGGCGGGATGGAGATGCACCCTGCGGCGTTCGCTATCCTTCACCTTGAAACCGAGAATGGTAGAAACCCTTCCTTTGCTGCTTTTTTCCTTTTCGTAGGCCTCCGTTGGCATGAGATCGATTTCGATGCCGGTAAATTCGTGACCAAGACGGAGGCAGGCCTTCTGTACAAAAACATGGTTGCAGACCGACTCGCCCCAGAGCATATGAATACCCGCTCCCGGACAGACTTGCTGATGCAGGCAGTCCATGGTTTTATTTAAAAGATCCCGGTTGCGATAGTCTTTGAGTACGATTCCCTGACCGATTTCATAAAGCTGTCGGTTGGGAGAATCGGAACGATAGGCTGCGGTCTGCCCCACCACCCGGCCATTGACAAGGGCCAGCGCCCGAAAGAAATCCCCGGCTTTCTGGGCCGCAAAAATCGCTTCGGCATCATACACACTGGCAACGGGATAATGGTCGCCATACACGGCCCGGTACAGTTCCACAACACCGGGGGCATCTTCTTTCTGCATGAGACGAATCTGAAGATCCATGGTCTGTTCCTTTCATGGAGTGGGGGATGGATGGGCGGATCTGCCGGAGGACGGACAGGGGGAGCCGGAAAGTCTCTGCATGGAGCAGAGGCTCCGGTAGGCTTCCGGCGTATCCATATCCTTTACAATACCCGCATCCGGGCAGGGGATTTTAAGGGCAGCGCTTGTTTCAAGAAATTTTCTGAGCCCGCCTTCTCCGGAAAAGGCAAGAAGGCTGGGGATGAGTTTCGCACGGAGAAGGGGCGGATGCCCCCCTTCTTCCTGAAAAACGGGGATGAAGGCGTTTTTGTGGGGATGGGTTTCCATGGCATGCATCAGCGTGAGCAGGGTGGGGCAGGACACCAGGGGAATATCCACGGGATGGACAAAAAAGGCCTGCGTTTCCGGAGAAAGGGCGGCAAGGCCCCTCTGCACCGAAGAAAACATGCCCCTTTCCGGTGCGGGATTGGGCAGGATGCGGGCTTGAAAGCCCAGCGCCTTCAAGGCAGGGGTATTGTCTCCGCTGATCACGGTGATGGCATGAATACCTGCCCCTTTGTACAGGGTAATGAGATGTTCCACCACGGTGTGCTTTCCGAAGGGAAGCCCTGCCTTGTCTTTACCCATGCGGCTGGATTTTCCTGCGGCGAGAATAAGGGCAGAGACATTCTTTTTATGCACAGGGCAGGCTTTTGCGCTGGGCAAGCCATGTGAGGAGACCTTCTTCTTCCATGGGGCGGGCGAAAAGCCAGCCTTGTCCCTCATCACAACCCAGGGCCACAAGTGCCTTGCACTGGGCCTCGGTTTCCACGCCTTCGGCGGTGATGCCCATGCCAAGACTGTGTCCCAGCCCGATGACCATGCGGGCGATGCTGTCATCTTCCAGAATTTCGTGGATGAAACTGCGATCGATCTTAAGCCGCTGGGTATGCAGGTGGCGCAGAACGCTTAAGGAGGAAAAACCCGTTCCAAAATCATCAATGGCGACCTTGAAGCCTAAGTCCTGGATGGCGTTGAGCAGGGTCTGAATATGAGGCAGGTCGTCGGCAGCCATGGATTCGGTGATTTCCAGTTCAATTTGCGTTGGTGGAACGTTCGCGTCTTCTATGGCGATCTTCAGGGTGCGGATGAAGTCCGGGTCCCGGAGCTGGGCCTGGGAAATGTTGATGGCCATGATCAGATTTCCGTAGCCTGCTGCGGTCAGACGAGCAAGCTGCTGGCAGGCCGTACGCAGGACAAAGGTTCCGAGGGCGGTCATGAGTCCGGACTGTTCCGCAAGGGGGATGAAACGATCCGGCGGCACAAAGCCGCCATCCGCCGTACGCCAGCGGAGCAGGGCCTCTACGCCGCTGACCCCACCGTTGTGCAGATGGATTTTGGGCTGATAAACGAGGAAAAGATGCTGGGTGTCAAAGGCTTCCCGCAGACGGATGAGGAGTCGCATTCGTTCTCTCGCGTCCTGACCCATGGCTTCGGAAAAATACATGGTCGCTCCCCGTTGGCGCACCTTGGCCTGCTTGAGGGCCACGTGGGCGTCCTTGAGCAGCCGCGCACCGGGGCCCTCATGGAGGCTGAGCTGCACAAGCCCGATGGTGGCGGAAATCCGCACACTCTGGCCAAAGGCCTCGAAGCTTTCTGTGAACAGCTGATGCAGGGGCGCGGGAGCCACCTCATGGGAGGGGCCCAGCAGAGCGAAGATATCGCTGCCCAGCCGGGCGATGAGGCTTTGGGGCATCTCCCGTCCCAGTCTCCGGGAGATGGCGTGGAGAAGGGCGTCACCCATCTCATGGCCCAGGGTATCGTTGATGGCGGAAAAATCATCAATATCCAGAATGGCCAAGGTGGTGCTGGCCTTTTCCAGGGCCGGATCCTCCAGCACCTCAAGGAGACGATTGAGGTTGGGAATGCGCAGCATGGGATCCAGATAGGCCTGATCCACCAGCCTTCCGTAGAGAATGACATTTTCAAATCCAACGGCGATGCTGGCGCAGAAAACTTCCAGAAGATGCTGTTCCGTCTCCTCTAAGGGGCGACGGATATCCACAAAAGCGGCCACCCCGCGTCCGGCTTCCGCGCCAAAATACAAAAGGAGCCCAGGTTCATAGAGGTTGCGGCGCTCAGTGAGACAACGCTCCAGGCCGTTCTGGATCCAGGGAAGATCCAGCTGATCCAGGGGCTGATGCACCAGATGTCGGAAACTGCCCGCTGCTGCAATCACCCGCGCTGGTTCCCGACCGTTTTCCAGGCCTTGCTGGGCGCAGATCAGACCTTCGGGTGCCATCTGAAGAAGGGCGCAGAGCTGGGCGACCACGCCTTCGGCAAAGCGCTGCATGCCATTGAGTTTGTTCAGTTCCGTGCTGGCCTTCACCACCATTTCAAGGCCGCGTTGCATGTCGTCATGGGCGCGCATCTGGAGATAGGCCCGCACAGCCGTGGTAAGACTTGTGAAAAGCCTCACCTGGGTCAGTTCAGATTTGGTTTTGTAATCGTTGATATCGTAATTGCGGATGGTGTCCATTTCCGGTGCGTAACCGGGTTGTCCTGTGCGAAGAATGATGCGCAGATCCTTGCGCTGCATCCGTTCCCGCACATGACGTACCACCTGGAGGCCCGCATCTTCGGATTCCATGACCACATCCAGAAGGATTACGGCCAGATCCGGGGTATTCGCCACAATCTCGATGGCTTCTCCTCCGGAGTGGGCATGGAGCAGAGTCAGGGGGCGGCCTTCAATGGGAAGATCCCGCAGGGCCAGTTCCGTGGCCTGGTGCACATCGGTATCATCATCCACCACAAGGATTTTCCAGGGAGATGCCTGAAGGCCTGAGGAGGCGGATGGAATCTCATCCTCTTCAAGAAAGAGGATGTCATCATCAGTATGGGGAAGTTCGGGATGGCTCATGGGCGCCTCCTGGATTTACGGATGAAAAGGGCTGCCATGCTGTAAGAAGGTCACAATGTATCAGATCCTGGCCGGAGATGCCAGAGTCCGGGGGGCATCAATGGGCAGATTCAGGACCAGGGTGCTTCCCTGGCCGGGTTGGCTTTCCATGTGCACGCTTCCGCCCAGAAGTTCTGTCACAAGGGAGTAGACGATGTGCAGCCCCAGTCCGGACCCGCCCCTTCCCATCTGGGTGGTGAAGAAGGGATCAAAAATGCGCATGAGGTTTTGGGGCGCAATACCCCGACCGTTGTCACGGACCTCAATGCGTACATGGGTACTGGAAGAGGCGCGTCCTGTGATGTGCACCAAACCGCCATTTTGTCCCTCAAAGCCATGGACCACCGCATTGTTGACCACATTCATCAGCACCTGGGTGAGGGGGCCGGGATAGCTGTCCATACGAAGACCGGGGCTGACATCCTCACTGAGGCACACATGGCTCCGACGCAGGGTGGGGCTCAGGGTGAGTCGCAATTCATGGAGTACCTCGGCAAGCTCAAAGGGTCTGCGCTGGTAGCTGGATTGGTCCACGGCCACCTGTTTGAAACTTGCGATGAGCTCCGCAGCCCGTTGGAGATTGCGTTCGATCACTTCGCTGGACTCGTGAAAGCGGATGATGAAGCGATCCAGAACAGAACGCTTCAACCCCTTGGACACGGATGAATCAAAGTCACGTCCCAGGGTTCTGAGGGTGCTGGCCACCATGACGGCATTGCCGATGGGGGTATTGAGTTCGTGTGCCACACCCGCCACCAGGGCACCCAGACCGGCGAGTTTTTCGGAGCGGACCAGCTCATCCTGGGTGCGCTTGAGATCTTCAATGGCGGTCTCAAGGTCCCGGGTTCGTTCCGCTACACGGATTTCCAACTCCGTATTGAGTTTTTCCAGCGCGTTTTGGGCCTTACGTTGTTCCGTCACATCATAAAAGCTGATCATAAGATCCGGCCCTACCATGGCCCCGCCAAAGAGAAGGGTGCGATAAACGCCGTTTTTACAGCAGATGTTCAGCTCCATGGCATTGAACCCTGATTCTGTCTCCCTCAGGCCGTCCAGTCCCTTTTGCCAGAGATGCTGAACCTTCTGACGATAGGTCGGGTCCGGATAGGCGCGTTTCCACCAGTCCCGAATGTGGGGTACATCCTCCTGCGTATAGCCCAGAAGCTCCACCCAGCGACTGTTGATGGACAGGAGTCGGCCATCGGGTGCAATGAGGCAGAGGGGTACGGGTGCCAGCTCAAAGAGTTGGCGGAAGCGTTTTTCACTCTCCTGGAGGGCGAGGTTGGCCTGATGGGCGCGGGTGATATCCCGGAGTACGGTGACAAAACGCTTGCGCATGGAACCATCGGGGAGTCGGATGGTTCTGGCCGGATTGATGGTGATTTCAGCAATAAAAGGGGTGCCATCTTCTTTCTCATGCTGCCACAGGAAATGCTGGGGCCGACCGGCCATGGCTTCAGCCATGATGCGGTCGGCCTTTTCCACGGAGGGATGGCCGTTTTCCTGGCTTTTGGGTGACAGCAGGCCGGGGTGTTGGCCAATGAGCGCCTCCTGTGTGCGCCCGTAAAGGTGGAGTGCTGCGGGATTGCACGCAATAATGCGACTTTCTTCCACCAGCAGCATGGCGTCGTTGGCACTTTCCACCATTTCCCGGAATACGAGGAGTTCTGCTTCGGCGTTAAGGCGGGCGGCATCCAGCTCTCGTTGGGCCGTCAGGTCGTGATAGCTTGTGATAAGAAGGCTTTCTCCGCCTACTTTGCTCATGCGGCCGGAAACATCGGCAATGCGTAGACTGCCGTCGAGGCAGAGAAAAACGGCTTCGGTTCGGTATACCCCTTCGTCCGCCATCACCGCCCGGATGAAACGGGTCTGGGCTTGGGTGTCTTTCCAGAAAAGACCTTTTTCATAAAAAAGCTCTTGGATGTTTTCCGACGTGTGGCCGAAGAGATTGTGCCAGGCGGGGTTGCAGAAAGTTTTAAGGGGTTTTCTATCGGGCTGAGCAGGGTGCAGGACATGGGTACGGGAGCCTGCTGGAAAAGGAGGAAAAGCTCGTGCCGGTTCTGCAGGGAAGCCTCAGGCTCCTGCGGGACTTGGGGCATGGGCGTTTTTTTCTGATCGGGTGGGATTTGCGGCTGCATGGGGGCCTCCCTTTTGAGGCGGATCCTGTTTTTATGAAGATTCGGTTTTCCCGGCCCATGGGTTACGGGTTTTCCGGGGTTTTTGTCAGCCATTCTTTCAAGGGCAGCAGATCTATGCCCGTTGGTCATTCTGACGGAGAACTTCGATGGGTATGCCCCTGCGAATGGCAATCATTTCCCCGAGAATGCTCACGGCAATTTCCCCCGGTGTCTGTGCCCCAATGGCAAGGCCCACGGGGCAGTGTACTCGGGACAGGGCCTCTTCCCCGAAACCTTCCGCCCGCAGTTTTGCAAAAAGGGCTTCGCGTTTGCGGCGGCTGCCCACCATGCCGATGTAGCGGGCTTGGGTGTTTAAGGCCTGCTCCAGCACAACGTGGTCATGGTTGTGGCCATAGGTGGCAATGAGAATCCAGGTGGAAGGGGTAATGGAAAGTCCCTCCATGCAGCCCTTAAAACTTTCGATGCTGTGGACGGGAACATTTTCAGGAAAGGAGATGCTCCCAAGGTAGTCGTTGCGGTCATCGTAGATGCCGGGGTCAAAGCCTGCGGCAAGGGCCATGGGGCAGAGGGCCTGGGCGATGTGACCGGCTCCGAAGATCAGGAGACGGGTCTGGGGTTCAAGGCGGATGAAAAAACTTACCGATGAAGGCGGGCTTTCTTCCCTTAAGAAAAAGGCGGGGCCTTCCAGTATGCGGATGCGGCAGGGAAAAGCTTTGGATCTCTTTTCCATTTCCTCTTCTCTTTCATGGGAAAAAGAAACCTGAAAACCCGTGGAACACCTTTCCCCCAGATCCTTTAAAAGATTTTCAAGAAGAAAAAGCTCCGGACCTGCCCCTTGTTTCAGGGGAAGAAGGAGGAGGGAAGCACTGCCGCCACAGGGCATTCCTGCCATCTCCGGTGTCAGGCGGGCTTCCATGTGGCGGGCTTGTCCTTCTTCCATAACTTTCCTTGCCTGGGCCATGGCCTCCATCTCCAGTGCGCCGCCGCCCACACTGCCCTGGGTTTTGCCATCCCCTTTCACCAGCATGAGGGCCTTTTCATCGCCGGGTACAGAGCCCGTATGGGAGATGACGGCCACAAGGCAGGCAGAGGCTTTATCTTTAAGGATTTCCATGCAGGCACTGAGAATTTTCATGGCCGTCATGAGCGCTTTCCCCCGCAGTCAGAATCCCGGTAGAGGATCAGCCTTTGCAGGAGACTGGCGCTCACCTTTTTTCTGTAGTCCGCACTGGCCCGGATATCGCTGATGGGCTGCACCGCTTTTTGGGCGTAAAAGGCCGCTTCCTTGAGGCTTTCTTCCCGAAGGGGTTTTCCCATGAGGGCGGCTTCGGCTTCGGAAGAGCGGATGACCTTCGGCCCCACGCTGCCCCAGGCCAGACGGGCTTCCGCCACAAGGCCCTGTTCCATGCGGATCAGGGCAGCAAGGCTTGCCACGGCTATGGCCATGGCGTTGCGGTTGCCCACCTTCTCAAAGTGCTGGATGGGGGCGTTTTGGGGGATGGGAATCCGGATGCGGTGCAGAAGCTCGCCGGGTAACAGTGCCGTGCGGCCTGGACCTGTGATGAAGGCTTCCATGGAAAGGGTGCGCAGGCCCGTTTCCGAAAGAAGATCCAGGCGGGCTTCCAGCAGGAAGAGGGCGGGCAGGGTATCGCCTGCCGGAGATGCGGTGCAGAGATTGCCCCCGAGGGTGGCCATGTTCCGGAGGGCAGGTCCCCCCACGGAATCGGCTCCCTGGCAGAGCAGGGGCAGATGCTGGCGGGTCAGGGGATGGCTTGCCACTTCCTTTAGGGTGCAGGCGGCCCCGATGGAGATCTCCTCTCCTTCTCTTAGGATATCTCCCATGCCCTCCATGCGTTCAAGGCCGATGAGGGGGGGCAGGGCTTTTTGTTTCTGACGCAGGGCCACCAGAAGATCCGTGCCGCCCGCCATGAACCGGGCTTCGGGATACGCCTTTGCCATGGAAAGGAGCATTTCCTCTGTACGGGGAAAGAGGACGGGGTTCATGGCATCTCCTCTGGGGCTGTGAGGTTTTTTGCCGTATCTTCCACGGCATCAAGGATTTTCACATACCCTGTGCACCGGCAGAGGTTCCCCGAAAGGCCTTTGCGGATGTCTTCCCGATTCGCTTCAGGATGCTTTCGCAGGAGGGCCAGAGCCGTCATTTCCATGCCGGGAATGCAGTAGCCACACTGCACGGCTCCCTTTTCTTCAAAGGAGGTGATGAGCTTTTCTCCCACAGGATCTTTTTCAAGGCTTTCCACGGTTTCTATGCGGCGGCCTTCCAGCTGGGCGGCCAGCATGAGGCAGGAGAGCATGGGAAGGCCATCCACAAGGAGCGTGCAGGCCCCGCACTCGCCGGTTCCGCAGCCTTCCTTGGTGCCTGTGAGCTGAAGGTTTTCCCGAAGAAGATCCACCACCCTGCGTCCGGGCGCGACGGACAGGGAAAGGGGACTGCCGTTCAGAAAAAAGGAGATGGGGGAATTTTCAGGGGGTTTTGACATGGAACGATCTCCGGGAAAAGGATTTTTATCGCGTATGTCTGCCGGAAGGGCGGTCTCGCTGGATTGCTCCCGGTCTTTTTTTTAAGAGACAGCGGCCAGGCCCTTTCATTTGATATACACGACAAAGTTCTGATTGCTTTTCCAGTCAATGATCACATGGTTTCTGGTTACGCCCTCCTTGAAGGAGACTCCGAAAGTGGCTTTGTATCCGGCAGGTGCTCCGAGCTCATACACATCGTAGTATTTCTGGGAACAATATCCGGCGGCAGTGCTGTTATTCTGAAAAAGCAGGCTTCCCAGAGCAAGGCAGGTGAGGGTGTAAAGAATGAAGGCAATGGATTTCATGGTTGTTTCTCCTTTTTTTGTGTTTGTCTGTTTTGTTCCGGATCTTTATCGCTGAGGCGGGCGGCACCTCTGTTTTCATGTGAAACTTTCAGAATCTATGGGAGTGATGATACGGCACGGCAGTGTCACAGGGTTTCAATGCTTTCCACGGTGCCTTTCTCCTCTGCGTGCATAACCGCGTGTAGGCGCGTATAGGCGCGTGTAGACGTGCATAAACGCGCATCAATTCAGGGGGCTGTCGTGGATTGCAGCCCTCAATGGTTTTCCAGACTCCCCAGCACGGCTTCGGCCAGGATGGGCGCTTTGTGGATGCGTCTGCATCCCGCATCCCGCAAGGCATTGGCAATGGCGGGCAAAGGGCCGTTCATGGCCACCTCACCGATGCCCTTCATGCCAAAGGGCCCGCTTTCCTCTTCTTCCACAGGCGGGGCAAGGGAGAGGATGTCCGGCAGATCGAGGCTTCCCGGCATGAGATAGGTGGTAAAATCTTTGGTCTTCACAACCCCTTTTTCCGTAATGAAATCCTCGTACAGGGCATAGCCGATACCCTGGGCCACACCGCCCTGCACCTGCTGATCGAACATGGACGGATTGAGTACGGCCCCGCCGTCGGTGAGGGCGAGGTAGTCTTTCACCTGCACCCTGCCGGTGAGGGTGTCCACTTCCACCCGCGCAAGGTGGGCACCGTAGCCGAAAATCACATGGGGAAAGCCGATGAAAAAGCCCCTGGACGTATCCGGAACCTCCCGGCACACCGGTGCGATGAATTGACCAAGGCAGACCCTTTCCTCAAGGCTCATGAAAGAAGCGAGCTGTTTTAAAGAAACCGAGCGGCCGGAGGGTTCATGCCGTACCCGTCCCGGTTCCAGCACAAGCCCCTCATCATTTTGAAGAAAGAGGATGAGCCCCGCCCGGTTGATGAGGCGGCTTTTCAGCTCTTCGCAGGCGCTGATGAGGGCTTTTCCGAAGGTGTAGGTGGTGCGTCCTGCGGAGGAGGAACCGGAAGGATAGGCGCTGCGGGTATCGGGCTGGCGCACGCTGAGGGCCTCGGCACTCTGGCGGAGGATGTGGCCTGCAATCTGCAAAAAGGCACTGCTGTTGCCCTGTCCCATGTCCGTTACGGCATTGTGGACAATGAAGAGCCCCTTGGTGTCCATCTCGATTTTGGCGATGGCCGCGTCCCGCACCCCGCCTCCGTACCCTGCGGCATTGAAGACGGCGGCAAGGCCGGTTCCCCGGATGCAAAAGGGCGGGGCTTCCCTTTGCCATTGTCTGCGGGTCTGCCAGAGGGGATGGTTCCGGATGCCTTCAAGGCAGGCGGCAAGGCTGGTGGAGGATTCGAGAAGCACGCCTGCGCCGTTGGTATCTCCCCGGTGAAGGACATTCCGGAGGCGCAGCTCCAGGGG
>Ga0265295_1003986_pt1 | contig 20461 bp, 27 predicted proteins | sample Munlansysbiofilm_FD_192503 | JGI IMG/M metagenome (GOLD analysis project Ga0265295, IMG submission 192503) | Leachate microbial communities from a municipal landfill in Southern Ontario, Canada - Methane capture system biofilm | ecosystem: Engineered > Solid waste > Landfill > Unclassified ... | reverse complement strand
CACCATCACTTAAACCATATTTCACTTCTCTAAAATGAGTATTAAAACCATCTTTCTCAAAGCTTTCAACTACAGCCATCATATCTTTATGTGAATTTTCTTTGTCAAAATAAAAGATTTTCTCACCACTTTCTTTTAGCTTATCAAGTTTAACTTTTTTAGGCTTTTCATTTATATCTGTTCTTGCGATTAATATTTCCATTTATCGTATCCTCTAATGTTTTTAATTTTTAAGAATATATTATAGCGAATACCAAATTAAAAACTAACTAAGTATATTAACTATTATTTAATTGAGTTCTCTAAATAAATCTATTGTAAGATTTGGAGTCTGTAATGCTGATAGTGAATCAAGTTCAGCATGACGGATTCAGTATCAAAATGACTCACAATTGCCACTTAGAAATTGATTCAGAGTTTTTTTATGAATTTATTATTGGTGTTTGAGGGCATTAACTTGACTTTTATAAATATTACGATATAATTCAACTCTACATCAACAAAAACAATCACAAAAGACCATTTTGATGTTACAAAAATTACGGAGATAAAAGTATGGATAAAATAATAGATATTATAGATTCTATAGCTTATGAAAAAGGGCTAAAAGTAAGTGATGTTGAGATTGCGTTGAAAGATGCATTAATAAAGACTGCAAAAAAAATGATAAATCAAGATTTGATTTTTGATGCGGAGATAGATAGACCTAAAAAGAGATTGAAATTATTTCAAAAAATAGAAGTTGTTGCAAATGATAGTGAGTTTTTGAGTGAAGAAAATAAAAATTGTATTAGTTTAGATGAAGCAAAAACAGTTGACCCATCTTTAGAACTTGGCGACTTCTTGGAATATGACTTAGAGTTTGAACACCTTGGAAGAAATGCAGCTACTATTTTGCATAGCAATCTTGAATACAATATCCAAAGATATTTGGAAGAAAATTTACTAAAAAAATATAAAGATAAATTAGGCAAAATTGTTACTGGAAATATTACATATATTGATAAAGCTGAAAATACTTATATCGAAATTGGTGAAGTAAAAGGGATATTACCTCGAAAAAATAGAATTAAAGGTGAGTTTTTTAAGGTAGGTGATGTTATCAAAGCTGTAGTAAAAGCTGTAAATATAGATAAAGCAAAAGGTTTGATGGTAGAAATATCAAGAACTACACCAAAATTCCTTGAAGCACTTTTGAAACTTGAAGTTCCTGAATTAAAAGATGAAAAAGTAATAATTGAAGCTAGTGCTAGAATACCAGGAGAAAGAGCTAAGATAGCACTTAGTACAACTGAAAGCAATATTGACCCAATAGGGGCTGTTGTAGGGGTAAAAGGTGTTAGAATCAACTCTGTAAGTGCACAGTTAAAAGGTGAAAATATAGATTGTGTTGAATATTCAGCAGTTCCAGAAATATTTATTTCTCGTGCATTATCCCCAGCAATCGTAAAAGCTGTAAAATACAACAAATCAGCAAAACACGACGAAAGAGCGACAGCTGTAGTAATGATTACTGCTGATCAAAAAAGTAAAGCAATAGGTAAAAATGGTTTAAATATCCGTCTTGCATCTATGCTAACAAAAACAGATATAACTATAGAAGAAATCGGAGGAGTGAGTGCGGCACCATCAGATAACTCTTCTTCTCAACCTGAAGAAAGAACAAAAGATACAACTAGTTTGGAAGCTTTATTCAAATAAATTTGTGAATCGTGAGTCGTAAGTAGTGGTTAGGAAGAAATACAACTGATGACTTGCGATTCACTACTCACGATTTAAAAAGGAAACAAATGAAACCTTTATATATATATGATTCTGTCAAAAAACAAAAAATTGAGTTCACTCCTATGAATTCAGATGATGTAAAAATCTATATTTGTGGACCTACCGTTTATGATGATGCTCACTTAGGGCATGCTAGAAGTGCTATTGCTTTTGATTTATTACATCGTGTTTTATTGGCAAATGGCTATGGTGTGACTATGGCAAAAAACATCACAGATATAGATGATAAAATCATAAACAAAATGGCAAGTACCAATCAAACTTTGAGCCAAATCACTACTTTTTACACTACAAGTTACAAAAATGATATGACATCACTCAATATTCTACCAAATACTATAGAACCTTATGCTACAAAAAATATTGAGCCTATGATTGATATGATAAATACACTACTAACTAAAGATATAGCTTATGTGATAGAAGATGGTGTATATTTTGATGTTTCAAAAGATAGCTCTTATGGAAGCTTGAGCTGTAAATGTGAAGATGATAGCCAAAATATTAGTAGAATAGAGCAAAAGCTAGATAAAAGAAATCCAAAAGATTTTGCACTTTGGAAATTTACAAAAGATGGCGTAACATATGATGCACCTTTTGGGTTGGGGCGACCTGGCTGGCATATAGAATGTAGTGCTATGATTTCAAAACACCTAAGTAGTGGTGGAGAGTTTCATATAGATATACATTGCGGAGGGGCTGATTTGCTTTTCCCTCATCATGAAAATGAAGCAGCACAAACTAGATGTGCTACAAATAAAGAATTGTCAAAATATTGGATGCATAATGGTTTTGTGACAATTGATGGTGAAAAAATGAGTAAATCTCTTGGTAATTCGTTTTTTGTCAAAGATGTACTCAAATCTTACCATAGTGAAGTGATTAGATTTTATATGATGAGTGTACATTATAGAAATGATTTGTCATTTAATGAGCTTGATTTAATAGCATCTAAAAAAAGACTTGATAAAATTTATAGACTAAAAAAAAGGGTAATATTTGGTGATGATGAGGTGATGATAAGTGAGTCATCTATCTTTTCACAATTTATGGATGCACTAAATGATGACCTTAATATATCAATTGCTCTTAGTATCGTAGATGAATATATATCAAAAATCAATGAAAATCTAGACCAAAAAGTAAAAATAGACAAAAAAGAGCTAAAAGCAACTTTCAAATTATTATCAGATGTTTTGGGAATAGGGGGAAGTGATGCTTTTGAATATTTCCAATTTGGCGTAAGTTTGGAGCAAAAAGCTTCAATAGAGGATATGCTAGAAAAAAGAACATTGGCAAAAAAAGAGAAAAACTTTGCATTAGCTGATAGTATAAGAGACGAACTGAAAAATATGGGAATATCTATTATGGATACACCAAATGGTACTGTTTGGGAAAAAGAATAAAGAGACTATTTCACAATAGAGTGGATTAACACTCTATTTGTATCTCTTCTTTGATATTTAGATTAAAGCCATTTAGCCCTACAAATGAGTGTTTATTACCACCACTTGTGATTAGTTTGATTTCTTCAATACCAAGATATCTCAAAATCTGAGCACCAATCCCATAATCTTTCATTGTTTCATTTTTTGGAACATCATTTTGTAAAAATACCAAAACTCCACCTTTTGACTGTAGAAAATTGATAGATTTTAAAATAGATTGTAGTTTTGTATAATTCAAAAATAAATCCAAATCATCACTAATTGTATGAAATTTTGCTAAAGAATTTTTTTGAATTTCACCAAATTGTATGATAGTATGTATGTGGTTTAGATGGTCTTTGAATACTCTTTTGTGTGCTATTGCCCCAAAAAAGTCAATTTCACTATTTGATATTTCACTTACAAGTGTCTCATGAGAAAGTCTATATTCTACCAAATCAGATATATAAACTATCTTCATATCATGTTCTTGTGCAAATATATCCAAATCATCTCTTCTAGCCATTGTGCCATCAGCTTTCATTATTTCACAAATTACAGCTTCACCACTAAAACCAGCAAGTTTACATAAATCAATAGAACCCTCAGTATGCCCAGTACGAACCAGAACCCCACCTTCTTTTGCTATAAGAGGGAATATGTGTCCAGGACGAACAAGCTCTGTAGGTCTTGATATATGAGATGCCAAAATCTTGATAGCATCATCTCTTTCTTTTGCGGAAATTCCAGTACTCGCATCTGCAGCATCAACAGAGACTGTAAATGCCGTCTCATGACAAGATGTATTACTTGCTACCATTGGAGTAAGTTCAAGTCGTGAAGCTGTCTGTTTGCTTACGCTCACACATATAAGCCCTTTTGCATGTGTCGCCATAAAGTTGACATGCTCTGGTGTACTCAAAGCTGCTGCATATACCAAATCACCTTCGTTTTCTCTATCTTCATCATCAAGCATTATTACCATTTTGCCTTTTTTGATCTCTTCAATAGCACTTTTTACTCTTTGTATCGCTTCTGACATATCTATTCACCTATATTTGATTAAATTTTAATGATTATATCATAAAGTTGCATAATTTATACGATATTAGCTCAAATGCCCTTGACAATTCAAAAAAAAAATAGTATAATTCCACCCACTTAAACGAAATGTTGGGGTATCGCCAAGCGGTAAGGCAACGGTTTTTGGTACCGTCATTCGAAGGTTCGAATCCTTCTACCCCATCCAATAGGTTGACGCGGGATAGAGCAGTCCGGTAGCTCGTCGGGCTCATAACCCGAAGGTCGTAGGTTCAAATCCTGCTCCCGCAACCAAAAAAATCTAAATAATTTTTGAAATCCATATAAAAACAATTGGCAACACAATAGCATTAATAAAAATTATAACACCTAACATAATATTATGACTTTTCTCTAACTTAATAATACTTGTACTAAATTCATTAAAATTATAATCATTTCTTTCTTCGTGTTTTTGTAAGATATCTTTTAAATCACTCAAATATTTTATAAAAAAATCTTTATTATTTTGACAAGTTACAATATCTTTTTCACATTGATTTAATCTTCTATAAATTTCTTTAAAATCTTCCTTACAAAAATCAGACATAGTATAAAAACCTTAATAATAAAATATTGTTAAATAAATATAAAAATTTAATAATATTTTATATTGATAAATCAATATAAAACAAATCAAACAACACTATAACATACATTTAGAGATACCCAAGAACCAGCTGGAGAGTCAAAATAAACTCGACAAGTATTAGAAATAATATCTAAACGAGAAAATGAGTCAGGATAACAAGATGTAACAAAAGAATTTCTTAAAATAGAAGGAACATATCTTGGGTCTAAATTCTCAAAAATATATGAATTAGGTAAACCACCTGTTACAAGTCCCGATATTGTGACAATTCCATCCCTACTTCTTGTAATACGAGGTACCCAAGAGTCAGAAAAAGGAACCCAACCATTAACAAAATCACAAACACTACTCAATAAAACTGGAGCTAAATAATAATCAAAAGGCTTATCAATCAAATCATTATAACTATGAGTATGAACAACTGAAGCATAAGTTAAACTAGATAACATATCTTGTATCTGTTGTAAGTTAACCGCTTCTTGTGGTAATTGTGCATTGGCAACTTTAAAAGTCTTTTCAATACTTCCCGTAGAACTTGCCTTATCAGCTAAAAGTAAATCAATCTCTTGATTAGTTCTAAGTGATGAAAGTTTGCTATATAAATCTACAGATATTTTTTTGTAAAGTGTTCCACAAGCTATATTATCTAAGCTTAAATTATTTAAAGTTTCTCTATTTAGTGTAATATAGTCTACTATTTCTTGAAGTGTATCAAGGTTAAAATCATTTGATTGTAAAGTAGATAAAACTTGATTTAAAGTATCTATATCAGCTTTTTGAGATAAAAGAGTAGTATCAGCCTTATTTGCTAAAAGAATAGTAATATCTTCTTTTGTAAAGTAATCGTTTGGATTGATTACTTTTAATAATTCTATTTGTTCAGGTGTAAGGTCTTGAAATGTTAAAGGGTCACCTTTGTCACCCTTATCGCCTTTATCACCCTTGTCACCTTTAAAAAAACCGCTATCAAGTTTATTTTGAATATCTTGTATAAGTATATTTAACTCATTAAATAAAGTGTTTTTTTCAGTTATAAAAACTTGACTCAAAGTAACTAAATTACTATTAAAATCTGTTTCTAGTTCTTCAAATTTAGCCGTTTTATCTTGATTAAATAAATCTATGTTTTGAGAAATAAGAGAGTCAGTATCTTGGAACTTAAATAAAACTTGATTATCAATTATTTCAAACTTTGAAGTAATAGAAGACTCTATATCATTTAAAAGTGTTTGTAAAGCGTTTATTTTTGTAGTAGCTACTGATATATCAGTATATAACTCTAATTCATTTATTTCTACTAAAAGAGATTTAAGCTCAGACAATTCATTGTCATACTTCGAAAGTTCTGTAGCTGTTATTGTTTCTTGTGAATTTAAGATACTATCCCATCTATTCATTACAGAAGCTAAAAGATGTTTTATAGAGTCTAAAGAGATATTATCTTTTGTGAAAGTTGACATTTGAAATCCTTTGATAGTTTTTTATTATTTAAAACTTTGAAAGTTTGAAAGATTTAAGTAATAAAAAAATGAAATAAGGTAAGAGGGATTAACCTCTTAAACCTTATTCAGCTGTGATACTCTCACCACCAGTCATTTGAACGATAACATTAGTAGGTTTTACAGATGGAGCTTCAGCAAATGGGTGAAACAATTTAACAGCGGCAGTTACATCATCAACACCAACACTATTTTTCACGATTAGTGAACCTTTTGGTCTAATACTCGCAAATCTACTACCCTCAGCAGGCATTAAAATTTTGCTTATTTTATTGTGAGATGTTACAAGTGTATCAGCAACACCAACTTTTTGAGTTTCTTCATAAACTGTTACTTCACCCTCTAAAAGTGCAAGAAATGCAGCAAGTTCATTTTGGTCACATGACATAAATGCAGTAGACACTACCATATTTCCATTTAGATTTACTCTTTGAGTCAATTTGTACGATTTTGTAGCCATTTTAGTCTCCTTGTTTTTGTATTTTTTTCTTAGTTTGTAATGGCAGTAACAAATAAGTATTAGAATTTTAAGATTTTAGTTTTTTTTTCGCAATATTAAAATTTTATCTCTTTTTAAGCAAAAAAAGCCCATTTTCAGGGGCTTACAAAAAAGTGAAGTGAGAGTGGTATTTTAACTAGAAATTTTTAGATTAATTTGTGTTGGTTTTAACCCTTGAAGTCTTAATTTTTCAATTAAAATGAGTTGTAAATTATCAAGTTTATTTTTAAACTCTTTTTTAATCTTTGGTATTTTAATTGACTCAAAAAAACTATCTCTTTTTATTGAAACAGTTATATATTTTAGATAATCACCATCATCTTTAATTTGAACTGGTGAAAAATACTCGAATTTATATTCTCTTATTTCAGTTACTTCACACGCAGATATATCATTAAAGAAATTTAATATATCTGAATATGTAGGAGCTTCTATATCTAAAGTATATGTTTTGGTTCTGTGTTTATATTGGACTTGGTATTTCCTCATGTTTCTTTCCTTGTTACTTATTATAATCTTAATCGGGCTACGCCCTCAAAGTTGATAATAAGCAGTTTGTAAGTTTGGTAATTTGTTCATCATCAATATATATTTTATTCTTTATTAAACTTTGTTCTATTTGTTGTGGTGTTATATCTTTTTTAACATTGTAAATTGTCAATTGTTTAGCTTTGGTTTCACTCTGAGCTATCAACTGGCAAATATTGTTATAGTTATCTTGAATATATGTTTTTTGTGTATAGTTTATGTTTAAATCTTTTGAATATACTATTTCTTTAATTGATGTTATTGTAGCGGTTGATAGTTGATTGAATAAATCTTTAATATCATTTACGCTGTTTGTTTCAAGTGTTAAAGTATCACTTCTACCTTGTTTTACTGTAACTTGATAGTGTGGCATATTAACCCCTTTGTAAGTTCATTGTAGTCAAAAGATTAAGATTAGTTTGAGCTAGATTTACCAAGTTATCATTATAATCTTTTGCAACTGGTGCATATTTATTTAATGTTTGAACTAGATTTGACCAAGAGCTTTGACCAGTTTCTTGAACCTTTACCCCAGTAGCTTTTTCAAATAGTTTTTTATCATCTGATGTCGTTATCCATGTGCCAGTTTGCATTTTGAAAAGAAAAGCTTGATTATTCTTTTGAAAACCCTCACGACCTTTTTTAGTTCCTAAATCTAAGAGACTATGAAAAGAATCTCTTTTTATTCCCTCGTATGATGTTTGAGTTTGTTTCTCTTGATGAACATTTGTCATAAGATTGTTTAGATTATCGTTAGCCATTTTTGCTAGAGCAATCCTTTCTTCTTGTGTACCATTTGCTATTGAAGTAACATTATTTAACATTCTTCCAACGGCTCTACCTTTTGATTTGTGTGATAGTTTTGATGTTACAAAATCTTTAGCTTTTGATAATGCACGACCACCTTTGAGATAAGACCAAATCATTACAGCACCTACACCCATTTTTTTTAGTGTATATTCTGTTATCATCATAATTACTGCGTTCATTACACCAAATTTAAAAGTAGATAATGCACTAGATAGTGCCTCATAGTGACATTTATCATCATCTTGTAACTGTTGTTCAATTGGTTTTAGTGTTTCATTTGCATATTTATAAACGACACAAGTAGAAATTTCGTCCAAAAAATCTTCTGTTGCATTTTGTGGAACATATTTTAAATTAGTACTACTCATTGTTACACCTTATCTATTTTAGTAGTATCAATACCACTAAAAGCATTTTCTAATATTTTTGATAAAATATTAAAATCTGATTTATCATCATTAAAAAGCTCTTCAGCTCCTGAGTAATCCATTTCATTTTCATCACGATTACCTATAAAATTTTCAGCGTTTGCTTTTGCTTTGGCATATTCTGGTATTATTTGATTTCCCTCTGTATCTGTTAATGGTTCACCATCAGGAGTAACACCATACATCTGAAATAAAACTTTTTCTAATGATATATGTTTTAATGGTAAATTAGAAATATTTTCTTCTTCTCTCATTTCCCTCATAGCCTTAAGCTCATGACCAATTGCCACAAGTGTGAGATTTATACTAGATAGTAAATCTACTTTATTTGCTAACATAGAAGCCAATATTTCAGCTATTGACTCAACAGCTAATGTTTGAGATTTTAAGCCCTCAGCGATTGTTTTTGATAAATTTGCTCCGTCTCTGATTGCTTGAACTAAACCTGCTCCACTTGTAGGATTTGGAATTGTTAAGCCACCACCATTAAGAGTTCTATTTAAAACATTTGAACTAGCACCACCTATAGTTGTAGCTATATCTGAAATATCAGAAGCTATTTCAATACTAGCAGTTTTATCACCTCTTGTTACTGTTGTACTTCTTTGATTATTGAAAAGTCTTGAATTTCTTATTGCATTAGCAACATTACGACCGACTTCAATACCTCTTATTGCTATTCCTACAGACATAAATCACCCCTCTAAAATAGAATTAATTTTTTTTAATTCTGTTTCTAAAGAATTCATTTTAGTAATAAGTTCTGATAACTTGTTAACCATATCTTGTAAAAGACTTTCACAATCCATAATTTATCCTTTATGTTTCATTTTGTGTGGTTGTATCCTCGAGGGGACACGACAATTTTACATCTTGTAAACAACAAACTAAACTACTAAAATCCCTCATTGTTGAATTTGGATTATTTTTAAAGTCATTTAGTTTGTTTATCATTTCTTGTATTTTTTCTTCTTGTGATTGTTGTGTTTCTGTACTCATTTTTAACCTCTATAATCGTAACAGCATAATCTTTTTAGACAACATGGTTCTTGACTTGCCATTTGTTCCCTTTCCCATTGTGCTGATTCCATAAAATCTTCTTTTGATGTAAACATATCTTGACTTATTCCACCTAAACAAGTCCATATCATATCAGGTTTTAGGCATTGTCTTAAAAGTGAGCGTACTAAATCAGCTGATAAAGATATATATGCTTGATTTAAAGCTACTGATTTATAATAAATATCATTGTATGCTATTCTATAAGGTTCACCAATATCATCCATACAACGCTCAAAACCATATTCAGTCTGAGTATTAGAACTACAATAATTTACAGCTAAATTATATCTTTGTAAATATTCATCCATTTTAGAAGCCATGTTTTGAGCTTCTGTAATTACGAATTGTCTTAATTCTGTAAGTATTCCAGATATAAGCTCACATAAAACACCTTGATATATAGGAAATTGTGGAACTATATAAGGTGCAACAACAATTGGGTCAGTTGGAGTCTCAGGTGAAGGTTCAGGCGTTGGTTCAGTTGGTAACTCTGGAGTTGGCTCAATTGGTGTTTCAGGCGTTGGTTCAGTTGGTGACTCTGGAGTTGGCTCAATTGGTGTTTCAGGTATTGGCTCAGTTGGTGACTCTGGTGTTGGTAAAGGATTAATTACAATATCAGGCATTGGAACATACTCAGGTAATTCTGATACACCAGTTTCATTTGTAGGTAATGGTGCTACAACGAAAGCAGATGGTAACAAATATTTTAAAGCATCTGTTAAAGTTGTTTTTTTAGGGTCATAATTATTATTATTTATAGGATTTACCTTAATACCTAAATCAGTATCAGTTATAGTATCATGAAAAACAATGTTACCGACTCTTTCCCACTCTTTTAATGCAGACATTAAAGTTGATATACCAACTTTTTGTAAAATATTTGAATAATCTAACATTTGTTGAGTAAGTGAACCACCATTAGGTTTCAAAACCAAAAGTGCATATAATGGAACTTTATTACCTAAATTATCAGTAACTGGTATAAATGGAGTAGTTGCAACTGTAGCACCTGCTAAACCAGTAAGAAAACTTTGTGTTGCTGGAACTGCTAAAGCAAATGGTAACATATTATCTAACCTTGTATATTTTTCATAGTACAGTTTTTAAGTGGTTGTGCTATTTGTGTAGATACTGTGTTGTTATGTTTTATGGCTAGGTATTCGGCACCACTTTGAACGACCTCTAAGACCTTATCATCTTTTGTTGATGATGTTGAATCTATATATTTTTTTAATAGCTCTACTGCTACTGGTATGATTATATTCCACGGCATTTTAAAACTCTCCTTTTTTTAATAAATTTGATAATGTTATGGCTCTTTTTCCCACTTGATTAGCCCATTTAGAATTAAGCATTTCTTTACTGGCATTGTCATAATCTTTTAATGATATATACTCTAATGTTTTTTTGAATTGTAAAAGACCTTTTATTCCAAGATTAAAAGCCATTTCTACTAGAACATTTTGACGGACATCATCAAGAAATTTGAATAGTGGTAATTTATCTTCTAACTCTAATTTAATATCCAAAATGTCATTTTCTAAAAGTATATTTGCTTCTTTTTGAGTTATACCTCTATCTTCTACATTACGACCATATCCAATTGTAAGTTTACCTGCTGGACAAGTATAAATTTTTAGCTGTAATCCCTCATGTTTTTTTATTGAATCTTTTAATTTTTCTATATTCATAAAATCCCCCTTTCTAGGTATTTTTTTGAGGTTAGCCAACTGATATTGGCAACTTTTGAGACTGAAAACGGATTAATTTCTTTTTTTTCTTTTGATAGCTCTTTTATTGCTTTTAAAATTTTTATTTGAATTATGTTTAAACTAACTTGCAATTAACCCCCTTTTTTCTAGATAAGATTTTGCACTTTTTAATATTGGATTTTCAATATCTCTTAATTGTGCGTGAAGTGCAAAATATTTCTCTTGAGCTTTATATGAATAATCATTGATTGGATTTAATTCTAATTTTTCTATAACTTTTGCATTTTCTACAAAGTTAGAAAGTGTTTTAAGTTCACCATATTGATGTAAAGTGATATTATCGTAATTTCTTAAATCACTTTGAACTTGAAATACTACATCTAAAAGATTATCAGGATTACTTCCAAGAGCTTTATATGTTGCACCAACTAGAGCTTTGACATATTTTTGAGCGGTTTTAATTTTGGCTTCCCTTACTGCTTCATAAGTTGATATTTGGTCAGAAAGTTTGTTATCCCAAGATTTTACTATATCCCAAAATTGAATCCTTGAAGTATCTTTTTTAGCTCTATGGTAAATTGAACGAATTGAATTTGATTTCAAACCATTTTCACATATACGGATTACTTCATCATTTGTTAAATCTACCCATTGGACTTTATCAGTTGCTAATTTCCAAAGTTTATCAAGTTGATTGAAATGATATGTTACTTCATCATCAATTTTAGGAGTGTATTTTTTTAGATATTCTCGTCTAAATTGTACCTCATGTCGGAAGACTGTTAGATTTTCTTCTTTTTTAAAATCGTTCATTATCCATTTGCTTATAATAAAAGACTTTGTAGGATTTTGTAAAATCTCTAAAGTTTTATCATAAATTCTAAAAAGATAATCACCACCACCTATTGAAAATCCAGTTGTTTTATTATGTTTTGTGTATTCGTTTATTTGTGTATAATCTGTTTTTTTGAAGTTTGTTTGAAATCTATGTTTATCTAAGCTTGTGTATTTTACACCTTGTATATCGGTTGCTAAATCTATTCTTAAAAGTTGTTTTTTTGTTTCACCTAAAATTTTTGATATAAATAAATTAACTGTTTCATAAGCTTTTTTATGACCTAAGCTAAAAAGGTAATGACTTCTAAATTCCACTTTTATTTGAGCGGTGTTATAGTCATTTGCTCCAAATTTTGTAGTAGATAGAAATACTAAAATATCATCGTTTTGGATTTTGTATCTGTAAGCTCCTGAACCTTGAGCGTAAATGATGAAATCACCAAATCCAGCGAGTGAAGATTTTACAAATCTAGTACTTGAATCAAAACCTATTATATTTTGAGCATCTTCTTTTAAGTCTTCCAATTCTTTACAAAATGGAATATATTTTTTATTGTAATCATCTTGATTTAGTGATGTATATGATACTACGAGTGTATCAATTCCTTGATGAACAATTTTTGTTTTATCAAATTCAAACTTCATAATTTTAGACCTCTTTGGATTGAAATAGTAGGGTAATTATTACAATAGGTTTGCAACGGTTGTAACCCTTGTTAAACTGGAACGGGTTAGGGGAAATTAATCCCCTAAAAAATTCTATGAAAGTCCTTCAAATCAGCTTTTAAGTATGGAAAACCTTTATCAGGAGTTACCATCGTCAAACGACCTTTTGCAAGATACTTTTTTGATGGTACAAGTGTTTTATATTGTTCTTCTGATATCTTCACTTTAACCTCACCACCATTGAAACTACAATGAGCGTAATAGCTATCATTCCAAAAAGATATCATTCCAGTTTGTGGGTCAGTTTGTGGCGTACCATCTTTATCAGTTTTCATCTTACCCTGAACTTGCTCAGTTTCTAAAAGTGTGATACCTAAAGTAATCTCATTCGATTCTATTTGTTGGAGCTTAGCTTCCATCATTTCTAAAAGCTTTGATTCCAAGAACTCATCTTGTGTAACTGTTTCTGTTTTTTCTATTTTTGACATAGGATTTCCTTTTTTTTTGTTTTATTGAGTTAGTCACTCAAGAAAGCTGATTTTTATATCAGCTTTTATCAATGGCTAAATTAGACATATATAAATTAAAATCTATTTTTAAATCATTAAAAATATCTAATACTAAAATCATCTTTTCATCATCAGTCATTTTAATAAATTCAAAATCTTTAGAAATAGATAAAAAAATATCCAAAGTATTTAATACAGAAATAAAAGTGATTTTTCCCTTATCAATATCAGAAAAAAAACCTACTAAGTAACATCTATAAAGTTCTTTTACTTGTTTTTTAGAAGAAAACATATTTAAACCTTTGTTTTATGTAATTGAGTTTTAGAACTCTAAAGAGCTATCTATGACACTAATTAAAAATAAATTGATAAATTTCATAGGAGGTAATATTTTTTTGTGTTAGATAGCTCATTAGAACTCTAAATAAAAGGGATAATAAAAAACAAAAGTTAATATCCGCAAAGTTTCTTCACTAGCTCAATGAGTGCATAGAAAAGTTCTAGGTTAACTTTGTTGGTGTAAAAAAGTTTTTGTTAGCTAGAACTTAGACATTTTTTTTCAAAAAATGCCCCCTTTAAAAACCCAATAAATTAAGTGGGGTGGGCTAACTAGGTTCGGGCTACGCCCTCACTTTTGGCTCTGTTAGCCCAACGATATCACTTTTATTTTGAATCCCATTTTTTTATAAATTAACAGTAAGTTTTGAATGAACAAAGAGTTTAAAAACTCAAAAGGTAGCTAGGACACAATTAGCTACCATTTCAGCCTTTTATCTATTTTTTCTATTCTTTAAAATCAGAAAAAAATACATCAAGAACATCTTTACTAATCCCACTATCACGAGTTATATATTTTTGTGTTACACCTATTGAGCTATGACCAAGAGCTTGACTGATATGTTCTATAGGCACTTTTTTTGCTATTGCATAAGTTCCTAAGATGTGTCTAAAATCGTGAAATCTCATCTTTTTAATACCTGCACTAATTTTAAGTTTATTAAATGATTTTGAAATATCTTGATATCTTGTTAGTGTATTTGGATTAACAAAAACAAAATCTAGTCTTTTTGCAAATCCAATTTTTGAAGCTTCGTTATATCTTCTTAAAAACATTTGATAAAGTTCTTCGGTCATTTTGTGATAATCGTTTTTTCTTGATTTATTTTTTTGTGGTGGTATATTATAGATTTTCAAATCTAAATCTATTTGATTCCATTGTAAACTTAAAATTTCGTTTTTTCTTCTACCATGAAGAGCTACAAGGAATATATCTTTCATAGTTTCATTTTCAAATTCAAAGATACTATCAATCAAGGATTTAATATCATTCTTTGATACATTAATGTCATACTTATTATTGTATTTTGGATATATTAGGTTTGAACAAGGATTTTTATCTATATAATCATTTTTGATAGCATAATTGAAACATACTTGAACTATTGACAATATATTTTTTGCTGTTTTAACTGATAATTCTTTTTTATGAATTAAGTTATTAAGTAGCATTTGAACATCTTTATATTTAATATCTTGAATATCTTTTGAACCAAGAACTAACTTAATATGATTGTCATATCTGTTTTTTTTATTTCTTATTTCGTGTTCTGATTGCATAAATTCAGATAGTTCGATATATTCAAGAAATAGTTGTTCAAAAGTCATTTTGATAAACCCTCTAATTTTAATTCAAATTCTCTTATAACTGCACGAGCTTGATAAAGAAGTTTTGAGATAGTATCTACTTCAGATTTTGTAATTTCATTATCACGGATAGCCAATAGATATTCTTTTGAAACATCACCGTTTATGCTATTGATATTCAGTAATATATCTTTTAAAATATCTGTACTATTTGTAGGTGTTACAGATTCACTTACTATAAAGCCATATCTTTGAGCTAAAAAGTCTAAGACATCTTTTTGAGTATCAGGAGTAAGATTATCAAGTAGTAAGATAAGCTCTCTTACTTTCAAATCTTTACCAGTACTAGGATTTAAAAGACTAGCGAACATCTGATGTTTATTTAAACCTTTTATACATAATACATCTGCGAAATGTTGATTTGTAGTAACATTATGTGCAACACTAAAGTTATGAAGTGATAACTTCAGAGTTTTGAAAAAGTCTTCATATTCAGGAATATTTATAAATCTAGTCATATTAATATCCTTTCATATTTGGAACTATTACACTAAATCTATTTGCTAGATTTTGGCATAAGATTTTATTTTGTTGAGTGATTTCAGAAGCTTCATCAATCGTACAAAAAATTGAACTCAATCTTTCATAGTTCTGATTAAGTTCATTTAACATTTTTTGGCAACCATGTAAAACATTTTTAACAGCTGTTTTATTTTGTTTTGTATATATTGTTTTTGGCATTGTGTGTCCTTTTTATTAAATTTTTTTAAAATATTCTTTTATGTCTCCTAGAGGAGACGCACCAGTCAATATTGGCAAATCTGAAAATGTTTTAGATGGAATAACAACGAAATGCCAACTATTAGAAATATTAAGATAACAAGTACTACAAATATATAATTCTCTAAATGGTTTATGATAAATTATATGATGTAAATTATCAACATTTAATCTACTTCTACAAGATGAACAATATCTTCTAGTAGGTTTTGATTTAGTCATTTTGTGTCCTTTGTTAAAAAATTAAAAAAAGTAATAAGTTTGTAATAAAATTTACCTTACTTTTTTTAATTTTTAGATAAAATTAAAGTATTTGGGTTAAAGTTTATAAAAAGTAAACCTTTCAATAAACCTTTTATTATTGTAATATTAACCAAAAAATAAACCAATGTCAATAGATAATCAACCAAAATGATAAAATATGGTTGATATAATTAAAAAAAGGTAGATTAAAATGCAAGAAATAAACCAAAAAATAAACCAATTAATGAAATACTATGGAGTAAAAAGACAAAAAGAACTTGCAGAAATTTTAAATATTGCTGAACAAAATATTAGTAAATGGATAAGAAACAATAAAATTCCTGAAAAATATTTGGAAGTATTAGAAGATATTAAAAATATAGAAAAAAACGAAGAATATAAAAAAGATGATAAAAATATTGAAATTGAAAAAACAACAAAAGAAGAATTTGCAAACATAATGATAAACAGAGAAACTGCGATTAAATCAATCAAAGAAAGAGTTGACAACTTATCAAACTTAGATATATTAAAAATAATAGAAATAATATATAAGGTAAAAATTCAATAGGAAAATAAATGAGATTTTTTTTAATACCAATAATATTAAGCAATTATATATACTCAAATCAATTATATATACCACAAGAAAATTTTAATAAAGACCCATACAAAGATTTGCAAAAATCATTAAGTATGCCTACTTTAAATTATGATAACAAATGTCAAACCATAAACTTTATAACATTTTATAAACCATTGACAAAAGAACAGATATATAAAATCAACAAAGAATCAATAAAAATTGGTAGAGAAAATGGAATAACAGTTACTGAAACAAAAATTAAGCAAAGTGAAACAGAATATCAAGGTTTTAATTTTATTTATTATGACAATAATCAACCTAAAAAAATATTAGAAACAAGAGATAAAATAGAAAAATATATTTTATATGAATTACAAAAAAACAAAGTAACAATGAGAGAAGATTTATATAGAGCATATATAAGAAACTTTGAAAAAAAAGAAGAAAAAAGATACAAAGAATTATTTGAAAAAACAAAATGATAAAAATTGATAATTGGAAAAAAACCAAAAAACAAATAGAACTAAATAAAAACATTGAAATCAAAAAAGAAAAAGAACTTCAAAAACTTATATCAAAAAACAAACTATCGAATCAAGAAACTACAATACTAAAAAAAGCAAAATATAAAAAATCTATTTCATTTGATGATTTATACTACAAAGATATAAGAAATCAAATTTTAAACAATCACAAAAAAAACAGAAATATATTCATTTTTATAATAAATATCTTAATAGGTTTATGTGGATTTGTTTTATTTTATATTTTCATGAAATAAAACAAAAAAAAAGTCTTGAAAATGTCAGTTTTCAAGACTTCTTAAGTTAATAGTAAATAGAAATTTAAAAGACACCATGTTTTATAACCCGAAGATCGTAGGTTCAAATCCTGCTCCCGCAACCAAAATACAAAATTCTTCAACTAAATATAATTTCATCACATCCAACAACCCAGCATGATAACTTATCTTCAATATATTACTCTATTAAGTACTCTTCATTATGATATATTTTTGGAAATTCAACTGTAAAACAAGCACCTATGCCATTTGGGGTTATCTTATTTTGAAGTGTTATTTGACCATGGAAGTGATTTTGTATGATTTGGCTACTCATATAAAGCCCCAATCCAGTCCCTTGAAATTGATGTTTTGTGGTAAAATATGGATCAAAAATTTTATCTTTTATTCCATCGCTCACACCTCCACCATTGTCTTGTATACAAATCTTGATATTATCATTTTCTTCGAATAATGATATTGAAACTATCTTATCTTCAATTTGGTTGTGTACGAGAGCATCTTTGGCATTGGATAAAAGATTTAAAACTACTTGTGATAATAAATTATCACTCCCAAAATAATATATATTTGAATCTAAATCTTTATTGATTTTAATAAAATTATTATCATATGATGCTTGAACTATTGTGATTGTTTCATCGATAGAAGTTGCTATAAAAAACTTTCTTTTAAGTTGGTCTTTTTTGAAGAAATTTCTAAAGTTATCAATTGTTTTTGATAAAAACTCAGCATTTTTGATAATTTGGTCATTAGCATCAATAATATCTTTTTCTTCCAGTAAGGAGAATTCTTGTTTTAATTTTAATCCACTAATAGATGAAGTAATAGCACTTAGAGGTTGTCTCCATTGATGTGCTATATTTGCCATCATTTCACCAATGGCTGCAAGTCTGGTTTGTTGTTGTAATAATATATCTCTTTGGCGAAGTTGCTCTTGAGCAGTCTTTCGTTCTGTTATATCTCTTGAACCTGCATATAAGTACATTTTACCATCCAATTCTACACCAGCTGTTCTAACTTCAACATCAAATACATTACCATCTTTTCTTTTGTGTTTTGTTTCAAATGTTTTAGGATTTATTACAAGTTCAGAAATTGTTTTTGGGTTGAAGTCATTATCCCAGTCACATACATGTAAAGTTGATACTTCTTCTTTTGAATATCCTAAAGATTTTGCAAATGAATCACTAAACATAAATATATTGCCTTCCATATCAAGAATATGTATATAATCCCCAGCATTTTCAAGAATTGTTTTGACCCTACGAGTTTCTTCTATCAAAGAGTGTTCTAAAATTAATTTTTCAGTAATATCTTCAGCCAAACCTATATATCCATATATTTTACCATTAGAATCTTTTTGAGCTGTGACACTAAGTCTTATTTGAATAGGATTACCATTTTTAGCTATGTATGTCCAATTATGCTCATTTGGTAGATTTTTATCTGTTTTGATTACAAAAACTTTAAAAGTAGGTTCTATAATTTCACCTAATTCTTTACTAAATTCTTTTGATCGTTGTATAATTTCATTTTTATCATGTAATATTTCAGGAGTAATTTTACCAATTACATCATCTGCTTTATATCCGAGCATTTCTTCTGATTTATTATTGAAACTTGTAATAATTCCATTTTTATCTGTTGCAATCATTGCATAAGCTATATTATTGATTAGAGCATTTTGAAATTCATTTTGTTGCTGTATTGTTGAAAGTTGATTTTTGATATGAAAAGTCATAGTATTAAATGTTTTTGCCAAATGACCTATTTCATCATCAGTATTGATATCAAGTTTAACATCAAAATTTTTATTGGAAACATTTTCTGCTGCATTAGTTAATAAAAAAAGATGTTTCGTCAATAAATATCCAATAGTGAGTAACAATATAGTGGTTAAAGCTATTTCAAGCAAAGCTATTATAAAACTTTGTTCAAAAAGTTCACTTTTTGCATTTTGTAAGAATGTAGTATCTACACCAAAATAAACTTCAGCGTAGGTTTGACCTAAAAAATCAATACTTGTTTTTGTATTATAAACATCAAAACTTGTATTGAATTCATTGCTTATCTTTGGTATTTCCTTTGTGATGTCCCATTTTGAAGAAGCAATAATTTGTTTCTCATCTTTTACAAAAATATATGATATCTTATTTGAATGTGTAAATTCACTTAGAAGTGAGTTCAAGCTCGCATAATCTCTTGAAACTACAAGAGGGAGTAATGATGCATTAATGTTTGATTTGGTCTCACTCAATTGCTTCATTGCTTGTGCAGTCAAATGATTTTCAATAAGTCTTGAACTATTTGCAATAAGAAGACTTAGCATAATGATTTGAATTAATACAGAAAAAGCTATTAGCTTAAATCTGAGACTTTTATAAAATTTCATTTAAGTCCCAAAAATCCCTTTGTTTCTTCCAACACAGGTTTGATAGAATCGAAATCCTTTTGTGAAATATCAATATAACTTTTATATCCTGTTTTTTGAAAAAACTCTAAACCTTTTGGTGATGATTGAAAGTCTATAAGAGCTTTTTTGATTAGCCCAATTTTGCTAGATCCAAGAGAAGGATTTGCAATAGTAAAAAGATGTGGCATAGCAAAATCTGATTCTATAATTCTAATTTGACTTTTTATATTTTCATCTGTGAGCTGTTGTATGGGAGTATGTGTAGTAATAGCAACATCACTTTCATGTAATACTACGCTCATTATTGCACTTGTATGTGATTTATAGTTCATAAGAGTAAAATCTATCTCATTTGTAAAGCCTTCATCAATAAGAGATTTAATTCCAGCGATTGAAGATACAGATAAATAGTTGGACATGGAAATTTTTTTGTTTTTTAAATCACTTATTTTTGAATATTTACTATTCTTTAATACTACAAAAATTGGTTTTAAATCAGTGTTATATCTAAAAAGTGGTACAAAGCCATCTTGTATATGAAGAAGTCCAAAATGAG
>Ga0265295_1003985_pt1 | contig 20461 bp, 17 predicted proteins | sample Munlansysbiofilm_FD_192503 | JGI IMG/M metagenome (GOLD analysis project Ga0265295, IMG submission 192503) | Leachate microbial communities from a municipal landfill in Southern Ontario, Canada - Methane capture system biofilm | ecosystem: Engineered > Solid waste > Landfill > Unclassified ... | reverse complement strand
CGTAATAAGGCCGTGCCCGCGGTCAAGGCCCGGCCCGGGACCAGGGCGGTTGCCACCGCCAAGGCACCGGCCGAGGTCAGGAATCAACCCGTGGTCAAGCGACCGGTGCACCGGACCGTCCGTCACACGGTACGCAAGGGTGACACCAGCTTCTCCATCGCCCGGCAGCACCAGATCTCCCTGCAGGACCTGATGACCGCCAACAACCGCAGTGTCCAGGAACCCATCCGCATCGGCGAGACCCTGATCATTCCCACCCGGCACAGCAGCCTGCTGCACCGCAAATCCGCCATCAGCTCAACCAACTGAGAGAACACGATCATTATGGATATTTCGAAAACCATTGCCGAATTGAAACAACGCCCCGACTTCACCGAAAAGGTCGGCATGATCCTCGTCCACAACGGCACCGTGCGCGCCTGGTCGCGCCAGGACCGGGCCACGGTCACGGCCCTGGAAACCGTGGTCGATCAGGACAAGATGGAGCGACTGAGGCAAGAATACCTCAAAAAACCGGGAATTTACGAAATCATCATCGAGGGCTGTTCGGGCCGGTATCAGCCCGGTGACGACCTGCTCTTCATCCTCGTGGCCGGCGACGTGCGCGAGCACATCAAGCCGGTGCTCGCCGAACTGCTCGACCGGGTCAAGGCCGAGGCGGTCACCAAGAAAGAGATCCCCGCCTGACCGGCCGGGCCGGCCCATGCCCGCCGCACCCGCCGCCGTCCTGATCGACCGGTTCCGGGAGATCAGGACCCTGCCGCACATCGTTGCCCGGCTCACCCAGCTGGTCAACGACCAGGAATCGACCCTGCAGGACTTCGAGGCGGTCATCCGCCTCGACCCGGCCCTGGTGGCCCGGCTGCTGACGGTGGTGAACAGCGCCTGGTTCGGCCTGAAGCGCAAGGTGGACTCCATCTCCCGGGCCGTGGCCCTGCTCGGCACGAAAAACCTCCGCAACATCGCCATCACCGACGCGGTCCAGGGGATGCTCTGCCACCGGTCCGGCTCCGCCGGGTTCTCGCCGGTGCGGCTGTGGCTGCACAGTGCCGCCTCGGGCATCTGCGGCAAGATGATCGCCGAGCGGATCTTCGCCATCAACGGCGACGACGCCTACCTGTGCGGCATCCTCCACGACATCGGCCTGATCGTCGAACTGGAAACCAGTGCAGCACCCTTTTTCGAGCTGATGGACCGGCTGGCCGCCACCGGGCCGACCATCGTCGACCTGGAAAGGGAACTGTTCGCCACCGACCACGGCGAGATCGGTGCCCTGCTCGCGCTGGAATGGCAGATCGCCGAGCCGGTGGCCGCAGCCATCGCCGACCACCACCGCACCGACCTGGTGGTCGCACCGCAATCCCCTGCCGGCATCCTGCAGATGAGCGAATACCTGGTCCACCAGCTCGGCCACGGGGTCAAGGAAGGAATCCCGGCCAGCCTCGCGCCCGAGCTGGCGGCCCACATCCAGGCCAATGTCGAGGAGTACCGGGCCGTGGCCGAGGACCTGCCGGCCGAGATGGATCGAACCAGGCAGCTCTACGGTGCCTGAGGCCGGGATCATGCCGCTCACCACCCTGTTTGCCGACCTCGCCGACCCCGGCCTGGAACTCGACGCCCTGCGCGAGCATCTCGAAGGGGAAACTGACCTGCTCGTGTTCTTCTGCCGGGACGAGGCCGGCCGCCACACCGCCTCCGCCGCCTTCCCCCTGAACGAGGACGAGACGGCAAGGCTCATCGCTGCCTGCGGCCGGGACCGGACCGAGACGATCCGAACCGCGGAGGGCAGGTCTTTTTCGCTCCTCGTTGTGCCCGAACTCCGCTGCACCGTGCTGGCCGCGACCGCGCCGGGGATGCCGGCCGTAGCAGGCGCCTGGCCGGCCGAGCTGACCCGGCTGGCCGTGCGCCTCTTCCTGGCCCGCCGGGATACCGCGGCCATTGCCGAACGGCTGCGCACGCATAAAAAGCAGGCCGAGCGGCAGGCCGCGGTGCTCGAGCGCAAGTACCAGGACATCCTCGCCGAAAACGAACAGAACCACCGCCGGCTGGCCGAACAGCAGCAGCATTACTCGGCCACCCTGCAGGCGGAAATCCGGCGGCAGACCGAGGAATTGCGCACCGCCAAGGGTGCGGCGGAGGCGGCCAACACGGCCAAGAGCGCCTTCCTGGCCACCATGAGCCACGAAATCCGCACGCCCATGAACGCCATCCTCGGTTTCACCGACCTGCTCCTGGAAACCGGCCTGGACAGCGAGCAGCACGCCTTTGCCCGCACCATCCGGACCAGTGGTGATGCCCTGCTCACCCTGCTCAACGACCTCCTCGATTTCTCCAAGATCGAGGCCGGCCGGCTGGACCTCGAACAGGTTCTCTTTGCCCCGGCGACCATCGCCGGCGAGGTCTGCACCCTGATCCGGCCGCGCGTCGGCAACCGGCCCATCGACATCCGCTGCCGCATCGACCCGCAATTGCCGACACAGCTCTGCGGCGACCCGGGCCGTTTCCGCCAGGTGCTCGTCAACCTGATGGACAACGCGGTCAAGTTCACCCGCACGGGCGAGGTCGAACTGGCGCTGGCCGCCGACGGGGCGGATGCGGCGGGCATCGACCTGCACGCCACGGTTCGCGACACGGGCATCGGCATCGCCGCCGACAAGCTGGAGACCATCTTCGCCGCCTTCCGCCAGGCCGACGATTCCACCACCCGCGAGTACGGCGGCACCGGCCTGGGGCTTTCCATCTGCCGGAGAATCGCCGAACTCATGGGCGGCCGGGTGTGGGCGGAAAGCCGGCCCGGCCGGGGCTCGACCTTCCACTTCACCGCCCGGCTGGCCCCGGCGGCAGAGGAAACGGTCACCACACCGGCTCCCGTACCGGCAGCGGCCGCGGTCGCCAACACCTCGACCGGTGCGGGCGGACGGACGGCCCGGGTGCTGCTGGCCGAGGACAACCCGGTCAACCGGCGGCTGGCCGAGACCCTGCTCAGCCGGGCCGGCTGCACGGTGACAACGGCCGTCACCGGCCGGCAGGCGGTGGACCTGTGCATGCGCTCAGCCGAAGGGTTCGACCTGATTCTCATGGATGTGCAGATGCCGGAGCTGGACGGGCTGGCAGCCACCGCCGAACTGCGCGCCCGCGGCTGCACCGACGTGCCCATCGTCGCCATGACCGCCGGCGCGCTGCAGGGCGACCGGGAACGGTGCCTGGCCGCGGGCATGAACGATTACCTGGCCAAGCCGGTGCGGGGCGAGCAGCTGCTCGCCCTCCTTGCTACCTGGCTGCGCCGGGAGCCCGCACCATGAAGGCGCCGGCCGACCATCACCGCCCCGGCCGGGGCGAGCGGTTGCGCGTCTGGGCCTTCTCGGCCGCGCCGGCCGCGGGCCGGGCCGGGGCCTGGGGCCGCAGCTGCGCGCGCATCGTGCTGATCATGCATGCGGAGTACTTCCGCACGCACATCACCATCCGCGCTTCGGCCCTCACCTTTGCCATTCTCCTCTCCATCGTGCCCCTGCTGGCCCTGTCCACCTCGATCCTCAAGGGGCTGGGCACCGACGCCCAACTGCGCCAGGCCGCGGTCCGGGTCATCGAACAGCTGGTCCCGCCGCCGCCCGCTGCGCCCGGGGACGCACCCCCGCCACCGGCCGAACTGCCGGCGAAGGCCTCGTTTTCCGCCCACCTGCACCACGCCGTGGACCTGGTGTTCGATTACGTGGACCGGACCAACTTCGCCGCGCTCGGCCTGATCGGCGTGATCGGCCTGATCGTGGTCGTGCTGCTCGTCCTCGCCTCCATCGAGGACGCCATGAACGCCATCTGGCACACCCGCCGGGGCCGGTCGCTGCTGCGCAAGCTCATGGACTACCTGGCCCTGCTGCTGCTGTTGCCGCTGTCCATCAACATCGCCCTGGCCGCAGAGGCCATCGTCGCCAGCCGACGGATCATGGAGCAGGTCAGCCTGATCGTGCCGAGCGCCTGGCTGGCCGCCCTGCTCATCAAGCTGGTGCCCTTCCTGTGCGTGGTGCTCACCCTGATGTTTCTCTACCTGTTCTTCCCGCACACCAGGGTGCACACCGGCGCGGCCTTTGCCGGCGCGCTGTTCGCGGCGGTGTTCTGGTTCATCGCCCAGAATATCTACGTCGCCCTCCAGGTCGGGGTGGCCAACTACAACGCCATCTACGGCTCGTTCGCCACCATCCCGCTCATGCTCGTCTGGCTGCAGACCGGCTGGACCTTCATCCTGCTCGGCGCAGTGCTCGCCCACGCGGTCCAGCACCACCGCCACTACCGCCCCCGGGGCGCAGTGCTGTCGCCGCAGCGGCAGCTGCAGACCGCCCTGGAGGTGCTGCAGGCCGTGTATGCGGACTTCGCCCGACGCCAGCCCACCCGCCTCGCCGCACTCGCCGGTCGCATCCCGGGCACAGGCCCGGCGGAGATCGAGACCGTGGCCCGACAGCTCGCCCGCGGCGGTCTGCTCGACCTTCGCGGGGACAGTGGCGAGGAGACGCTGATGCCGGTGACGCCGGCGGAAAACCTGCGCGGGGCCGAGCTCGTCCAGCTGGTGCTCGGTGACGAAACCCTGCCGACCGACACCGGCCGGCTCGCCGCGGAGGCGGTGGCCGCCGCCGGCCGCAGCCTGGACGCCCGCCTCGACCTGAGCCGGCAGACCACGATGGCGATCAGTGCCCCCCTCCCCCTGCCGCTGCCGGACGAACCGCGCGAACCGGCGGAACTGCCCGCGGCCGCTCCCCGCTGAACGAGACCCGGGCTCGGCTCAGTCCGTGCGGAGCAGGGCGTGCGCCCGCCGCAGCCGTTCGACCAGCTCCGTTGCGGTCAGGCCCGTGCCCCGGGCAATCTCCGTCCAGTCCCAGTCACCCGCATGGGCCGCATTGTTGCCCGGCACCCACGCGTTCTCGCGGCCGAGCAGGGCATAGCGGGCGCGCGCGTACTCTCCCAGGTCCCAGCCGAGAACCAGGTTTTCCAGCCAAAAGATGTAGGCGACATTGATGTACCCGGGCAGGTCCGCAAAGGATGGCCACGCCGGCCAGTGGTCGTCCGGCCGCGGTTGGCCGGTGGCGGCGTGCATGGCCGCCTGCCAGCGGCGATCGATGGCCGTGACCAGGTCAGGCTGATCGAGATGGGTGAGCGCGGCGTGATGGTCGTGGAAATCGGAGGGCCGGCTGGCGCCCACACTGATCGTCGTCACCTCGGGGCGCAGCAGGCACACGAGGTCATTGAACTGCATGGGTGAGAGCGGCGCGCACAACTCGCCCAGCAGGGAAGGCGGCCGGTGGAGCAGGCCGCCCTTGTCCGTGGGGCTGATGATGAACACGCCCAGGTCGCGGGCCGCGGCCTGCTCGAGTACCGCGGTATGGCGCCGGAAGATGGCGTACCAGTGCAGGTTGACATAGTCGAAGCCGCCATCACCGCGGTGGCGGACCGCGTCCAGGAGCACCTCAGTGGGCCCGTGGCCGGAAAAGCCGACCGAGCCCACCAGGCCACGGGCCTGCAGCCGCCGGGCCGCGGCCAGGCAGCCCCCGGGCCGGCAGGCGTGCCACAGCGCCCGGTGGTCGTTGACACCGTGCAGGGCGAGCAGGTCAACGCGGGCCACGCGCAGCCGCGCGAGGCTGTCCCGAACCTCGGCACTGAACCGTTCCGGGTCGGCGCAGGGCTGCACCTTGGTCTGCAGGATGACCCGGTCGCGCCCCACCTGCTCGAGCACCCGGCCGAGCTGGCACTCGGACGAGCCGTAGCCCCGGGCCGTCTCGAAATGGTCGATGCCCAGGCGCAGGGCCTCGTTGGCCACGGCCAGCATGGTCTCCTGGCTGGCGGGGTCGATCTGCGCCTCGTCCATGTCCTGCCAGGACTGCATGGCGCGCATGAAGCCGGCGGAGAGCAGCGGCAGGCGCAGCCCGGTGCGGCCGAAGCGGCGGCGGGGCACAGCGGCAGGAGCATCGGCCGGGGCCCTGCCGACAGTGGGGTTCGGGTCTTTTTTCATCGCGCAACCGACTGTACTTTCCACACATCCCACGGTATAGGATGGGGCGGGACGACCGGCACACCAGCCGCCGGCCGCCGCCCCTCCTGTTCACCCTCTCTGCAAGGACTGCCCATGGCTCCCCTGCGCTCTGTCTGCACCCTTCTTCTGGCCCTGCTCTGTGTGCTTGCCGCCGCCGGCACCCGGGCCGAGTCACTGCGGCTGCCGCTGACTGTTGACCTGGAGCTGCTGCGCACGCTCATCGTCCAGCAGGCCTACCCCATCCCCGGCGAAAAGGCGAGCATCCTCAACATGGGCCAGGGCTGCAACCAGATCGCCCTGCTCTCACCCCGGGTGAGCGTGGACCAGGGGCTCCTGCGCTTCCAGACCGGGGTGGCGATCAAGTGGGGCACGCCGGTGATGGGTGCCTGCGTCACCCCGTTCACCTGGGAGGGATCGGTGGTGCTCTGGCAGCGGCCGCGCATCAACGGCCAGTGGCAGCTGAGCTTCGAGACCGTCAACTCGGTGGTGCTTGACACGGCCGGCCGCCAGGTCAAGGCCGTGGACCTGCTGTGGAACCTGATCAAGGACCATGTGCACGGCTACCTGGACAGGATCGCCATCAACCTGGCCCCGCCGGTGGCCGACATGAAGGCGAGCCTGCTGCCCATGTTCGGCCCCGACCGGCAGGCCATGGCCCAGCGTTTCCTCGCCTCCATGCGGCCCGAACAGCCGGTGGTGCAGGCGGACGGCGTGCAGCTGCACATCCGGGCCGAGATCGACCTGCCGCCCCGCACCGATGCGCCGCCGCCGGCCCCGGCCAGCCAGCAGGACTACGCCCGGGTGATCGAGCTGTGGCACTCCTGGGACGCCTTCCTCATCTTCCAGCTCAAGCAGTTCACCGAATACCCGCTCAGTGAGGAGGACCGGCAGATCCTGCTCGACACCATGCTCACCGCCCGCTACGAGTTCAGTTCGGCCATTGCCGAGCAGCAGGTGACCACCGGGTTCATCCGCGACCAGTTTCTGCGCGGCTGGACCCAGCTCGCGCCGGTGTTCCGCAACCACCTGCCCAAACGCCGCAAGAACAACCTGCTCGGCTACCTGGCCTTTTTCACGGCCAGCGACGCCCTGCGCGTGCTCGACCAGCTGGGTCCAGCGGTGGGGTTGGAGATCAGCGCCGACGGTTTCCGCCGGCTGGCCGCCATGATCAGTCCCACCCCGTACCAGGAGGCCGACCCGGACAGCGAGGAGGTCGATCCGGAACTGCGCAAGGCGCTCGGCCTCGATCCCCTGCCCGAAGAGGAGCTGCCCGCCGACCGGCCGGTGCCGGTGACCGCGCCGATCGAGCGGGAACCCACCTCCTGCGCGCCGCCCGCCGGCTGGCACCGACTGGCCCGGCTGTTCGCACCGGCAGAGGCCTGGGCGGCCGGGGCGGGCCAGGCCTCGCTCAAGGACATCCGCCGCTGGACGGCGGAGTTGACCCCGGCCGATACCCTGCTGCCGCGGGTGCAGGAGGTGCTCCAGGAGGCCTCGGCCCGGCAGCATAAACGGCTGGCGCAGGGTGCCGGCCGCACCGCCTGGTTTGACCGGATGGTGCTCGCCTCGGCCTGGCAGGAGAGCTGTTTCCGCCAGTTCCACATCGACAGGAACACCATCACCTTTCTCCTCTCCTACAACAACACCTCGGTGGGCATCATGCAGGTGAACGAAAAGGTGTGGCGCGGGGTGTACAACACCCGCCAGCTCCGCTGGAACATCGCCTACAACAGCCGGGCGGGCTGCGAGATCCTGTCGCTCTACCTGCGCGACTACCTGCTCAAAAAAAAGGCGCCCATGGATCTGGGCACGGCCAAGGGGCAGCGGTTCCTGGCCGGCTGGCTGTACGCCCTCTACAACGGCGGTCCCGGCCAGCGTACCCCCTTTGTCAGCCGCTACACCAGCGGCAAGATGTACCGCAGCGAGCGGCTGTTCCTCGCCAAGTACGACGCCGTGGTCAAGGGCAACTGGATGGACCGCGTCCGCTGCCTGCCCTGAGCGGCCGGCCCGGGCGCGCCCCCTTTCCGCTTGACAGCACCGGGCCGCCTCAGTAAAAAGATCGGCACATTCCGGCCGGAGTGGTGAAACTGGTAGACGCACTGGACTCAAAATCCAGCGAGGGCGACCTCGTGTCGGTTCGACCCCGACCTCCGGCACCAGCAGCATCAAGGAGTTGCACGACTGGCCGTGCGGCTCCTTTTTTTGTTTCCGGGGTTCGCGGCCGACCGCGGGCCGCGCCATTTTCCCTTTGCACCCGTTCCGGGGCTACGGTACGGTGGCGGCGCCCGTGTACCGCTCCTTGACCGGCCCGCACGGGCCCCTTCGAACCCGATCCGGCACTATCGGCCCGCACCGAACCTGGCGGAGCCCGGAGAGAACCCGCGGTACTGACCCATGGATATTTTCGAGAAGTTCCGGCCGCTGGCCGAGACGCGCAACGTCCTGGCCCGACTCGGCGGCGAGTTCTTCACCATCGTCATCGAGGACATCACCTCGCCCACCGAGGCGGTGATAAACGGCCGGCCGACCCTGCTCGCCGGCACCAACAACTATCTCGGCCTCACCTTTGACCCGGACTGCATCCGCGCCGCCTGCCTGGCGGCCGAGCGGGAGGGCACCGGCACCACCGGCTCGCGCCTGGCCAACGGCACCTTTGCCGGCCACATCGCCCTCGAGCGCGACCTGTCCGCCTTCTTCAACTGCCGCCACACCATCGTCTTCTCCACCGGCTACCTGGCCAACCTGGCCATCCTGTCGACGGTGGTCGGCCCGGGCGAGGTGATCCTGCTCGACGCGGACTGCCACGCCTCGATCTATGACGGCTGCCGCATGGGCGGGGCGGACGTGATCCGCTTCCGCCACAACGACGTGGCCGACCTGGAAAAACGGCTGCGCCGGCTCTCCAAGCGGGACACCAACGTACTCATCGTGGTCGAGGGGCTGTACAGCATGCTCGGCGACCGGGCGCCACTGACTGAAATCGTGGAGCTCAAGAAGCGCTACGGCGCCTGGCTGGCCGTGGACGAGGCCCATTCCCTCGGCGTGCTCGGCGAGCACGGCCGCGGCCTGGCCGAGGAGGCCGGCGTGGCCGAGGAGGTGGATTTTCTCATCGGCACCTTCAGCAAGAGCCTGGGGGCGATCGGCGGCTTCTGCACAAGCAATCACGAGGGGCTGGAACTCATCCGCTACGCCAGCCGGCCCTACATCTTCACCGCCTCGCTGTCCCCGTCCACCGTGGCCTCGGTGCGCACCGCCCTGCGCATCCTGGGGGCCCGACCCGGTCTGCGCGAGCAGTTGTGGGACAACGCCCGGTGCCTGCACGAACGGCTCCGCAGTCTCGGCTGCGCGGTCGGCCCCGAGCCGGGCCCGATCATCGCGGTGCGCTGCCCCACCGTGGAAGAGGCCTTTGCCCGGTGGAACGGTCTGCTCGAACGCGGCATCTATGTGAACATGGTGCTGCCGCCCGCCACCCCGGACGGCGGCGCGCTGCTGCGCTGCAGCCTGAGCGCCGCCCACAGCCGCGAGCAGATCGATCGGATCGGCGACGCCTTTGCCGACCTGCCGGTCAGCCCCGCCTGACCCGGTCCGGCCGAGCCGCCGCGCCCCTCCTCCTTTCCGGTTGCCAGCCCTCCCGCCATGCACGTCATCCGCACCTTTTTCACCGCCTACCCGCGCCAGAGCGTGATGACGCTGGCCGCCCTGCTGCTCGCCGGCGTGGCCGAGGGGTTCGGCCTGAGCATGCTCCTGCCCCTGCTCGGCCTGACCATCACCGCCACCGGCGGGGCCGCGGGCGCTCCCCTGCCGGCGCCCTCGGCCCTGGAGCGGTTCATCACCGGTTTTTTCGAGACGCTCGGCCTGGAGCAGACCACCGGCGCCCTGCTCGGCCTGTTCGTCGGCTGCCTCGTGCTCAACGCCCTCATCGCCCTGTGGGCCAACCGCAAGGTGGGCTACACCGTGGCCCAGGTGGCCACGGACCTGCGGCTGTCGCTCATCCGCGCCCTGTTCGCCACCCGCTGGGCCTACTACGTGCACCAGCCCATCGGCACCCTGACCAACGCCTACGCCACCGAGGCCAGCCGGGCCAGCAACGCCTACCTGTTCGCCATCCGCACCCTGGCCCTGCTCCTGCGCGCCCTGGTCTACGCCGGGGTGGCCCTGCTCATGGCCTGGCGGGAGACGCTCATCGCCCTCGCCGCGGGCGCCATCATCCTCACCCTGCTGCGCCGGCTGGTCACCCGGGCGAAACGGGCCGGGCAGCGCCAGACCACCCTGCTCGACCGCCTGCTCGCCCTGCTCACCGACACCCTCCAGTCCATCAAGCCGCTCAAGGCCATGGCCCGCGAGCACGCCGCCGAACTGGTGCTGCGCGACGAGACCACCCGGCTCAACCGCGCCCTGCAGAAGGAGGTGTTCAGCAAGGAGGCCCTCAAGGCCCTGCAGGAGCCGCTGATCACCCTGTTTTTCGCCTTCGGCCTGTACGCCGCGATGAGCTGGTGGCAGATCCCCCTGGCCACGATCATCACCATGGCCTTCATCCTCGTCAAGATCCTCAAGACCCTGCAGAACGCCCAGAAAGAGCACCAGTCCATGGTCATCGCCGAGAGCGCCTACTGGTCGCTGCGGGCCAAGATCGAGGCAACCGAACGGGAACGGGAGGAGTGCGCCGGCGGGATCGCGCCGCGGTTTGCGGAGGCGGTGCGGCTCGAGGGGGTCAGTTTTGCCTATGCGGAACGGTGCATCCTCGACCGGGTGTCACTGGACGTGCCCCGGGGCTCGCTGACCGCCATCATCGGCCCGTCCGGGGCGGGCAAGACCACCATCGTCGATCTGATCATCGGCCTGCTGGCGCCCCAGTCCGGCCGGGTGCTCATCGACGGGGTCGACCTGGCCGAGGTGGACCTGCGCGCCTGGCGCAGCCAGATCGGCTACGTGCCGCAGGAGACCCTGCTGCTGCACGCCAGCGTGCGCGTCAACGTCACCCTGGGCGAGAGCCGCTTCACCGACGGCGACGTGGAACAGGCCCTGCGCGCGGCCGGGGCCTGGGGGTTCGTCGCCGCCCTGCCCGAGGGGCTGGACACGGTGGTCGGCGAGCGCGGCACCCGCCTGTCCGGCGGCCAGCGCCAGCGCCTGACCATTGCCCGCGCCCTGGTGCACAAGCCGCGGCTGCTCATCCTCGACGAGGCCACCAGCGCCCTCGACCCGGCCAGCGAGGCCGCCATCTGCGCCACCCTGCGCGAGCTGCGCGCCTCGCTGACCATCCTCGCCATCAGCCACCAGAGCGCCATCCTCGAGGCTGCCGACCGGGCCTACCGGCTGGCCGACGGTGGTGTGCTGGAAATCGACCCGGCCGCTCCGCCGGGTGCCGTCTGAGCGGCCCCGCGTTGTTTTCGGCTACAAGGTGAACTGCTCGCCCAGGTAGATCTCGCGCGCCTTGGGGCTCGCGGCAATGCGCTCCGGCGAACCGTGTTCGAGGATCGCGCCCTGGTCGAGGATGTAGGCGGTGTCGCAGACGCCCAGCGTCTCGCGCACGTTGTGGTCGGAGATGAGCACGCCGATGCCCTGGGCGCGCAGCTGGCGGATGATGGTCTGGATGTTGAGCACGGCAATGGGATCCACCCCGGCAAAGGGCTCGTCCATGAGCATGAAGGCCGGTTCGATGACCAGCGCGCGGGCGATCTCCAGCCGCCGCTGCTCGCCGCCGGACAGGGTGTTGCCGAAATTGCCGGCCAGGTGGGCCAGGCGGAACTCGGTGAGCAGCCGTTCCTTGCGCGCCTGCCGCTCGGCCTCGTCGATGTCCAGGGTCTCGAGCACGGCCAGCAGGTTGTCCGCCACGGTGAGCTTGCGGAACACGGACAGTTCCTGCGGCAGATAGGAGATGCCGGCCCGGGCCCGTGCGGAGAGCGGCATGCCGGTGAGGTCGTGCTCGTCGAGCAGGATGCGCCCCCGGTCGGGCTGGATGAGGCCGACCACCAGGTGAAAGGTGGTGGTCTTGCCGGCGCCGTTGGGTCCGAGCAGACCCACCACCTGTCCGGAGCGCACCTCCAGATCCACCCCGCTCACCACCCTGCGGCCCTTGTAGGCCTTCTCCAGGCCGCGTGCGGCCAAGACTCGTTCCTGCATCCGCGTCGTCCCCCCTTTGCCCGTCATCCGCCCCGGGTCGCGTTCAGCGCCCCGGCACTGCCAGCACCGCCCGCACCCGCCCGCCAACCGTCATCCGCCGCTGTTCTGTGTCGATGCGCAGCCCCGTGCCGGTCACGCTGAGCCCGCCACTGAGGATGGTCACCGGGTCGTCGGTCTGCAGGCTGCGGTCCGTATCCACGTACTCGAGGGTCCGGGTGCGCACGCTCAGGCCCCGGTGGTCGGTGAGCACCACGTTGGTGCGGACCTGCACCCGGTCCTCGCGGGGCAGCAGTTCGCCCTGTTCGGCGGTGAGTACGATCTCGCCCTGCTTCGGGTCGAAGAAGACCATGCGCAGCCCGTCGATGCGGGTCACCGCCCCGGCCAGGGTGTGCTCGGCCCGGCGCGCTTCGAGCACCCACAGCCGCCGGCCGTCACGGTTTTTGCTATAGACCAGGTCCTCCAGGGCCAGGTCGACGTTTTCCGGCAGGGTGCGCAGATCCGCGGGGGCATCCCAGTCGTGGTAGGAACGCAGGACGAACAGGGAGAGCAGGCTGGCGGCGGTGACCAGCACCAGCGGCAGAAAATGGCGGGTGCCGGACCAGTCGGCCATGGCGGGCAGGAGGGCGGCGGTGCGGTGTCAGGACTCGGTCAGGGTGCCGATGGCCTCGACCAGGTCACCGACGGTGCGGACCCCGGCGAGAATGTTGATGGGGATGGAAAGGTCATAGGCGTCTTCCAGTTTCTCGACCAATTCCATCACCTTGAGCGAGTTGATGTTGAGATCGTTGATCAGGTCCAGGTCCGCGGTGACCCGGGGTGCGCCCTGGGGCAGGATCTCTGCCAGCATTTCCTCGATCTGGGCGAGTATCTGTGCATGCGTTGCCATCGGTCGCTCTCCTCTCTTGCTGTGGCCGCGCGGGCCGGTTGGTGCCGGGTCGAGGCGTTCGCCGGTCAGGCGACGAGGTTCAGGGTCCGACGCAGCCCCTCGGCCAGGTCGATTTGCGGGGTCCAGCCGGTGTCGGTGTGCAGGGAGGTGTTGTCCGCCACCCAGTCCGGGTGGGTCAGTTCCCGCACCTTGCCGGGCGAGAGCATGGGCGCCCTGTCGGTCAGCCGGGCCAGGGTCAGGTTCAGGCGGGCGACCAGGCGCACCAGGGGCACCGGCACGGGCAGGCGGAGGATGCGGCGGCCGCGCAACCCTTGGGCGATATCGATGATCTCCTGCCAGGAGTAGCCGTTCGCCCGGCCGTCGCCCACCTCGTAGAGCGCATGCGCCCTGCCCCGTTCGAGCCAGGCGAGCAGGGCCGCGGCCAGGTCCTCCGCGTGCACCAGGCTGACCCGGTTGGTGGCTGCGCCGATCACCGGCGCCAGGCCGCGGAACATGGCCTGGAACAGGGGCAGCATCTCCCGGTCGCCCGGGCCGTAGACCGCTGCCGGCCGGACGATGCCCCAGTCCATGGCGCCGGCCAGGGTGGTCAGCTGCGCCTCGCCGCCGCGCTTGCTGGCCGCATAGAAGCTCAGTTCCGGGGCGCGCGCGGCGAGCGAGGAGACGAGCAGGAAGCGGGGCGGGGCGGGTTCGGCCGCGGCCGCCTGCACCAGCCGGGCCGTGCCGTCGACGTTGACCCGGTCGAAATCCGCCCGCACCGCGCCGCGCACCGCGCCGGCGCAGTGGACCAACGCGCTCGCGCCGCGGGTCAGTCGGCGCAGGCAGTCGGAGTCGGCCAGGTCGCCGATGATCCACTCCGCCTCGAGCCCGGCCGGCCGGCGGGCCTGGGAGGCCGGCCGCACCAGGGCCCGCACCCGCCAGCCGGCGGCCGCCAGCTGCCGGGCCACGGTGGCGCCGATGAACCCGGTTGCCCCGGTGAGTGCGACCGTCCCGGGCATGGCTCAGGACACCGCGGCCTCGAACACCGGCTGGTGCTGCAGGTAGGCCTTGCGGGTGGAGCGGCGCGACGGCTTGCCCGAGGTGGTGCGGATGAGGGTGTTGCGCTCCACCAGCTCGACCACGCAGTCGATGCCCAGCTCGGTGCGCACCAGTTGGCTGATGCGGCGGACCAGGTCGTGCCGCTCCCGCTCGCCCGTTTCCCGGCATTCGACCAGCAGCACGGCCTGGTCGTAGCCCTGGGCATCGGGCACCGGGAAGGCGGTGGTGTCGCCGGTGCGCACCCCGGGCTGCGATTCCGCCAGGTATTCGATGTCCTGGGGCAGGATGTTGCGGCCGTTGACGATGATCGTGTCCTTGGAGCGGCCGACGATCACCACCTCGTCGCCGACCCGGTAGGCCAGGTCGCCGGTGTCCAGCCAGCCGTCCGCGGACAGCACCTCGGCCGTGGCCTCGGCATTGTTGAAATAGCCGGTCATCAGGCTCGGCCCGCGCACGTAGAGGGTGCCGCAGCGCCGCTCGGGGAGCACCTGGTTGTCTTCGTCCCGGATCTCCAGGTCGCACTCCGGCAGCGGTTGGCCGCAGGTGACGAAGCTGTTGGCGCGCAGGCTGCCGTTTCGGCGCGGCGGCGGAACCGCCTCGGCCAGGCTCCGGTCGGCCAGCCGCTCGGCGTCCACCCGGTCGATGCGCACGCCGTGGTCGAGCGGCGCGAAACACACCGCCAGCGAGCACTCGGCCATGCCGTAGCATGGCAGGAAGGCGCGGCTGGAAAAACCGCTGGGCGCCAGCCGTTCGGCAAAGCGGGCCAGGGTCTCGGGCCGGATCATCTCCGCACCCACCCCGGCCACCCGCCAGCTGCGCAGGTCGTAGCCGGCCAGTTCGTCGTCGCGCACCCGGCGGGCCGCCAGGTCGTAGCCGAACGGCGGGCTGAAGGAGATGGTGCCGCGGTTCTCGGAAAGCAGCTTGAGCCACAGGCGCGGCCGCATGGCGAAGTCGCGGGTGTTCAGGTAGTCCACCGAGATCTGGCAGACCAGCGGCGTCAGCAGCAGGCCGACCAGTCCCATGTCGTGGTAATAGGGCAGCCAGGACACGGCCCGGTCGCCGGAACGGATCTGCACGCCGTGGTGGATGATGGCGCGGGCGTTGTGCAGCACCGCCTGCTGGGTGATCATCACCCCGCGCGGAAAGCGGGTGGAACCCGAGGTGTACTGCAGGTAGGCGAGTTCGTCCGGCTGCTGGGGACAGAGCGGCGCATTCGATGCGGGCAGGGAGGCGAAGGCCTGGGGTGAGCCGGCGAAACGGAGGTCGAGCCCGCCAGCCGCCTCCTCGAGGAAGGGCAGGAAACCGTCCCCGGCGATGGCCACCGAGGCCTGGCAGATACTCAGCAGCCGTTCCAGCTGACCGGTGTACTCCCGGTGGCCGCCCAACTGGATCTTGGCCGGCAGGGGCACAGGGGTCATGCCGGCGTACTGGCAGGCGAAAAAGAAGCGGACAAAGTCGGGCGAGGTGTCCGCGACCAGGGCCACGCGCGCGCCCCGCGGAAGGCCAAGGGCGAGCAGCCGGCCGGCCAGCGAGCGGGCCTCGTCGCGCAGGGTCGCATACGGCAGCGCGATCTGCAGCCGGCCCTGACCGGAGTAGAAATTGTAGCCGGTGCGGCCGCCGGCGGCGTAGTCCAGGGCCTCGGCAAGGTTGCAAAAGCCCTCGTCCTTGAGCGCCAGGTCATGGGTGGTTGGGGTTGCCTTCATGCAGACGGACTGACTCCGGGGAAAGAGGAACGTGGTCGCGTTGTCCGAACCGGCACGGCGTGGGCCCGGGCGCTCCGCCGGCGAGAAAACCGCCGGCGCCGGCGACCACCCCCATCTAATTGAAAAAGTGATTTTTTTCAACGGGAAACATGGTCGGCCGCATCTTCCCGTGTTGGCCCGCAGGGTTGCAGCCCGATTTTTCCCCTGGCCGCAGACGCCGATTTCAGCGCACCCCGCCCCGGCGGTAGAGGCGCAGGGACAGGGAACACAGGGCCAGCAGGGGGTGGCGCCGCAGGAAGGGACTCACCTCCAGGCGCACCCCTGAATGGCGTTCGACCTTCCAGAGGATATAGTCCACCCCGCCGGTGAAGGTCAGCGTCGCCTTGGCGAGCCGCAGCACGGACAGCACCTTGCCCTGGAGGATGCGCAGCCTCCAGGCCCACCGTGCCCGCCGGCGCGCCGCGGGCGCGGCCGCAGCGCCGGGCGCGAGCCCCAGGTCGGGCAGGGCCAGGGCAGTGACCGCTTCGAACCAGGCCGGGGCAGCGGCGAACAGCTGCTGCTGCCGGTCCGGCCGCTCGGGCCGGAATTCGGCCCGGTAGGTGAGGCGCAGTCCCTCCAGCCACAGGTCCGGGACGCTCCACCCGGCGGCGAGCAGCGGCGCCACCCTGCTGATGAAGGTGCACACCGCCCGGGCCGAGGCCGTGTGCACCCGCACCGCCGCGGCCTCGTCACGCACCCAGACGAGCGCCACCGGCTGGGCGAAGCGGGCCCACTGGGAGGAGTGGAAGGTGGCGGGCGAGGTGGTGCGTGCCAGGTCGGCCAGGCTGAGCAGGGCGTACTTGGCGCGCACCCGCCCGGCCCCGGTTTCAACCTCCAGGTAAAAGACGTTGGGCGGCAGCAGCCGGTTGAGCACGGCCCGCAGCCGGTCGCGGTTGGCGGCGCGGTAACTGTCGACGAGCACGTACAGGTCGAACAGGCCGTCCGGGTCGTTGCCCGCCCGCAGGCAGGAGCCGTAGAAGACCACCGCCTGCACGGTGGCGCCGTGGCGGTCGCGCACCGCCTGCACGAGCGCGACCAGCGCGGGCGATCCCTGGCCCGCGCCCTGCCCGGCGACGTATTGGACCAGGGCGGCCGGCGGGTTCATGACTCGACCCGCAGGAAATGCACCCGGCCGGCGCTGGTGAACACGGTCGGCTCGGCCGCGGTCGCGGGCGTGAACAACTCGCCGTCCAGGGCCAGGGGGCTGTCCAGGAACAGCCGGATCTCCTGGCCGCTGCCGGAAAAATAGCCGTTGGCCGCGGTGCCGAGCGGATGGGCGCGGCCGCGGCCGAGCTGGGGCAGGAGGCGAAGCAGGCGCGGGGCCCGGCTCCGCACCGCCGTGTAGCGGAGCGGTCCGTGCCGGTCGCCCCAGAAGGGGCGCAGGCCGAAAAAGAGGTGGTCCAGGGTGGTGACCAGGAGGAACAGCCACCCCCTGCCGACCAGCGGCCGCCCGTCCACCCGGACGGTGAGCGGGGTGGCCTGTTGGCCGGGCCGCAGGGCCGCACCGCCCACGGCGCGCACCAGTGTCAGGGCGATCCCGGGCACGCCGGCCAGGCCGCGGTTGTGCAGGTGCTCGCGGTAGAAGCCGACCCCGCGGCTGATCAGGCCCACGCCGCAGAACAGGCCGCACTGCGGCTCGTGACCCGGGACCGCGAGGTGCAGCACCTGCCGCTCCAGCCGGACGACGCGACCCACGCCGGTGCGCAGCCAGTGCGCCAGCCGCCGCAGGGCCCAGACCTGGTCGCCGGGATGACCGACATCGCCGGCGATCATGTTGGTGGTGCCCGCGGCGAGCGCGACCAGGCGCGGGCGCGGACGGCGGGCCGGCCCGGCGTAGAGCGCGGTGAGCGCCGCCTGCACCGTGCCGTCGCCGCCGCTCACCCCCACCACCCCCAGGTCGCGGGCGGCAAAGGCAGCCAGGGCCGCGGCCACCTCGGCCGGGGTGCGCACCTCGCGCAGCACCACCTCGGCCAGGCCCGCGACCGCGCCGGGCAACAGGGCCGGGTCACGCCGGTTGGTGCCGCTCAGCGGGTTGTAGAGCAGGCCGATCTGCGAGGGTCGCTCGCCGACAAAGGTGATCGCGGTCATGGCACCGGCGGCCCGGTTCAGCGGCCGGCGAAGATGCGGGCCGCCCGGGTGCCGGCATAGGGCGGCTCGTCCGCCTCGGCCAGCCAGGACTGGAGCGGCTCGCCCCGGCGGAACCGTTCCCGGCCGGCCAGGGCCAGTCGACCGAGCAGGAAGAGGGTGCTGGCCACGGTCCAGCCGGTCACGGCGAGCAGGCCGAGTTCGGGCCGGCCGGCGAGGAGGCTCGCGGTGAGCAGGATCAGGCAGGGGTTGCGGCGGGCGGTGATCAGCCGGAACCAACTATCCACCGGCCGCCAGCAGAAGATGCTGAACCGGCCGAGCAGCAGCTGGAAGCTGCCCTCCACCAGCCGGCCGGCAATGTAGCCGGCGAAGATCAGCCGGAAACAGGTCGCAGGCTCCAGCCCCAACCCCTGGACCTGGGCCGCGGACAGTCCCAATCCCCACAGCAGGTACCACAGGGGCGGGTGGATGAGGTCGATCAGGTGGTCGAAGTAGTGGCCGAACCGGCTCGAGGTGAGGGTCACCCGGGCGAGCTTGCCGTCCACCGTGTCGAGAAAGGTCATCAGCCAGCCGGCCGCCAGGCCGATGGCGAAGTGCCCGGTGAAGAAACAGGCGCCGGCGATGCACACCAGCACCAGCCCCACCAGGGTCACCTGGTTGGGGGTCAGGCGCCAGCGCACGGCCAGGGCCACCACCCGCCGGGCCGGCGCGGGCCAGGCCCACTTGGTGACCAGGTCGGTGACGCCCTTGTAGGACCAGTCGAACAGCCGCTGCTCGAGGGCTTGGCGTCCCTGGGCGGTGATCGGCAGGACAAAGGGCGGTTCGCTCTTGCGCAGCTTCTTCTGGAAGGCCAGAGTGATGGTATTCGGGGTGGAGCGCTCCACCCCGGGCAGGGTCGCGTCTGCGGCGGCGCCGTCCACCAGGGCCAGGGCCTCGGCGGCCAGCGCGGCCGGCACATGGGCCGCGACCGCCGGGTTGGGCGGGGCGTCGAGCTGCAGGAGGAGGTTCGCCGTGGCCGCCAGGTGGCTGACCAGCCGGTCGTCGTAGAGATAGTCGCCGCGAAAGATGACGACCGTGTCGTCTGCGGCCAGGTCGGCCAGCTGGTCGGCGGTGCAGGGGCGCACCGCATCGCCGAGGATGCGTTCGATCCGTTCGCGGGAGGTTCGGCCCCAGATGGTGACCGGGCTGGGCTGACAAAAAAGAAGATACACGCTCATGGGACGGTCTGCTGAAGAGGTGGGTGAAAAGAGGACCCGGCGCACGGCGGCGTCGGTCTGTGGCGGCTCCTGCGCTCCAGTCTGCCTTTGCGCAAAAAGACCCCATCCGGTATAGCTTGGGCCATGATCAGATCAGCCGCCCCAGCCCCGGCCGTTGCCGGCACGCCGTCGCCTGTCGGTGCAGCCCCCCCCTCCCTGCCCACGGAGTGGGTGCTCGCCCACTGCTCCGATCCGCACCTGGCCCGCCCGGAACTGCTGCGCCCGCGGGATTTCCTCACCAAGCGGCTGTTCGGCTGGCTGCGCTGGCAGTTGAAACGGCGCCGCGAGCAGGACGAGGGCCTACTTACCACGCTTGCAGGTGACCTGCAACGGATGCGGCCGGACCACGTGGCCGTCACCGGCGACCTCATCCACCTGGGTCTGGCGGGCGAAGGCGCGGTGGCCGGCGCCTGGCTGCGCACCCTGGGTCCGGCCGAGCGGGTCACGGTGGTGCCCGGCAACCACGACCGCTACCTGGCCGGCGACTGGCGGGAGACCATCGCCTCCTGGCTGCCCTGGCTGCAGGGCGACGGGTCGCGAGCGGCGGCCGACCCCCTGCCGGCCGAGTTGTCGGCCCTGTTTCCCACCCTGCGCCTGCGACCGCCCGTGGCCCTGATCGGCTGCAGCACGGCCGAACCGACCGCGCCGCACCTGGCCAGCGGCACCCTCGGCGCCGCCCAGTTGGGGCGGCTGGCCATCCTGCTCGAGCGGCTGGCCGGCCAGGGGTTGTGCCGGGTGCTGCTCCTCCACCATCCGCCGGTGACGAACGCAGTCAGCTGGCGCCGCGGCCTCACCGACGCACCCGCCCTGCAGGCCCTGATCGCCCGCCACGGGCTGGAACTGGTCCTCTTCGGCCATACCCACCGCACCATCACCACCTCTCTGCCCGGTCCGCACGGGCCCGTGCCGGTGCTGGGGGCGCCGTCGGTCACCGCCCGCCGGGGCGGCGAGGGCAGGCGAAGCCGCTATTTTCTCTACACCGTCCGCCGCACCGCCCGCGGCTGGGCGATCCGCCAGCGGGAGCGGCGCCTGGACGTGGCGCAGAGCGGGTTCGTCGACGGTGCCCAGCGGGAATTCGTGCGCTGAGTCCGGCGCGCGGGGTTCAGCCGATTCGGCGCAGGCGCAGCCCGGCCACAGCGCCGATGAGCACGAACGGCATCAGGGCGGTGAGGGCCGGGCTCAGGTTGAGCAGGAGGCCCCACTGGATGGACATCTGGTCGAAGAAGTAGAGGACGATGCCGACAAAGGTGCCCAGGGCCACCCGGTAGCCGGCGCCCACGCCCCGGGTCGGACCGAACACGAAGCTGAGGGCGAGCAGGGCCAT
>Ga0265295_1003983_pt1 | contig 20483 bp, 14 predicted proteins | sample Munlansysbiofilm_FD_192503 | JGI IMG/M metagenome (GOLD analysis project Ga0265295, IMG submission 192503) | Leachate microbial communities from a municipal landfill in Southern Ontario, Canada - Methane capture system biofilm | ecosystem: Engineered > Solid waste > Landfill > Unclassified ... | reverse complement strand
AGATTTTTTCAGCTGCCTGTGTGTCTTCAATAGGAACTACAATTGTGTCTGTTTGTGCAGAAACTTTAAAGAAAAGTCCCAAAAACAGAATGAAAATTAAAGGAATATTCTTTTGCATATCAATAAAAATTAATTTTTTAACAAATAGATTAAAATTCTATGCGAAATTATACAAAAAATTGCATACTATGCCAATATTAATAGATAAAAAACACAAAAAATTATGGAAGCAATTCCATTTGATGTGAAAAACACCTTATTTATCCTTGAGAAATTATGATTTCGAAGTATAAAATGTTGTCGGGAGACAAAAAGGATGAAAAACATGATTGCGCAGAGAGTCCAATATTCATCTTTATGAAATAATATCCACCAAAGTATTAGAATTAAAGCCGTAAGCACATGACACAACCTTGATAGAAGTAATGCTTTTTTTGTGCCAAAAACAGATGGTATAGAAAACAATTTGCTATCCTTGTCAAAATCACTATCCTGTAATGAGTAGATAATATCAAATCCTGCAACCCAAAATAATACAGATATTCCAAGAAAGAAAACGTCAACTGATAAAAATGATGTTACAGCCATATAGGCACCAACAGGAGCAATCATTAACCCTAAGCCAAGGATAAAATGGCTGATCCAGCTTATTCTTTTAGTATAGCTATAGCCTAAAATAATAATAATTGCGAGAGGAGAAAGCACAAAACAAGTGAAATTGACAAAATAAGCCGAGAGAATAAATAACAAAACATTAATTCCAGTAAAAATTAAAGTAGCTTTTGCAGAGATTGTTCCCTTTGGGATTTCACGATTCGAAGTTCTGGGGTTTTTCTTATCAAAATGTCGGTCAGCCCAACGGTTAAAGGCCATGGCAGAATTTCGAGCAAAAACCAAACACAATAAGGTGGCCAAAATAACAAATATATCAGGCCATGCTCCCATATATTTGACCCCCATTATGAATCCTGTTATGGCAAATGGCAAACCGAAAATGGTATGAGCAAACTTAACAAGGGAAAAATAGGCGCTTATGGTTTTCATATCAAGTGGGTTTGATTGAAAAACAATGAGGTTTTTTTGATGCATTCTGATATTGGAGTAAACTTTCTGTCTATAATAGAATTAATTTTGGAGGCATCATATTCTGCAACTTGTCCGGCCAAACGAGCAAAATCAGGAGAGAAGGTTCTATCTTTTCTAAAAAAAACAGAACGAAGATAATCGGCAGTAACTACCAGCTTTCTGATTGTGTATCCTGCATAAACCGAAGGTTCTTTTACGTTGAGTCCCCGAGCCATTTCACACAGTATTTCTTTGTATGACACATTTTCGGAAACAAGAATATAACGTTCTGCCGAAATTGGCATTCTTGTAAGAGTAATCATTCTGTCGGCCACATCTTCAACATCCACGTATCCGTTAATTCCAGTTGTGTAGTATTTTAGTCCAGATTTTACAAGAGAAAACAATTTACAGGTTCCCTTGTTCCACTGGCCTGGACCCAAAAGAACTGCAGGTTGTACAATCACAGCAGGAATACCTTCAGCAATGCCTTTCCATACTTCCAGTTCTCCTTTATATTTAGAAATAGAATACCCGGAATTTTGACCATGGTCTTCCCAAAGAGTGGATTCTGTAATCATATTATTACTGGGCGCTCTGCCCAGAGAAGCTATGGAACTGACATGGCATAGTTTTTCAATGGAGCTGTTAAGGAGGACGTTAACTAAGTTTTCAGTACCACCTACATTGACTTTAAGCATTGTTTTTTGGTCTTCTGGATTAAAGGAAACCATGGCAGCACAATGAAAAACATATTTTATTCCCTTTAGATTTTCTTCAACATCAAAAGGGTCCATGATTGAGCCATCAACAAATTGAATTTTCTTTAACATATTAGCCCCATCATTTCCAAAATGATACTGAAAAATCAAAGAAATTTCTTTAAGAGAAGAAGAAGATCTTTTCATTATTCTTACGCTTTGTTGTTGTTGAAGCAACAGGGCGGCAAGATGAGCTCCAAGAAAACCAGTACCTCCGGTTATAAGATTCATTTGGCAAAAATATACTTTTCAGGCTATACAACCACTAGTTTTTAATAAACATAATGGTATATGAACCTTGTTCAGAAGAGAGAATATTAAGAAAATACATCCCGTTCGCAAATGATGAAATATCTATAGGTCTTTTTGTATCAAGCTCTTGCTCGTACAAAAGTTGTCCGGTAGGATTATAAATTCTTACTGTTTGATTAGAAGAATTATTTCCGGAAATCCAGATAAGATCTGATGCTGGATTGGGACAAATAGTTGGATAAACTCCATATTTTTCGTCTACCCCAACAGTCGAGAGCACTAATACTCCGTCAGAAGAAACAATATGTGAAATCAATAGAGCATTATTTATTGCCCTGACGGAAACATAATAGGTTTGCCCCGGTGTTAGGTTGAGGGAGGTTTGCAACATAGTGGTATCGATACTGTTGTTTGTCCATCCAGTTATATTTGTGCTTCCAGGAGTTGTTCCAATAGCATATTCGTAATAGGCAATTCCAGAATGTGGATCATCTGAATTTTTCCATAGTGCATCAAGGCTGTTTGTAATAAAAGTAGTATCAATATCTCCCGGATTGCCGTCATTTACCATTTCGATGGCTGGTGGAGCAGTCCAATCAATGTTTAAATTGTGGTAATAAATTTCAGATAAGTTTTGTGCAGAATCAGAAACGATTGATTTTATTTTTGCTGCATAAGACAGAGGATCAGGATTCTGAAAACGAATCATATCTGCAGAATTTCCTACAGAAATCATTGTTTGAGGATAACGAGTTCTGTATATCTTAAGCTGTTTGACACTTAATAAGCTGTGACCTGACCTGAATGAAATGTAAGAATGATTTTGATGATCGATCAGCGGAAAAATTGATGGTTCTTTCCATTCTCCGGCAAGGGCGTTATTGATGTACACAAAATGACGACCTTCTATTCTGTCAAAAACGACTTTGATATTATACCATTGTCCAGCAGATAAATTCACATTGTATATTTTTTCCAGATTGAATGTGTCATTGGCAACTTTATAGAATTCAAGCTTTTGGGTTTTCAGTCTGAACCAGATAAAATAAGAATTACCTCTGTTTGTTTGAGTAGGATTATCACAGAAATAATGAAATCCAGCTCTTTGGTCGGTGCCGCTTCCGTCAATTTTCATGCTAAATTCATAAAGATATCGGTTTGAAAGATCTTGTTTCAGATAAGCTGATATGTTGGTATTGTTCAGTGTTTCGTCAGATTGTACAAGAGCCCCGGAGTTAAAATTCCATGTTCCTGTTTGTACTGTCCAGTTAGGATTGACAATATCCATTACATCACATAAAAAACCTTTTTCAGCATTAGCACTCCATTGAGTTCCATCAAAATCAAGGACTTGATAAAAACGTTTTTCAATACCGCTTAAGGCATCTGTATCATCAAAAACGACTTCAAAATCATCAGTTTGCCATTGATTTACAACAGAAGAAGTAGTTGCTGGAATAGTAAAATCGGCGTATACATTGGCTGCGATACATGTGGACCAGTTGTGTGTGTTATCAACTATTACGGTTCTTATTCTGCATGCATCCTGTGTTGGAGATGCGCTTTCAAAACGAACATCTTTTGACATATCATTGCCGGCAGTAACAATAACAGATGAACCGCGTGATTTGTAAACTTTCATATCATCATATTCAACAGCGCAACCACCTGTTCTGAAGGAAATTCCGGTACCGGATGTAAGGGGCGACGTGTCTTTCCAAAAAAGAATATGTTTATTATCAATATAAATATTCATATCACCCGAAGAAGGATCAAAAGATATTTTAATATCATGCCATTGTTCGGCATTAATCTGCCCAGTTGCTTGTTGGAAAATGCCACCGATGGATCCACTTGAAGCCTTATAAATTTCTACATTATTAGTTTCTTCTCTAAAATAGATCATATAAGATTCACCTCTATACAAGGCTGCAGGATCACTGCAGAAAAAGAAAATACCGGCACGTCTGTTAGTTCCTGAGCCCGAAATTTTCATTTGAAAATGATAGAGATATTTGTGTGTAGATTCTTGTGTCACCAAGGCATAGATATTAGGATTGGTTAGGCTTTCGTCGTTTTGTTTTAGGTGATTTGAGGAAATACTCCATGAGCCTGAAACTTGTGTCCATTCAGGATGAATGGCACTTGTAAAATTGTCATTAAAAAATCCACGTTGATGATTGGCTCTCCATTCAGTACCGTTAAAATCCATTACCTGATAAAAACAGTTTTTAACACCAGAACCGCCTTGATTATCTTCATCGGAAAACACCACTTCAAAATCACTATTTTGCCACTTTCTGTCTATCGAAATGTCAGTGGTTGGTGGTATGATATCTGAGGGTGTACTACAGTCTATAATGATTTGATTTACTGTGGTACGAAATGTTGGAAGGCGTGCATAAAGATTAGTTCCTGGGCACGCAGTACCACCGGGATTTACGTCTTTATGACCACAGATACGCGGCAGAGTTCTCGTTACGTTATCTTGGCAGTAAATTGAAGCCGAACTTGTTGAACTAAATCCTTTAAAATCAAACCACCAAGCCATGAATTCATAGCCTTTCTGAATTTGCGAAGTAGTGGGTAGGGTTACATCTGTGTTTCCTAAATAATTCAGGCCAATAGAATAAGGATTGGCATTACCGGCATGAGCTCCGTTGACATCTTGTGTAGGAAGATTTGGATTATGTCTTCCTTGAAAAAAGTTACCGTATTTGTCAAACAAATAATTATAGCCAATATCAGCCCATCCATTAGAATTGACATGATAATTCCAGTAACTTCTCACAACGGCATATCCATCAGTATATGTGTCAGGACTTGCACCATAATGAATAACACAATGGGTGGGATTTCTGTATGTTGGGGTATAAGTTGGATTATGGCATGCAGTATATCCGCCACACCAGCTAGACCTTGCGATGATAGCAGGAAACTCAGGACATGAACGGGTACCAAGTTGTACTTCTTCATAAGAAACACCTTCGGGATTGGTTTGTTGACTCATATCTTGAAGGATGATGTGTATTTCTTCAAGTATGACATCTGCAGGAGGGAAAATATAAAACTCAACAGAATCATGCTGCCACTCATCAAGTCCGAAAATTAGTTCGGTTAGATAAATGTTTCGAATATTTTCATCGGGATGAATATTACCTTCGTCTTCTATAAATTCAGACCAGCCAAGACGGGGGTGATGCACTCGCATTTTTAATTCAAAATGTCCTGGAGCATGATAATTATTTGAAGCTTTCCATCCAATGGCGTAAGAAGTAAAAAGAATAGGCGTTTTAATTTTGAATCCTATGCTATGATCAGATCTCATTAGGAGGGGCTCATCAATTTTAATTCCCATCAGCATGGTATTCGCTTCGTCATGTGTGAAAATAACGGAATGAGCTGTTTGGGCTGTTGAAATCAATCCAATAGATAAGAAAATCAAAAGAGAAAGGCACGTTGATTTAAATGGAATAGGGGTTGCCATAATAATTTTTATTATTTTTCTAATAACAAAAATACGCAAAATAAAGACAGTTGGTATGTAAAATAGGATAAAATAACAAATTGATCTGCAAATAGGCTATATAAAATGAAAAAAATCATCTCCCAAATAATACATAATGGAAAATTGAATGATTAAATAACTCAGCTTTTTTTATCTTTGTAAAAAAAATTATGAAAAAGATTACTTTTTTAATTGTGATTGTATCATTATTGAGTTCCTGCAGTTGGTTTGGGAATAGTAAAACAGAAGAAGCATTGCCTATTGCCATTAGCTCTGGACAAGTTGGAGAATTCAAAATAGGTGATAAAATCGGTGATATTAAGTTGACCAATGCTCAGACAATGTCTTCTGTTGACGTTCCAGCAGGAGAGGGGGAAATTGAAACTCGTTGGTTTTTAAAAGATAATTCTTTGGAGTTACTGAAATTTACAGAATCTGAGGATAATACAATTCGGGAAATTGAAGTATTGTCACCTCTTTATAAAACAGAAAAAAAGATTGGAACTGGTAGTTCTTTAAAAAAGTTGTTAGAAGTCTATGAAGAAATTACCATATGGTATACATACGTAACTGATAGGTTTATTGCCGATACCCCTAAATTAAAAAACATCCAGTTTAATATTGATCCTGAGGCTTTTATAGGAGACAGAACAAGTTTATACGAGTCTGATATGATTGAGCTTACAGCAGATCAATTTGCTCCCGATGCAAAAATTCTCACCATAAGATTGTATTAAAAAATTGATATATCAGAATTCACAAAACTTGATTATAGGAAGCACTCCTGTATATAAAATGCAGAGTGTCTTTCGGAGCTCTTCAGCACAAGTATGGTTGAAGCTTGAACATTTGAATCCTGGAGGGAGTATAAAAGATAGAGTTGCTTTGGCTATGATTGAAGATGCGGAAAGCAAAGGAATTCTAAGTTCTGGAGGGCACATCATTGAACCCACTTCGGGGAATACGGGAATTGCTTTAGCCATGATTTCCGCCCAAAAAGGATATAAATGCACAATTGTAATGCCCGAAAACATGTCAGTAGAACGTATTCGGCTGATAAGGCTTTATGGCGCCACCATTGTGCTTACACCTGCTGATTTGGGAATGACAGGAGCAATTGAGGAAGCTTTCAGGCTTCAGAATGAGCAAGCAGGAGCATGGATTCCTATGCAGTTTGAAAATCCTGTAAACGAAGAGACTCATGAAAAAACCACAGCGCAGGAAATTATTGGTCAATTTCCGGATGGGATTGACGTTTTGGTGGCCGCTGTCGGAACCGGAGGTCACTTGATGGGAGTCGGAAGGAGTTTGAAAAATAAATTTCCAAAAATCAAAATTTTTGCTGTGGAGCCAGCAGATTCAGCAGTTCTTTCAGGTCGAAAGCCTGGGCAACACCAAATTCAGGGTATTGGAGCCGGTTTTATCCCCAAAAGTCTTGATGTCTCGTTGATAGATGATATCATCTGTGTTGAAAATAATGAAGCTATTGAAATGATGAAAAAGCTTGCGAAAACAGAAGGCTTGGCAGTTGGTATTTCTTCAGGTGCAGTAGTTTCTGCAATAGAAAAAATACTGCCTACATTGAGTTCTGGGATGCGGGTACTAAGTTTTACATACGATATTGCTGACAGATATTTGTCAGCGCTGTAGCCTTTAGTTCTTTTTTGGTTTAAGAACTTTTCGACCTAGAATAAGGCCCATGATAGCCACAGTGATTACTATTCCCGCTAATGTGCTGATATGTATTGATGGAATTGGTAAAGCTCTATGGTTGTTTTTTATTAAAATACCGAGCAAGGCCCAAATAATTACAAGAGCATAAGCGAAATTATTTCGTGTAAAAAGCATTAACAAACCTAGAACTGTAGCAATAGATATCATTATGACTGTCCATATTTCGGGAGAAAAAAATGCACCAGTCCATCCAAGAGAAACTAGCCATGCAGCAATATTTGCTACTGTTGCAACGGAAACCCAGCCTAGATATATCCCGAATGGAATTTTGACAAATATTTGAACAGCAGTTTTTTTGCTAGACATTGCTTCAATATCAAGAAAAATTTTGAGAAGAAAAGCAAATAAAAACAACATCAGAATCACGCTTATACCAAGTTTATCATAATGCCATGTGAAAATCCAGAGCCCGTTAAAGATGCATGAAAGAATAAACAAAACAAGGACTCTAGTTTTTACAAGACCTGCTTTATTGGAGGAAAAAGCGGCTCGAATTTGAAAGATAACAAATCCAAGTAACAGCAGATAAATAACGCCCCAAATGGAAAAAGTAATTCCTGCGGGAGCAAAAAGGGTTTCATATTTTGCTGAAACTTCTCCAGTATTTTGTCCATTGAGGGGCAATGCATTGGCAAGGCCATTGATAGTAATCATAGCCAAGTAAGCAATTAAGCTAATAAAAGCTAAAATGATTGGTTTTTTGTTTGAGGTCATAATTTGGGGTTATTTAAATGAACCTTTCCTCTGCCCAGAGACGCAAAAACACCTAGAACGCAGAGAAAGGTGAAAATATAAAAGATAAGACTCATACTTTCAGAAAATCCCGAATAGACTTCAGGTGTGATTTTTACCCTACCCATTACTAAGGAAAAGACTAGCATAGCAATACCCATACTGAACATTTGTCCGGTGAGTCTCATTGTTCCTAGTACAGAAGATGCGATGCCGTATGTTTTTTTCTCAACAGAACTCATCACAGCATTTGTGTTAGGTGAAGAAAACAGGGCAAATCCAAACCCAAGGAGCATGAGATATAAAACAAGGTTGGTGACAGAAGTCGTAGGCGTAACTAAAGCGAGCAGAAAAAGACCCACTGTAACAATCACCATTCCTATCGATGCGACGATGCGCGGTTCTGTTTTGTCAGATATTTTTCCTGCAATAGGAGAAAAAATAAACATCACAATAGGTTGTGCAACAAGGATTGTTCCTGCATACTGAGCATCAAAGCCTTTGATATATTGAAGATAAAGGCTGAGCAGAAAAGTAATGGCAAATGTTGCGCTATAATTAATGAATGCTGCCAGATTTGACAGTGCAAACACCCTGTTTTTTGTAAATAAGGTTAAATCAATTAATGGAAAAGGTATTTTGAGTTGAAAAAAAACAAACAACACAAAACCCAACAAACCACCACCCATGAGCATGAAACCAAAAAAATCGGGGAGAGAGCTCATCCCCATGATTAGAGCAATAAGAGAAACAATAAGAATCAAACTCCCTGTATAGTCAAACTTCTCTCCTTTTGCCTCGGCCCACTCACCCTTTAATAATTTCATTACTAGAAATATGAGCAGGATCCCTATGGGAACATTAACCCAGAAAATACTTCTCCATCCAAAATCTTGTGTTAGAATTCCTCCAAGAAAAGGTCCAAGAGATAAGCCCAAATATATTGCAGCGACATTAATACCAAAAGCTTTTCCACGCTCGTTGGCAGGGAAAACTGATGTTATGATTGCCATGCCAGTGCTGAAAATCATGGCACTTCCGACCCCTTGAATAGCTCTGAATATAATTATTGATGTTTGAGAAAAAGCGAGGGCACACAACAATGAGCTGGCGGTGTAAATGAAAATTCCTATTGTGTATATTTTTTTTCTTCCTTTGATATCAGCCAATCTGCCAAAGGGAATGAGAAAAACTGCAGCAGCAAGAATATAAGCTGTGGCAACCCATCCAAGGGAAATGGTGTCCATAGAAAAAGTGTCTCCAATTTGAGGCAGAGCAATATTTATTGAAGAACCCATAAAGGGAGTGAGAAATGAGCTTACTGTTGCAATTATCAGCGCAGATCGCTTGTTGGTTGTTTGGGTCACGGATTCAGGATAAAAAGATGATTGTTTATGATTTGATTGTTACTTCTTTTTTCTAGCAAGCATGTTTTTAATATCATTAAGCTTCATCAATGCTTCAACAGGAGTTAATGCATTGATGTCAAGGATGAGTAAATCATTTTTAATTTGAACCAGCAGAGGGTCATCTAGTTGAACAAAGCTTAACTGTAAGCCTGCAGCTTGAGATTTGGAAAAGGGCAACACTTCATCTGTGTTTATCTTTTTTTCAAGTTCTAAAAGAATTTCTTTTGCTCTTTCCACAACAAGCAGTGGAATGCCGGCCATTTTGGCAACATAAATTCCAAAACTGTGTTCTGTTCCACCTGGATCAAGTTTATGTAAAAAAATCACAGTGTTTCCGGATTCTTTAACAGCGATATGGAAGTTTTTACATCTGTTGAGGTATGAAGACAACTCATTCAGTTCATGATAATGCGTGGCGAAAAGAGTTTTGGCTTTTGCCAAAGGGTGTTCGTGAAGAAATTCTGTAATAGCCCAAGCGATTGAAATTCCGTCATAAGTACTGGTGCCTCTTCCGATCTCATCAAGAAGCACAAGACTGCGATTTGAAATATTGTTAAGGATACTTGCCGTTTCGTTCATTTCAACCATAAATGTTGATTCCCCTGACGAAATGTTATCAGATGCTCCAACTCTTGAAAATATTTTATCAACAATACCTAACGAAGCCTCTTTGGCAGGCACATAACTTCCCATTTGCCCCATCAGAGAGATGAGAGCCGTTTGTCTCAACAATGCAGATTTACCTGACATGTTGGGACCAGTTAGAATAATGATTTGTTGTGTGGTATTGTCAAGGAAAATATCATTTGGAACATATTCTTGTCCTGGCTGCATCTGACGTTCAATAACAGGATGTCGGCCTCCGGAAATTTTTAAAGAAAACGCATCTGTAATTACTGGTTTGCAGTAATCATACTCTTTTGCTATAATGGAAAAAGATAGCAGACAGTCCAAATAAGCTAGAATGGATGCATTTTTGCGAATCGGTTTTATAAACTCTGTGGTTGCAAGGATCAAATCCTGATATAATTGAAGTTCCAGGACCAAGATTTTTTCTTCGGCACCTAGGATTTTTTCTTCATACTCTTTTAGTTCTGGAGTGATGTAACGCTCGGCATTGGTTAATGTTTGTTTTCGGATCCAATCTTCAGGGACTTTGTTTTTATGTGAATTGGTCACTTCAAGATAATAGCCGAATACATTGTTGAATCCAATTTTTAGAGAGGAAATTCCAGTATTTAATGTTTCTCTCTGTTGAATGGAAGCAAGATAGTCTTTCCCTTTAAATGCGATTGAGCGGAGGTCATCCAGTTCCTGTGAAACACCTTTTCCAATGACACCTCCCTTGATTGCAACAGCCGGAGGATCTTCAGAAAGATGAGTTTTAATTTTTTCAGAAATCAAAGAACAAACATCAATATTATTTGCTTTTGACTTTAGTTCGCTATGATTACTTTTTATCAAAAGGTCCTTTACAACAGATATGTGCTCCAGTGATTTTGAGAGATGAAGTAATTCACGGGGATTGATTTTTTGAACAGAAACTTTTGAAATTAATCGTTCAATATCACCGATTGCATTGAGTTCTTCGATGAGTGCCAAAGAAATTTCTTGGTTTTCAATAAAAAAACCAACCACATCCAAACGTTCTTGTATCTCTGTTTTATTAATCAGGGGCATCAGAATCCAGCGCTTTAACATTCTTGCACCCATTGGCGTAGATGTTTTATCAAGGACTTGTAGAAGCGTGATAGCATTAGGGTGTGGAGATGAAACAAGCTCAAGGTTTCTGATGGTAAATTGATCCATCCAGATAAAATCATCTCTTACAATTCTCGAAATACCGCTAATATGAGTTGAGTGCTTATGCTGAGTTTCTGCAAGATAGTGTAATGTGGCACCGGCAGCGACAATCCCCTCTTCCATATCTTCTATGCCAAAGCCTTTGAGAGTTTGTGTTTCGAATTGGCGAATTAGTTTTTCGTAGCCAAAGTCATAAGTAAAAACCCAGTCTTCTAAGCTATATGTAAAGAAACGTTCACCGAAAAATTCAAAAAAATCATTACGTTGATTTTTTTGAATGACAATTTCGCTGGGATTGAAAGTCAGAAGTAATTTTTCACAGTATTCTTTGTTGCCTTGAGCAACATAAAATTCTCCGGTTGAAACATCCAAAAATGAAATACCGAATTGATTTTCTATAAAAAAGACGCCTGCCAGAAAATTATTGGATTTATGGTCTAAAACCTGATCACTGAAGGCAATGCCAGGTGTAACAATCTCAGTGATTCCTCTTTTGACAATGGTCTTTGTCATTTTAGGATCTTCAAGCTGCTCGCAAATGGCCACTCTATAACCGGCTTTAACAAGTTTTGGGAGATAATTATCAAGGGAATGGTATGGAAAGCCAGCTAGTTTGATAAAAGACGCAGCTCCGTTAGCTCGTTTGGTTAATACAATTCCAAGAGCATTGGCCGTTTTTACAGCATCTTCTTCAAAGGTTTCATAAAAATCACCAACCCTAAAAAGCAACAGCGCGTCAGGGTATTTAGCCTTGACAGAATTATACTGTTTCATTAACGGTGTTGTAGCTGCTTTCACTTTTTTATGCTTTCACTTTTTTATGCTTTCACTTTTCCTGAACCGCCAAAGTTAAGTTTTTTCTCCTAATTTCTCGTAACTTTGCCAAAAATTTTACAAACAAATCCATGTCCCTTATCAATGAATTTGCCCGTTCAGGGAACAGACTTTTCAAGCATAGAAGTTATATTCCCTTGTTTTTATACATCATCGTAATACCTGTGCTTTATTTCGAAAAGGATGAGTTTTTTAATTTCGAAAATCTTTGGTGGGTCGTTGCGTGTTTTCTAGTGTCCTTTTCTGGACAAATTATCAGAGCTCTGACCATTGGATTCACGCCTCAAAACACATCCGGGAGAAACACCAAGGCCGGACAGGTTGCAGAACAACTCAATACCAAAGGAATGTATTCTATTGTGAGACATCCTTTGTATTTGGGAAATTTTATGATGTGGCTGGGATTAATTTTGTATGTTGGGAGTGTTGAGTTTCTCATTTTTGCAGTATTTTTCTTTTGGATTTATTATGAAAGAATAATGTTTGCCGAAGAACAATATGTTAGTAAGAAATTTGGCGATGAATTTGACCAGTGGTCATCAAAGACTCCGGCATTTTTCCCTAAGTTGAAAGGATATGTAAAAACAGGGGTGTCGTTTTCTTTGAAAAATATTTTAAAACGAGAATATCATGGATTTTATGCCACTATATTATCTTTTACAATTGTGTATTTACTGAAACAATTTTTTTACAATGGAAGCTTTTTTATGGATGTTTTCTGGATTTTCTTCTTAGGGACAGGAACTTTGATATATTTAATAATAAGAATAATAGTGAAAAAAACAAAATGGTTCCATGTTGAAGGCCGATAATTGGAATAAAAGCATATTGTAAATTCACAATAAAACACTGATTAATAATTATTTACAAACAAAAGTGCAAAAAAGATTTTGCCATGCCAAGAAAAAGTGTTTATTTTGCACGCGAAAAACTAAAACAATAAAACTATGTCAGACATTGCAACAAAAGTAAAAGCGATCATCGTTGATAAATTAGGCGTTGACGAAGCTGATGTTATAACTGAGGCCAGCTTTACAAATGACCTTGGAGCTGATTCACTGGATACCGTGGAATTGATAATGGAATTCGAAAAAGAATTCAACATTGCAATTCCTGACGAGCATGCAGAGAAAATTGGTACCGTTGGCGAAGCTGTCGCTTACATCGAAAGTAACGTTAAGTAATTAAAACAATTATTATGAAGCAAAGGCGGGTTGTAGTAACTGGCCTTGGCGCTATAACTCCATTAGGCAATTCAGTTCCGGAATTCTGGAAGGGGTTGGTTAATGGAGTTAATGGTGTCAATCAGATTACCAGATTTGATGCATCAAAATTTAAAACTCAGTTTGCTGCTGAAGTAAAGAATTTTGATCCTTTAGACTTTTTTGATAAAAAGGAAGCAAGGAAATATGATCTGGTTACCATTTTTGGACTGATTGCATCTGCCGAGGCAATAAAAGATTCAAAATTTAAAGAGTCTTCATTTGATCCATTGCGAGCTGGAGTAGTTTGGGCAAGTGGAATTGGTGGAATTATGACTTTTGAAACGGAAGTTAAATCATTTGTTGAAGGTGATGGAACTCCTCGATTTAATCCGTTTTTTATTCCTAAGATGATTGCCGACATTACTGCTGGACACATTTCTATGGCACATAAATTACAGGGGCCTAATTATGCTACTGTATCTGCATGTGCATCATCAGGTCATGCAATGGCAGAAGCTGTTAATCTGATTTTACTGAATAAAGCAGATATAATGGTTGTTGGCGGATCCGAAGCTTCAATTTGTGCTGCAGGTGTTGGAGGCTTTAATTCAATGCATGCTATTTCCACAAGGAATGAGGATTATAAAACTGCTTCACGTCCCTTTGATAAAGACCGTGATGGATTTGTAATGGCAGAAGGTGGTGGAAGTTTAATTTTTGAAGATTTAGAACATGCTCTTGCACGTGGTGCCCATATTTATGCCGAAGTCGGAGGATATGGTCTTACAGCAGATGCTTATCATCTTACTGCTCCACATCCTGATGGTGACGGGGCATATTATGCTATGAAATTTGCCATTGAAGATGCTGGATTGGTGCCAACAGATGTTGATCAAATTAACACTCATGGTACATCTACTCCCGTTGGAGATATTGCTGAACCTAAAGCAATTGTACGCTTGTTTGGTGAGCATGCATATAAAATTGCAATCAATTCTACAAAATCGATGCATGGACACCTTCTGGGTGCTACTGCTGCCGTTGAAGCTATTTCCACAGTTCTTACAATCATAAATGGAATAATCCCACCAACAATCAATCATTTCACTGATGATCCGGAGATTGATAATAAACTTAATTTCTGCTTTCATAAAGCTGTGGAAAAAGAAGTTAATGTTGCAATTAGCAATTCTTTCGGTTTTGGAGGTCATAATGTATCCATTCTGTTTAAAAAGTATAACGGATAAATCGATAGCACTTGATATTTCGTAGTATTTTCAGGAACAAATACAGTCCTGAGCAAGAAAAATTGGCGAAAGCCTTATATAATATTTTTGGACTAAAAAGTAAAAATATTTATATTTATGAACTTGCTTTTCGTCATAAATCTGTTGCTGCTGAAGTTAAAACAGGAGTAAAAGATTCATACGAGAGGCTTGAGTTTCTTGGAGATGCTATTGTTGGAGCTGTTATTGCCGAATATTTGTTTAAAAAATACCCCTTTAAAACTGAAGGCTTTTTAACGGACTTACGCTCAAAAATTGTGTGCGGAAAATACATGTCGAAAATTGCACAGAAACTAGGTCTCGATAAATTGATTAGCATTCAAAACAATTCTAGTTCAGGAATTGTTGTCTCGGCTTTGTGCGATGTATTGGAAGCTGTGATAGGAGCAATGTTTATCGATAAGGGTTTTGAATTTACTAGGAAAACAATAATTGAACGGATTGTTGATATTCATATTGACATTGAAGGATTGGTTGAAACAGAAACAAACTTTAAAAGCAGACTTATTGAATGGTCTCAAAAAGAAAAAATCGAAGTTTCTTTTGAGCTGAAAGACACAAAGATTGCTAAAAAACAAAAACAATATATTGTTAAGATTGTTATGGGAGACCAAGAGTGGGGTGAAGCTATTCATAATTCCATAAAAGAAAGTGAACAGCTGGCAGCAGAAAAAACAATTGAGATGTTAAAAGAAGCTGGAAGATATTAAATTTCCTTTGTTTTTAAAAAGTATTATTTTTGTAGAATGAAAACAACAATCACAGGAATATTGTCGTGTTTGTTAGTTTGCATCATGCTTAGTGTTTGCGGACAACAACAGCGAGCACAACGTGACAGTATTATGGGCGGACAGGATAGTCGCAACGGTTATGTTTTACCAGTTAGTGGACATATACATATTCTCGTCATCTATGCAGAAGTGAATTATGAAAATGGAAATGATCCTTCACCAGATGGAACATCATTCTGGAAAAAAGGGAAACTACCCAAATGGAAAGATGAACTTTTTGACCCACATCCATCATTTAACCCAAAATCCATTGTGTCATCTTTTTTCTATGAAGCAAGTTTCGGAAATTATATCGTTACAGGAGATTATTTTATCAACCCTGATGACCCAGAAGCTCCGATAAAAATCTCTTCTTCTTCTGGCAGGTCGAATTCGGATGCAGTATTGAAAGAAGCCTCGGCGGTGCCATTCTTTTTAACAAAAAATAATTTTCAACCCATAGATTTTGATCGTTGGTCTTTGACGCACATAGGACATCAAAAAACAACTCCATCAGTTGATAATCCAATGAAATATGATCACATTATGATCATCGTGCGAAATGCAAATTATCCATCAAATTTGAGTGGTTGGACTTCTCCTCGGAGCGCGGGTCGATTATTTGGATATGAAAGTGATACTTACAGCTTTTTTTGTACACAACAACATCTCCCTTTTAATATTTTGTTGCATGAGTATTCTCACATGCTTTTTGGAGGAAATAATTTTCATTCTGGAGGAAGTCACAGCAAAAAAGCAGGATATAGTTATTTTACTCATATTCAATGTGGTTGGGGTATGATGGGAGCAGCATGGAAATCTTTTTTGACCCCAAATGCGTGGGAACGCAGAAGATTGGGGTGGAAGCCTTCTACAAAACAGTATTTTATCAGTGCACTTGACAGTTTGGAAATCAATGAAATAAGCACAGATCTTGATCCATTTGATGCAACACAACAGGGAGTTTATGTGATCAGAGATTTTATGTCAACAGGAGATGCCATCAGAATAAGGTTGCCACACTTGCCCGGCAATGTGTTTCAACAATGGTTATGGATTGAAAACCATCAAACTCGAAGTAGAAACAATAGCCGATTTGATCAGTTTCAGTATGAAGAGCATGAATGCATGGATAATGCCACGCCAGGATTGTATATGTACATTCAGGTAGATAAGGAGAATCTGACAGGCAAGGATATTTTTGGAGCACATGCTGATTATTTGCATCCTCTTCCAGCCAACGGCCTTTGGGATTTGGTGTGGGGAGATACTACTGTTCAAAACCAAGGGTGTATTAATTATGAACATTATTTTCCTCATCGTTTCACTTCTTCTCTAGCAAATCCGCTTTCAGGAAATCATGAAATGGAACTGGTATTTAATGACTATAACGGGAATGGCAAAATTGAGCTAGAAGAATATAGGGTTCCTGCTATACGAAAAAAAGGAAGTCGTTATCAGATTAATCTTCCTTTGCTAGGAGCGCGTGAGCATGCTTTTTCTGCCGAAGGAAGCAAGCGTGTTGGAATTGGCACAAATCCCTCCAGTAACCCCCTGATTTCTTCTGTTACAGCCTCAAACGATATGTTTTCTGATGCTCCAAACAATCGTACTGTATATTTGAATGGAATATCAATCACAATTTTAGGTTATTCAGAAAAAATTCAGGGAGCTCTTCTTGTAAAAATTAGATTTGATGATTTTAATATCAGAGAAAAAATAAGATGGTGTGCTGATACTATTATTTTTACTCCAATGGAAAAATCAGGAGTTCAGGTATTAACTGTTCATAAAAATTCAAGCATACATATCGATAGAGGATTAACCCCAACACGAATTACCAATCCTGAACAATTTGGGAAAAAGCAGCTTTTTACAAAGCCCACCGTATTTGTCTTGATGCCAGGAACTGTTCTTCACTTGAAAGATAATGCAAGTATCAAAATAGATAATGGATCTAAGTTTATCCTTATGCCAGGATCTACAGTGAGGATGGATAAGAAAGCAAGTATGAGTATTGTGAATGGGAGTAGTGTTGTAATTATGCCTGGCGCATTACTTCAGCGGCAAAAAGGGTCTAAAATAAAAGTTTCTTCAGATAGCTCGCTTGAAGGATAGGAGTAGAATACAAATGCAGCGGATATTCTGATTTACAAAAAATTACCATCCGCGTTCTGGTTCCCAAACTTCGATATAAATATTGTCAACAATAATGGGGCTTTGTCCTCTGTACCAGAAATAAACAGAGAAATTGTCAAAAACACTTCTTATGTCGGGTGTCAGATATAATAGTTCAATGTTGTTCCACTGGTTTAGCAGAAGCTCACCTGAATTTCTGTCAGTGTCAATTGTTCTGTATTTATATGGTTTGTTTTTATGTTCGAACATCACAGCAAGAGACAAAGGATGTAATACGGGATTTGTGGTTGGAAAAATTCTTGTCTTCACAGAAATAAACAAATGATCAGCATGAGTCATGTTTACAAAAGGTTTTTTCCACGCAGGAGTAAAAACATAACTACTATCTAGCTGAATATAAGTTGTTTCTGATGAATCAATCTCAACAAAACGTTCTACAGGAATGTCAGGTATTTGATAAAAGTCCACCACATAAGTGTTTTTTAAAAAATACAAATCCTTATTTGAAAACTCTTCTTGCTCCCCAGAAGATCTGTTTACAAGCAGAAGTTTTTGTATTTCCGGGTCAATAGCTCCCATTTTTCCAAAAACAGCCCAGTAATATGGTTTTGTCATTCGTGATGAATCAATGATTCCGCGGTGATATTGTAATGTTTGAAAAAGATTGAGAAGGGTCATCATCCCAAGTACGAAAAATAAAATCCAAGTAAAAAGCCGTTTTCTTTGAAGGACATCATAAATAAGTGCTCCAAATGGGATGGCAAGCACTGAATATGACTGAACCATTGCTCTTTGTCCGAAAGATACGGCATACCACCAACAGGTCCAACAAGAAACGAGATAGATGTTAATCAAGGTAAAAATAAGCAAGGGGTAAAATGCTTTTCTCATAGACTTGTATAATACAACAAAACCACCAAGAGCAACAAGCATCATTGGTGTGTATATAAACCAACCTTTGCGGAAACTAAACAGGACTTCTGAAAGATAGGGCGTAAAGAAGTCGAGACCTTCACCAGGATTATCATAACTATAAAAGAAAAAGGAACCAGTGAATGCTTTCCAGTATAGCAATTGTGGTAAAAGTGCAATGATTGCGAAAATAATCATTAGCAGTACTTGTATTCTATAGGTGAAGAATAAAGTTATTTTTTTACGAAGCGTATGCATATCCCATACTCCCCAAAGAAGCGGTATGATGACGCAAATGGCTTCGGTTGGTCTGATGAGAACAAGCAACCCGCCCAAAAGGCCAATACAAATAGCTTTTTTTGTATTTGGATCTTCGTGCCATTGAATGACTTTCCATATGAAAACAGCATAGATAGCAAAAAGATACAAATGTATGGATGTAAGAAAAGCAAATACAAACAACAGATTTGTGCCCAGAACAAAAAGTGCAATCACAATACCTGCCGTTTTATCATCAAAGAGATGGATTAAAATTTTGCGGAGATATATCAATCCTAGGAAAATAAAAAGCAAGGAAGAAAGAAATATAGCGAATTGATACGGAGACGAAAAGCCGTCAGCAGATGCAGGTCCGGCTATGGCAACGACATGTGCAGCGAGAAAAAAAGGACTGAACAGCACAGCCATTCCCGAAGAATACTTAATAATATTGTTTTCACTTTCGTGGCGGACAAGTTGATAAAGAGTTGGTGAAAGCCCATATTTACTTGCCGCGTCAGCTACAGGGGTAGTGTCTTTGAGTCCGGGATCATTCCAAATAAATGTGGCGGGGAGATACAGATAATATCCGAAAGTATCCCATGATATGATATTTGATTGATATTTTCTGATAGTTGGAACAAGAATCAGAGGCAATAAAAAAGCAATAATTATTGCTGAAAAAGACACTTTGATTTTTTTCATAATATCTGTGTGAAAAACGGGTGCAAGTTACAAATTTATTTCAAGAATCATAACAGAAAAGCAACAGCTACACATGATGTATGCGTAGCTGTTGCTGGTGTCTTAATGAGCTTTATTGTGGAAGGATGTTGACCCTTATTCCTTCAGAATGGGAAGTAAATTCAGGAGCATACATGCATTGAATTGTGGTAATTCCGTTGGAGAAATTTCCTGCAATAGCAGCTCTGAGAGGATATTCAAAAACATAAGTTCCCTTGGGCATGTTGCTGATAAAGAAATTTGTTGCAGCATCTCTTGTGCTTTCGTAATAACCAAGTCCATTTTTATATTTGTAGGACGATAAAACATTGATGGGCTCAAATCCGGAGGCGCGCATATCTTTCATGTGCACATATTCCATGTTGCGGTCCACTCTCAGTTCTATTCTTACAATAACCTTGTCGCCCACTTTCAGGCGCCCGCCTTCTTTAATTTCTTCTAGTTCCTTTCCTTTGAGTGTTGTCCTTTCAATAAACAGTTTTTTATTGAGTTTCAGTGGTGTTTCGTGGGGTGTGATTTTGTCAAGTTCTTCAAAATATTGCCAGTAAAGAGCTCCCCAACTTACGCCTTCGTCTTTTTTAACGACTTTAACATTTCCCATTTCAGGTTTGATTTTGTCAGCAGCCCAGCTCGTTTTAAAGTAACCTGTACCTGCTTCAATCTGTTGTCCTTTCATTGTGGAAAGATCGAAAGATTCGTTGCCTACAGTAATTTCAATGTTTGCTTCGGATTGCAGCCAATTGGTTCCAGTTAATAAAAGCGCATACACCGCTTCGGTAGTCGCCTTCGTTGTTTTCCAGTTTTGTACCTGTTTTTGTTTCAGCAGCCAAGTTTTTAGATCGTCTATCGCTTCTGTGTCTTTTCCAATTTCATTGAAAGCTTCGATCAGAATGGCTTGTGTTTCAATAGGAGCCTGATGCCAATAATATCCACCGATATTTTCTTGCCAGAACATTCCCATTTCTTCATTTTTAATGGAGCGCTCATCAAGAGATTTTAGAATTTTTGCAGGGATGATCTCGTCTCCGTTTCGATGAAGTGCTAGAGCAATCATGCCCTGAGAATAGAGGC
>Ga0265295_1003981_pt1 | contig 20490 bp, 20 predicted proteins | sample Munlansysbiofilm_FD_192503 | JGI IMG/M metagenome (GOLD analysis project Ga0265295, IMG submission 192503) | Leachate microbial communities from a municipal landfill in Southern Ontario, Canada - Methane capture system biofilm | ecosystem: Engineered > Solid waste > Landfill > Unclassified ... | reverse complement strand
CAGATGACTTTGTGGATTTTACTTATGACAATATACGCTATTACTTCCCTAATCACTGAGGACATAAGGAACCGTCATTACGATAGACAAGCAAATAATCGGACTCGGAAAAACTTCAGGTGGACTCCGGCAGGGTTTCAGCCTGAGTCATACAAGAGACGAGGTAAATTCCAACTCATTGCTTTTCATATTCTATGAGGGCCTGTTAGCAAGTCTTGCCCTCACACACTATATGCTTAAAGCTGATTATGAGCACCTCAAGCAACCGATGCGATATTGATTCAAGTCTCGATTTGCTGTCAAGATGTTTCTTTCCCATGAAGATAAATCTTGCGGAGATAACGTTCGATTCTGATAGCATTCAGGCTAATGCCGCGCCTCAGTCCTGATCTTGTCTTTCACATGTCTTCGCCTCGAGTTAACTCAGGAATTCGAGTCAACTCGAGGCGAAGACATGTTAAAAGCGAATGGAAGGCTGAGGCGTCCGGTGGCACAGGAATAGTAGGCTATAAAACCGGCATAGCTTGAAAACTTCAAAACTTGAAAGCCTGAAAACCTCATTTTATCCATCTAATCCACCCAATCCACCCGATCCGCGTTCTATCGAAATCAGAGAACAGGAGAGAGCCAATTCACTTTACACTTGACATATAAGCCAGATTTTATGGATGATCCTCATCTGGTAAGTACATATAAAAACAGGAGATAAAATGGATTACTTTTTGACAGAAGACCAACTTGAAATGCAGGAACTGGCACGCAGAATCGCCAATGAAAAAATGAAACCCCTCTCTGAACATTATGATCAGGAAGGGATTTTCCCCTGGGACATCGTGGATGTGATGCGCCAGAGTGACCTATTTGCCATTCTCATTCCGGAAGAATATGATGGCATCAGCGGTAAGGTGGTGGATTTGGTGGTGGTTACGGAAGAGCTTTGCGCAGTGGATGCAGGGATCGCCCTGGCTTTTGGTGCCACCGGACTGGGTATGTATCCCATTTTGATTGCCGGCTCAGAAGAGCAAAAAAGGAAATATCTGCCCATGATCGCTTCAGGTGAACAGCTTGCTGCCTTTGCACTTACGGAGGCAAACGCTGGTAGTGATGCCGGTGCCATCGAAACCACAGCCCGCAAAGAAGGCGATCACTACGTGCTCAATGGTACCAAACAGTGGATCACCAATGGCGGAGAAGCCGGTATCTATACCGTGTTTGCCATGACAGACAAGAGCAAAGGTCCCCGTGGCTGCTCCTGTTTCCTGGTGGAAAAAGGCACCCCCGGTTTCTCTTTTGGAAAAAAAGAAAACAAAATGGGCATCCGTGCCAGCGCCACCAGAGAATTGATTTTTGAAGATTGCATAGTTCCCGCAGAGAATCTTATTGGCCGCGAAGGCACAGGTTTTATCACAGCCATGAAGGTTTTTGACAAATCCCGCCCCATGGTGGGTTCACAGGCTGTGGGCATTGCCAGAGGAGCTTTTGAAGCCTCCGTGCGCTATGCCAAAGAACGTCATCAATTTGGCAAACCCATCGCCAGTTTTCAAGCCATCCAATTCATGCTGGCCGATATGGCTACTGAGATCGAAGCAGCCCGCGCGCTGGTCTACCAAACTGCCAGAATGGTGGATGCCGGAATCAAACGTTATGCGAAAGAAAGCGCTATGTGCAAATACTTTGCCTCGGATATGGCCATGAAAGTTACCACCGATGCGGTTCAGATCCTGGGCGGCTACGGCTACATGAAGGAATATCCCGTGGAAAAAATGATGCGTGATGCCAAGATATTGCAGATATACGAAGGAACCAATCAGATTCAACGCTCCATCGTTGCTGCCAACATCCTCAAGGAGTTCTAAATCATGCAAGATTGGGTGAAAGAATTGCCCGTGGCCATCACAGTTTGTGATAAAGACGCTATCGTATTGGAAATGAACGACAAAGCCGCGGAGACCTTCAGCAAGCAAGGTGGAAAAGCACTGATCGGGACCAGTCTCTTCGATTGCCACAAGCCCCATAGCTGCGAGGTGATCAAGGCCATGCTGGCCTCAGGCGAGCCCAATACCTATACCATCAGCAAAAATGGCCAGAAGAAGATGATCCATCAACAGCCTTGGTATATCGAGGGTGAAGTAGCAGGTTTGGTGGAGTTTTCCATCGTCCTGCCGGATGATATGAAGCATTACGATCGTGGCTAAACTGCTGATCCACACCTGTTGTGCGCCTTGTTTGATCGCGCCTTATCAGAGGCTCAAAGAAGCGGGCTATGAGGTCTCTGCCTTTTGGTTCAATCCCAATATTCATCCCCTTTTGGAATATCAAAAGCGGCGGGATACACTCCGGGATTACTCTGTACAGGAAGGCTTTGAACTGATCGAGCAGGGTCAATATGCTTTGGTGGAGTTTCTGAATAGAACCCTATCCGATATTTCAGCAAGATGTGAATATTGCTATCGCACACGTATTGAGGGTACAGCTAAAACAGCTGCTGAAGGTGGATTTGATGCCTTCAGCAGCACTTTGCTTTACAGCCGCTATCAAAAACATGAGGATATCATCGCCTTCAGCAAAGAAATGGCCGAAAAGTATAAAGTAGACTTTTTCTATGAAGATTGGCGTGCACTGTGGCAGGAAGGCATTCGTTTGTCCAAAGCTGCGGGGATGTATCGTCAGCAATATTGTGGCTGCATATTCAGCGAAGAGGAGCGTTATAGTGAGCAAGTACGAAGAGATAAATCTAAGTAAGATAAAGACTTATTCGATCTCGGCACGGGAAAGCATAGTAGATAGCTCCCTCTTTGCCAAAAAGGGGAAGGTGGAGCTGGCTGGCTTTTTAGACGCTCTGCCCGAGATCCTCAGCGCCAAAGACTTAAAGGAGCTGATTCAGTCTATAAGGCTGGCCAAAGAAAGAGGCAAAGCCATCATCATCGGCATGGGCGGACACGTGATCAAATGCGGCCTTGCACCTCTCATCATCGAGCTCATGGAGGCCGGATATGTCTCTGCCATCGCAGTAAATGGCTCCGTGATCGTGCATGATTATGAGATCGCCTTTTGGGGCCAGACCTCCGAGGACGTCTCCAAAGCCCTGGCTGATGGCTCCTTTGGCATGGCTTTTGAGACTTCAAATGGGCTGAATACCTGCATCACAGAAGGCAGTAAACAAAGCTTGGGTCTAGGTGAAGCGGTGGGTAAAACCATCAGCTCTCATGCTCCCAATGCCGAGCTTTCAGTCTTGGGCAAAGCCTATGAATACGGCATTCCGCTCACAGTGCATGTGGCTCTGGGCACAGATATCATTCATCAGTCTGCTTCTGCGGATGGAAAAGCCATCGGGGATTGCTCCCTGCGCGACTTTCGGATTCTTTGTCAGCAGGTAACGCATCTGGATGATGGCGGCATCTACCTGAATTTTGGTTCGGCGGTGATCCTGCCGGAAGTATTTCTCAAAGCGCTTACTGTGGCCAGAAACATCACCGGTAGCGTGAAGAACTTCAGCACGGCTGTCTTTGATATGAATCAGCATTACCGCGCCCGTGTGAACGTGGTGCAGCGTCCGGTGGAAACTGGGGGCAAGGGCTATTACTTCATTGGTCAGCACGAGATTCTGATCCCGCTGCTCATCAAGTCCATCCTTTATTAAGGCTTTCTACGAATGGTGTTCAGACATTGATTTTGCAGGGCTGGGATTATCAAAATACAAAGAAAAACCTTGCCTAATCTGCTGAACTCAGAATATTGGCAAACAAAAATAGATATCGGGCTTTGACAAGCAAAGCAAAGCCGTGGGAGAGTCAATGCGATTGAAGTCCTTTCCTGGGGGGATTCACCCTCACGATGAAAAGCATTATTCCGCCTCAGCACCCATTAGCGCTTTACCCACCCCAGAGCGGGTGATAATACATCTTTCACAACATATAGGAGCTGTTTCCAGTCCCAGCGTAAAAGTGGGGGACACGGTGCTAAGGGGGCAAGTGGTCGCTGTTCCCGCTGGCTTTGTCTCGCTGACCCAGCACGCCTCGATCAGCGGTAAAGTCACTAAAATCGGCAAGTTTTTGCATCCCACCGGCATTATGTCCATGGGCATAGAAATCACCTCTGATGGGCAGAATCAAAGCGTGGATATGCCGGATAATCCAGACTATATGAGCCTGGAGATAAATGTGCTCAAAGAAAGAGTTTCCGCTGCCGGTGTTTGTGGGATGGGCGGAGCTGGTTTCCCCACTCACGTCAAGCTTTCTCCACCTGCAGATAAGCCTATAGATACCATAGTTCTGAACGGAGTGGAATGCGAACCATTTTTGACCAGTGATTACCGTCTGCTTTTGGAACGCGCGGAAGACATCCTGCATGGGCTCCGGCTTCTTATGAAGATAGTGGGCGCAAAGAAAGGCGTGATCGGCATCGAAGCCAATAAGCCAGACGCCATTGAACTGCTGCAAAAGCTGGTTGCCAACCAGAAAGACCTTGAAGTGGTGCCCCTCAAAATGCAATATCCCCAAGGCGCAGAAAAGCAGCTCATCTATGCGGCCACAGGACGCAAGGTTCCCGCTGGTGGCCTGCCTATGGCTGTAGGTGTGCTGGTGCAAAATGTGGCCACTGCAGTGGCTATCTATGAAGCGGTGCGCTATCAAAAGCCACTCATCGAGCGCGTGATCTCTGTTACCGGATCCATTGTAAACAAACCCATGAATCTTCTGGCTCCCATCGGGACTCTGTATAGCGATCTCTTGGAACACTGTGGCGGAGTATCTGCCCCCATCGGCAAAGCAATTTCCGGAGGACCCATGATGGGCTTTGCCCTGCCATCTCTGGATGCAGCGATGACCAAGGGCAGCAGCGGCCTGGTTTTGTTCGATGAAAAAACAGCCAAATCCATGCAGGAACATACTTGCCTGCGCTGTGCGCGCTGCGTGGATATCTGTCCTATGAATCTGATGCCCACTGGGATCGCAACAGCCGTGAAATACAACGACCTTGATATGGCAGTAAAGGCTGGGCTCAATGACTGCATCAAATGTGGAGCTTGCGCTTATGTGTGTCCTTCCCAGATTCGTTTGGTACAGTGGATTGACACAGGAAAGATCCGCTATGCTGAAGCTCAGAGGAAGAAATAACTATGAATATCAAAGATAAACTCACTGTTTCTGCCGCGCCTCACGTTCACGACAAAAGCACCGTCAAAAACGTGATGTGGAACGTAGTAATCGCCCTGGTTCCGGCCCTTATTTTTGCCACCTACTATTGGGGCATCCGAGCTCTACTGCTCAGCCTTACTGGAGCTGTAACCGCTGTGGTCTGTGAAGCGCTGATTCAAAAGCTGCGCAAAGTGCCCATCACTGTGCACGATGGTTCCGCTTTTCTCACAGGACTGCTCCTGGCCTTCAATATCCATGCCGGAGCACCCATCTGGCTGCCCATCATAGGTGCTGCCTTTGCTATTACGATAGGCAAACAGGTCTTTGGTGGCCTGGGCAACAACCCTGTAAATCCTGCGATCGTAGGCCGTGTCTTCCTGATGGCAAGCTGGCCCACGCACATGACCGGAGGCTGGGTTGCGGTAAAGAATTCCGCTCTCAGCGGCCTCAATGATCTCACCCGCATCGCCACAGATCTGCAGTCCCTGTCACCCAAAGCCTATGAACTCGTAACCTCTGCCACTCCCTTGAAGGTCGCTCAAACCCTGAGAGACAGCAGCTTTGTGGCCGATATCAACGCTCAGGCTGGAGGGCTCAATCTCAGCGGCAGAATCTTTAGCAGCCTCACCGAGATGGAGACCCTGAAGAGCCTCTTTTGGGGAAATATCGGTGGCTGCATCGGCGAAGTATCTGCTTTTGCCTTACTTTTGGGAGCGGCTTATCTGCTCTATAAAAATATTATTGAATGGCGCATTCCGCTCTTTTTTATCGGTACCGTCTTTGTACTTAGCTTTATTTTTGGCGGAATTCCCGGTTCTGAAATTTCGATAATGCTACCCTTCTTCCACATCTTCTCTGGAGGTCTGATGCTCGGCGCTTTCTTTATGGCCACGGATTATACCACCACTCCGCTCACCAAGAAGGGGCGAATCATCTTTGGCATCGGCTGCGGCCTCCTCACCATCATTATTCGTCTGGTGGGCGGCTATCCGGAAGGCGTGAGTTACAGCATTCTCTTTATGAATGTGATGACTCCGTTGATCGATATGCTCACCAGGCCCAAAGCTTTTGGGAGAGTAAAGAAATGAAATATTATCTAAAACTTGGCTTCATCCTGTTTGTCTTCTGCGTGGTGGCCACCGGGATTCTGGCTTATGTGAATTCCCTCACTGCGCCTGTGATCGCTCAGCGTAAAGCTACAGAGGAAATCCAGGCTCGCGAGGCTCTGATCCCGAATGCAAAATTCGAGGAAAAAGAGAGCGATCAAGGCCTTACTTATTTTGTGGCGCGTGATCCTGAGACTACTGAGATACTAGGCTATACCTTTATCGCGGCAGATCTTGGCTACTCCAGCACAGTCCAGACCATGGTGGGCGTGGACAAGGCATTTAAGGTCCTGGGCATCCGCATCGTGGACCAGGGTGAAACCCCCGGGCTGGGCGCAAATTGCACCTTGCCTGCCTTCACAGAACAATTTTCCGGCCTGGCTGTCGAAGACATCTATGTGAATAAAGACGGTGGAGTGGTAGTTGCCTTGTCCGGTGCCACGATTACTTCCCGCTGCATTGCAAATTCGCTCCGGGAAGGCATCATCGATGTGCAAGACGAACCCACTGAGGGAGGTGAACAATGAAGTTCATCAAAGAACTTACTAAAGGCCTGATCAAGGAAAATCCCATTTTCGTGATCGTTTTGGGCATGTGTCCCACCCTGGCAGTCACCACATCTGTGATCAATGCTCTGGGTATGGGCTTTGCCGCCACCTTTGTGCTGATCTGCTCCAATGCCATCATTTCGCTGATCAAGGATATCACCCCATCCAAGATCCGCATTCCGGTTTACGTGGTGGTGATTGCTGCCTTCGTATCCGTTGTGGATATGGTGATGGCGGCCTACGTGCCCGCTTTGCATAAGAGTCTGGGACTATTCATTCCACTCATTGTGGTGAATTGCATCATCTTGGGACGCGCGGAAGCCTTTGCCAGCAAAAACAACGTGATCATGAGCATCGCGGACGGTCTGGGCATGGGACTGGGCTTTACCCTTTCTCTCAGCCTGGTTGCCACCATACGTGAGATTATTGGCGCCGGCACCTGGCTGGGCATGAGAGTCACACCTCTCACTTACGATCCGGCTTTGATTGCCATCCTCGCACCCGGTGCTTTCATCACCCTGGGCCTTTTGATGGCTCTGATGAATATGCTCAAGGAGAAGAAATAATGGGATACTTAGGCCAAATCTTCGTGATGGCGATGACCGCCATCTTTATCCAAAACTTCGTTCTCGCTCGTTTTTTGGGCCTTTGTCCTTATCTGGGTGTCTCCAAGAAACTGGATTCTGCCCTCGGCATGGGCCTGGCGGTGATCTTTGTGATGACCCTGGCCAGTGCTTTTACCTACTTGATCAACAAGTACCTGCTCATCCGCTATGACCTGGTGTATCTGCAGACCATTACCTTTATTCTCACCATCGCCGCCCTCGTGCAATTTGTGGAGATGGTCATCCAAAAAAACGCCCCCGCCTTATACAATTCCTTGGGCGTGTTTTTGCCACTGATTACCACAAACTGTGCGGTTTTGGGTGTGGCGATCTTGAATACCACAGCCTTCAGGCCGGATGGCATCACTGCCTACACCTTCCTGGATAGCGTGCTCAATGGCTTCTTTAGCGGAGTGGGCTTCACTGTGGTGCTACTGGCTATGGCCGGAATCCGGATGCGTCTGGAGAAAGCGGAATTGCCCAAGAGTATGCAGGGTATGCCCATCGCTCTCATCCTGGCCGGAATCATGGCTTTGGCCTTTTACGGCTTTATGGGCTGGAAGATCTAAGGGAGGATCGTGATGATGTTTACACTACTTGAAACCGCCTCTATGTTGAATACGATCGGCCTGCCAGTCTTGATTCTGGGAGCTTTGGGACTCATCTTTGGCCTCATTTTGGCGATTGCCTCCAAACTCTTTGAAGTGAAGATCGACCCCCGCGTGGAAGAGATCATCTGCGTACTGCCCGGTGCTAATTGTGGCGCTTGTGGTAAGGCCGGTTGCGCTGGCTATGCCGCTCAGATCGTGCATGGTGGCGAGGCCGTCAATAAATGTGCTCCTGGAGGCCCGGATGTTGCCGCTCAAATCGCGCAAATCATGGGCATGGAAGCCGGCGCTATGGACCGAAAAGTGGCTGTGATCCATTGCTCCAGCGGCGGTTATGAAAACACAAACTGGAAGTACAGCTACGACGGCGTTCAAACCTGTAGATCCGCAAATAGCCTGGCCGGTGGCCCCAACGCCTGTGCCTGGGGATGCCTGGGACTCAATGACTGCTTCAGGGCTTGTCCTTTTGATGCTATATACATCGATACCAATGGCATGCGCCGGATAGATTTTGATAAATGCACCGCCTGCGGAGCCTGTGTGAGAGCCTGTCCGCGCGAACTGATCGACTTGGTCCCGCTCACCCGCAACGTCTATGTTAAATGCTCTTCTCAGGATAAAGGTGGCGATGCCAGAGCAGTCTGTGGCAGCAATCATCCCTGCATCGGCTGTGGACTCTGCGTTAAGATATGCCCTGTTGATGCCATCACCGTTGAGAACAATCTCGCCCATATCGATTATGATAAGTGTATCAATTGCGGCCTCTGCGCCACAGTCTGCCCCACCAAAGCCATCTTGGATCTCCTGGTTGGCAGCCGCCAGAAAGCTGAAATTGATCCCGAAAGCTGCATTGGCTGCACTATCTGTGCCAAAGTATGCCCTGTGGATGCCATCAGTGGAGAAATCAAGAAACTACACAGTGTAGATAAAAGCAAGTGCATCGGTTGCACACAGTGCGTGCCCAAATGCCCCAAAAAAGCTATTGAAATGGTGTAACGCTGGCTTCAGCCGGTCGTAACGCTGGATTTATCCGGCCGTTGCATCAGCTTCAGCTGGTGCGTGCACCAAAAAAAAGAATAGTCACACGGATTTTACGGATCACGCGGATTTACACGGATAAGTAGCTACAGGATTGCAGGCGTCTCGCCTGCAGAGCACAAAGCGTGCTCCATTATTATCAGGTACTTCTCTTCTTTCAAGACCTGCTGTCTTGTTGGACGCGAGACGCATCCAGTCCAGCATCTTGCACCACGCTATTGATCACCCAGCTCGCGGCCACCATGCCCATAATGGCAGGCATATAGCTGATGGAGCCGATGATCTGGCGTTTTCTGCCGCGCTCAATGATCAGCTCTTCGTCTCCCGGAATCTCCTCATCCGGCACCAAAGCCGACTCTGAGGAATACACACAAGGGAAATCCAGCTTCACCCCTCTGCGACGCAGAAACTTACGCACCCTGCGGGCAAGAGGGCAATTATAGCTTTTCGAGATTTTATCCAGATGGATCAGGGTGGGATCCAGCCTGTTGCCTGCACCCATCACAGAGATGAACCTGGCACCTCTCTTGGCCAGGTCTTCCAGCAGCCCGATCTTGGGGCCCAGGCTGTCGATAGCATCGATAATGTAGTCCGCATCAGCAGTTAGGACAGCCCTGTTTTCACTATCCAGGAAGACCTGATGGGTGGTGATCTCGGCCTCGGCATTGATTTGCAAAATGCGCGCTTTCATGAGCTCGGTCTTGAGCTCTCCTATCGTGTCCAGCGTAGCCAGAAGCTGGCGATTGAGATTGGTGGGACCGATGGTGTCAAAATCGATCAAAATAAAGCTGCCAATACCAGCGCGTGCAAGTGATTCTACGGCATAAGAGCCCACTCCACCCAGTCCGGCAATGCAGACGCTGGTGTCTTTTAGCTTGGCAAGGGCTTTGCTGCCGATCAGGGTTTCAGTGCGGGAGAAATCGGTCATAAAGCGTAGCCGGTAAGTGCTTTGTAATTTGCAGCCTGGATGCTGATTAGGACGGCAGGATCGATGCGGTAGAGCTCTGCGACTTCATCCAGCACAGCTTTTACCCTGAGGAGCGGATTTGCCTCTCCCTCTTTTACATAGTATTGGGTAATGTCGGATTCAAAGAGGAAGCGTCTGCTTTTGAGCATGGCCTTGAGCAGATCGTGTTTATCCTCTTTGAGGATGCGTTCCGAGATGGTGAAGTAGCTATCCAGCCGGGTAAAGGTCTGAAAAGCCTGCAGTGAACCGGCATAGCCGTGGATGAGATACTTGATGGGGTAAGCGCGCAGGATGTCAAAAGCCTGCTGCTGATGTCCCACGATGTGCAATACCACAGGCAGACGGTGGTCCATGGCCAGATCCAATTGTTGCACAAAGATCTTCTGCATCACCGCATATTCAGGATTGCCGCGGTCCAGGCCTATTTCCCCGATGGCCCAAATCAGTTTCTCTTCACATAGAGTTTCGAGGTCTGAAAATTCCAGATCGCAAGCTTCGAAAAAGGGATGGATGCCGGCACTATAGAGTACCCCGTTTGGGGCGCTATCGGTCAGTTCTTTATAATAAGTGAGATCACTCTTGCGCAAGGCAGAGGAGAGAAAGTGAGTGATGCCAAGCTCTGCCGCTTCTTTCAAAAGAGCCGGCAGGGGCATGATTTCGGCCAGATTGGCCAGATGACAATGAGCATCGCAGATCTTCATAATTTTAGCTCCGGTAAAAGTTTTGTGATCGCCTGTGCGGTTCGCAGTCCTGCCTTGCCATCCAGGGAATCAAAGAATATGGCATTAGCCCAGATACGTTCCGGTCCGAATATCCCCGGTTCGGCGAGAATCTTTTCGATGGCAGGTATAAGCTGAGAAAAGTCCTTGATGCGGATGCTGATTTTGGCCAGGATTTCAGTGATTTCAGGCACCATTCGGGGAGAATCTGGCAAAATCCAACTGATCAGAGGTTTGCCCAAAGCGGTGCATTCGGCAATGATCGAAGACCTATCCACCACACAGAGATCGGCCTTGTGGATGTAGGGGAGAGGGCTGCCCAGGATGTAGTGCACCTTCGGCATAGCTTTCAAAGCATCGATATAGGCCTTACTCGTCCAGGGGTGCACACTTACATAGATCTCATATTTATCAGTGAGTTCTAGCAGATGCGGTAGCCAATGCTGGATGGCGCTCATGCCGCTTTTGTCGTAAGTTGCGGTAAAGAGAATCCGCGCTTTTCTATTCGTAATATCTTCAACATCTGTATGTTTGACAGGGAGATAGGGGTCGAGTTTGGGGAATCCGCCTATCTTGCCCATGGTTACTCCGTTCTTTTTCGCATTTTCCAAATCCCGCTGACTGGTAAAAAGAAAGAGGCTGAAGGGCTGGAAGTTCTGGGCGGAAGTCATGCGCTTGAAATGGTAAGCACCGTGGGTCATACCTATCTTGAGCACTTTATGGGAAGGGAACTTGTGGGAGGCTACTCTGCACATAATCACCGCTTTGGGGAAAGCGGGCAGTCTGCTGACTTGGGTCCCATTCTGCTTCAAAGCTTTGTAGGTATCTGCTTTATCGGTTACCACTCTTAGCGGCCTCAGGTATTTCTGCACAGGCAGCCAATTCTCCATATCCACAGGGGTATGACAATAGAAGAGGGTTTCCTGTCTCTTTCGAAAGAGATTCAACACCCTCCAGGCCAGAGAGTAAAAGGGTTTCAGCAGGTAGTAGGAAAGCACCATCAGGGCTCCAGATAGTGGATGAGGCCCTGCGCCAGGTATGTTTCAAAGGCTTGGTTTTCCTGATGGAAGAGCCAGTTTTGATTCTCGCGAGTGTAATAGCCATTTCCTCTTACGATTGCATTGATGCCAAAATGGGCGGCTTGATATTCAAAGAGATAAAGCTCGCCTGCTGCATTTTCGCCCAGATCCACGGAGAGAAAGGGTGCATTAAAAAGCTCATAGAGGGATTTGGCCTTATTCAATACAGCGCTGGGGTTCTTGATGTCAAAATCAAAGAGCTTGGCTCCACTGGCTCTGAAATCTCCTGCCTTGGTGTGGCGTTTGCTGATGAAGTATTTCTCGCCCAGGATGATGACTCTGTAGTCATAGCTCAGTCCCGGGATAAATTCTTGCAATACAAAGGGCAGCTCAAGGCTCATGTAATCCTGATAGGCAAGGGCATCCTTGTTGAGGTCGTAGTCCGGGTAGCCGGGGAACTGTTTATGCTTTCTCAGATGCCTGCGGCGCCAGAAATCGAGCTTTTGCAGCGTACTTGCCGTTTTCAGGTGTTTATGTAATTCTTGCTCTATAGCAGAGATTGAATCAACCAGGGCTACTCCGGTGCTATTTGAGCCACTCAGAGTCTTGAAAACCAAGGGGAACTTGAGCTTGGCACCGTCCAGCTCTCGTGTGCTGCTAAAATACTGGCATTCCAGGCTCTTGATGCCTAATTGACGTTTAAGCAGTTCCTGCCAGCCTTTGTTTTCATGACAAGAGAAGAGCTCAAAGGAAGGGATCAAGGTGTTTCCCAAAGCCAGTAGGTGCATGAGGCAATCCCGGATATAGTGTTGCAGGTTCAGACGGTGGCTAAAGCTATAAAAGACCAAACTGTTGCGGATCTCCACTTGACCGTTCACCACTTCATGAAACTCGTGCTGATGTACCTTGATGCCGCTGCTCTCAAGTTCGGTGATGAAGGCTTTAGTATCAATGCTTACCCAGGGTTTGCGCGTCTGGCCGATAAAGCCATCGTAGCCGGTTAAAACGTAAAGTTCTTTCATTTAATCTGCTCCATAATGTAGTCTAACACAGCTTCTGGCTTTAACAGTTTCATGCAATTATGATGTTTCAGAGGGCACTTTTGCGGGCCATGCGAGCTGCAAGGACGGCAAGCCAAATCAGTTTCAAAGACTTTATCCTGGGCTCCAAAAGGAAAGTAGCCCAAGCTCTGCACGGTGGGGCCAAAAAAGGCTATCACCCTGGTCTGCATGGCGTTTGCAATATGCAGAGCGCCACTGTCGTTACAGATCATGAGCTGGCATTGGGCGATCGCAGCCGCGCTTTCCAGAAGATTTGTTTTACCTGCCAGATTGATGGCATTCGGGCAATTTTGTTGGATAAGATCGCACTTGGGTTTGTCTTCTTTGCCACCGATCAGAAGAATGCCATATCCCCTCTGAGACAAAGCCTTGGCTATTTCAGCATAGTATTCCACCGGCCAGCATTTGGTAGCCCAGACCGAGCCCGGAGCCAGGGCAATAAGTTCCTGGCCATGAAGAGGAGCTAGTAGATCATTTATCTTGCTTTTGTCTTCCGCAGCAGGGAAAAGCTCGGTCTGAGGGTCAAATTCTTGTTTAGACAAGAGCCCCAGCAGAGCGAGATTCTTCCTGGCTTTGTGTATTCCTTTGGGATGCGGGGTTTTAGCTGTAAGCAAAAAAGGCATGGTGCCACGATCGAAACCAAGGCGCTCTGGGATGCGGGCCAGGTACATCAGCAGATGCGTGCGTCCGGAGCTGTGTGGGGAGATCGCCATATCGTAGCCTTTGGCTTTGAGCAGTGAGATCATGTGCCCCATGCTGATCAGCGCTCTATCCCGCTTTGAGTAGGTCAGCACCTTAGCAAGATACGGATTGTTTTTGAGGAGCCCCGCTGCTCCCGGTACTACCAAAGCATCAATAGCGGCAGTGGGATAAAGCTTCTTTACTGCCCGGATCAAAGGAGTGATCAGGATCACATCGCCGATAAAGGCGGTTTGGATGATAAGAATGCGCTTGATCATAGCTCCTCATAAAGGCGGATATTGTCATTCACCATCTGTTCTTTGCTAAAATCTTGCACCCGTTTCAGAGCATTGCTTCCCAAATGCTTACGCAGTTCTTCATCTGCGGCAAGTTTCAGGATGGCATTGGCCAAAGCTTCGCTGTTTCTGGCTTCCACCAGCAGGCCGCTCTTGCCATCTTCGATCATCTCTGCAATGCCTCCAGCGCGGGTTCCGACCACAGGCAAACCTACACTCATTGCATCCAGCACGGAGGTCCCCAAACCTTCTTTCTTGGAGGCGATCACGAAGATGTCAAAGGCTTTGAGGAGGCTACCCACCTTGTCCTGAAAGCCGGTAAAGCAGACTTTGTGGGCAATGCCCAGCTCTATTACCAAATCCATCATGATCTGCAACTGGATGCCATCGCCCACCGCAACAAAGTGCAGACGGGGATTGCTTTTCAGAGCTATGGCTGCAGCAGCCAGGAAGTTCCGGTAATCCTTGTGCGCTACAAAGGCGGCGACTGTGCCCACGATGATGGCTTCCTCTGGTATCTGCCAATGTTGCCGATAGCTGAGGTCGGGCACAATATGATCAAACTTATGCGTATCCACTCCGCTGTAGATCAGCCGGATTTTGGCTTCCGGTACTCCATCCTGCAGCATCACATTACGGATGTTTTTCGAAATCGCTACGATGGCATTTACCCCGGAACTGGTGTATTTCCTGCGGGAGAAGAAGTTTTTACCGATGTGAAAATCCACCCTGCGTGCAGCCACCAGCTTAAGCTTTGGGTAGAAGAACTTGGCCAGCAGTCCCCAGCTAAGGGCGTGACCGCTGTGCAGATGCAGGATGTTATAACCATGGATTTTGGAATAGAGGGCAAGTTGAAAACCTGCCACTAGATCTACTTCAAAACGGTGTCGGATGCGGTGATAATGGACATTGTGCTGTTTCAGACGCGAGGCCAGTTCAGACCCCGGATTGCAGATAAAGCCGGATTTGTAGCCCCGGGCAAGCATGCCCAGATGCAGATACAAGGCCTGCTGTTGGCCGCCTCGCCACTGCAGTTCAGGATCGACGTGCAATACTGCCGGCTGTTTCATCGCTTGTACTTGTACCAAATGCCCCAGGCGGAGTTCTTACAGAGCAAAAAGCCCTGCCATCCATCCAGGAAACCCAGCTTAATAATATACATTTTAAAGAACTTATGGGCTGCCCGCAAAGCTGCCAGAGGGGAGGATTCCTTCTTCTGACCAGCCAGTTCTGCATAGAAACGAATCTTGCGGAAATGGCTATCCAGGGTAGGGTAGGTGAGATGGTGCATCAGATTGCGGCAGGTAGCGTGGCTTTGCTGCACTTTGATGCCTTCGTGCACCGGCAGGTCGTTAAAGCCACCCTTCTTGCGGTTGAAGACCCTCAGTGGTGCGTCATTTTGCCAACCACAAAAGCGGATAGGCTTGCCCAAATAGTAGCTGCGGCGCTTCAGATGCCAGGCTTTGTGTTCAAAATCTCTTTCGCGCAGAGCTATCAGTTCCTTCTGCAAGGCTTCACTCAGGCGTTCATCGGCATCTATACTGAGAATCCAATCGTTTGTAGCTAGATCCACCGCATGCTGTTTTGCCAGGCCAAAACCTGCCCAGCGCTCCAGTTTAAATACCTGTGCCCCTTGCGCTTCCGCTATTGGAATGGTATCATCTTCGCTGCCTGTGTCTAGCACGATAATTTCATCCGCCCAGGCAAAAGTCTTCAGACAGTCAGCGATGTTGGCGCTTTCGTTTTTCGTGATCATTACCACAGAGAGCTTTACCATGATGCTAAACTCCCAAATCAGTATAGATATCCGGCCGGGGACTGTCCAAGCCCTTTTCGCATCTGTAAGAATCTTTGCCGATTACAGATCTGCGTTTGGCAGCGTAAGTCCTATTGCGCCGCTCTTTGGGACCGTGATATGGTTCATGATACAGGTGCAGCGGGAATTGGGTCAGTACAAAATTAAAGCCTTTGCAGCCTCCGGCACGCATTCTCTTACCCAGGTCGTCATCTTCATTACCCCAACCCACGAAGCTTTCGTCAAAGCCGTTCACCTTTACAAAATCCTTACGCAGCATGGCAGATACGCCGCTGCGCAGTTTCACTCCCTTGCTGTAAGGCCAGGAGATCTTTTCCAGAGAGTAATACAGATAATCCTTCGTCCATTGCCGGATGATCTTGCGATGTTGCTTTGGGTTTACAACTTCTCTAAACGGCACATTCTTCAAGCTCCGTTTCAGCAGCTCTTCCGTCTGCGCTTCACTCAAACGAACCGGATATCCGCTGAGAAAGCGTCCCGGCTTGAGCGTTTTCGCGATCACCTTCAGATAGTCCGCAGGCATGAGGATGTCCTGATCCAAAAACACCAGAATATCACCAGTGCTGAGCGAAACGCCATTATTCCTCACCCGGGCAGCTCTGAACTCCTGATGTTCCTGCCGTACATAGTGAACCTTGCCCTTGAAGTCCGTGCGCAGCTTTTCCAGGATGGGCAGGGGATCATCCTCTGAACCATCATCGCTGAGAATGATCTCATCCGGCAGCAGATTTTGCAGTAAAAGCAGCTCAAGGCACTTCTGAAGCAGGTTGAGGCGGTTGTAAACGGTAATGATCAGGCTCATCTTCATGGCTTTATACTCTTCAGCGCTTCAGCAATTGATAGTTTTTGAAGGTCCCAATGGGGCCGGTAACTTTTTCCAGCAGAGAAAGCAGGCGGATGCCAAGTCTTTCGTGTTTATGTAGTTCACGGCTCGGATTGGGCTTACCACTATACTGCAGTTTATCCTGCCAATCAAAACGCGCAATCATCTGCCTCATCACAGCGGGATGGCTGCCAGAAAAGCGTCCCAGGCGATCCAGCGGACCATAATCAAAGTAAGAAGGCGCAGTGGCATAGTGCTTCTCCGCTTTGCCTTTTCCCCAATGCACCGAGTCCAGGGCGCGGCGTTTGTTCTGCATGAGATGCGGCGGACGCACCCAACCGTAATGGTAGATATAGGCGTCCACACTAGCTACATTCAGCTTGCGGGTGCCAGTTTCCTGTCGCGGATTCTCGTAAGTCTCAAACCAGCGAAAGCTTTGCGCGCTTTGATAGGAGTGGATCTTGGGCAGATTGCGCACGATGCGGATCTCCCAGGGATACCAGCCATGTCCAGCGTGATAATGCTGATAATCCCCCCAAAAATGGGTGTAATTAAAGAGCAATCCTTCCACCTGACTATCGTTTAAAAGCTCTTCACAACGGGCTTTGATCACCGGCAGATACTTCTCATGCACCACTTCATCAGCCTGCACATAAAAGAGCCAATCTCCAGAGCAAGCCTGCATCGCGATATCGGTCTGATAGGAATTGATCATGCCACGTGTGCAATACTTTTCTTCCCAGACGGTATCGATAATGCGGATTTTGGGGTCATTGATGGCTGCGATGATCTCGCGGGTATGATCATTGTCTTCGCCTTTGCCCACTGCGATCACGAATTCATCACAAATGGGGAGGATGGAGCGGATGGACTCCGCTATGGGGTAGTAAAGTATTTCGGCATTGCGTACAAAGGAAAATCCGCTAATCTTCATAGTTGCTCCTTCATTGATTGAATTGGAGGTTATATAGGGTTTGATATCTCTGGCAGCGCTCCAGAAGCTCTTTGTGACTGCCTGCATCGATGATCCGGCCTTCTTCCAGCACCACGATCTTGTCTGCGGCCAGGATGGTAGAAAGTCGATGGGCGATCAGGATCACAGTGCGGTTTTTGGTGGCTTCATCAATGGCCTGCTGCACCATGCGTTCGCTCTCTGTATCCAGCGCGCTGGTGGCTTCGTCAAAGATCAAAATCGGAGGATTACCCACAATGGCGCGGGCGATGCACAAGCGCTGTTTTTGTCCGCCGGAAAGGTTCAGGCCTTTAATATCCAAAAGTTGATCATATTGCTGGGGGAAGTGCAGAATAAATTCATCGGCATGGGCGATCCGTGCGGCCTCGCGTATCTCTTTATCTGAAAGCTCGTTATGAGAGCCATAGGCGATGTTTTCCCGTATGGTTTTGGTGAAGAGCACCGAGTCCTGGGTCACCACGCCAAAGAGATTGCGCAGGTCGTCCAGCTTGATTTTTCTGATGTCGATGCCATCAAGCAAGATGCGCCCACCTTTGACGTCATACATGCGGTTGATCAGGTTCGTCACCGTAGTCTTACCGCCTCCGGAAGCCCCTACAAAGGCAAGCTTTATGCCTTTGGGGATGATCAGATTCAAGTCCTTTAGGACATATTCTCCCGGCTTGTAATAAAAATCCACCTGCTCAAAGGCTATGCGGTCTTCAAATTGCTTTTTGGGCACGGAATCTTCGTCATCACGAATGCTGGACTGTTCGTTCAAGACCAGAGCAATGCGGTCCAGCGAGACTCCCGCCTTCTTGATCTCGGTATAAAGATTGGTGATACTTTTTAGTGGATGCAGCATGGAAAACACGGCAAACAGAAAGGCAGTAAAGTCTCCCAAAGAGAAATTGATCTCGGGATTCAGGATCATTCCCCCACCGATGATCACCACCACCACACCTGTGATGGCGGAGTTCAGTTCCGAAAATGGCACATTCATCGCCGCGTAGATCTGCGACTTTTGCCACTGTCTCAGATGCTTGCTATTGATCTTCTCAAAAGCCTGATATTCCTGATCCTCACGCCGAAAAGCCTTCACGATCTTGATGCTGTTCAGCACTTCCTCCACCACGCTGAACATCATCGAAATCTGAATCTGGATGCGCTTGGAATACTTCTTGATTTTCTTGCCCAAAAAGCCGATGGTAAAGGTCAAGATCGGCACCACCAGGATGCTGTAGGCAAAGAGCCGGGCATTCAAAAAGAGCGCGATATACATGTAAACTACCACGGTGCTGAGATCCCGAATGCTATTGAAGACGGCAAAGATGTACTGATTTGAGACGATCTCCACATCATTGACCATGCGCACGATGGCATCACCCACCTGGTTTTTGCTGAAGAACTCCAAAGATTGATTTAAGTACTGGCGGAACATGTGGTTACGCATATCCCGGATGGTCTTGCCGCGTAGCATCACAAAGAATGTGCGGTTGGCAAAAAAAGCGAGATTCTTGAGGAGGATCAGCACCACAATCACGATGCAGAGCAGGTATAAGAGAGACAGTGAATCGCTCACCAGCATCAGCTCTTTGAGATTCTCCCAGAGCGGGCTGATGTCGCTCATGCCCCGGATCCGCCAGATGGAGCCAATGCTATCGCCAAAGCTGCTAAAGGCCTGGCTCAGCGCTGCTAATATCTCGCTGGTATTGTGATACTCTATGGGGGGTTTGTTGGGATTGAAGACATAATCAAAGAGGGGAACCAAGACGGTGATGCTGACTCCGCTAAAGAGTGCGAATAGGACCATCGTGACCAGGCCAGCGATGATGTATGGCCAATAGCGAAACATCATCCCATAAAGCAAGGCTAAATTTCCTTTGCGGTTACCACTTTCTTTCTTTTTACTCATTGTAAGCCCAATAAAAAAAGCCAGCAAAAGCTGGCAAGAGAAAAATCTGGCACGCCCTAAGGGACTCGAACCCCTAACCTTCTGATCCGTAGTCAGATGCTCTATCCAATTGAGCCAAGGGCGCACACTGATATTCCACTATTTTTATCTGTCGCATTTTTGTCAATGAAAATCTCCCGTAGCGCAGGACGCCGTTCCTGCGGAAGACTCGGTAGCGCACGCCCTTGATCCTATTTCAGCAGGATCATCTTATAGCTTTGCTTCAATGCCCCGCTTTCTATTCTGGCCAGGTACACTCCGGCACAAACACTGTTGCCTTGGGCATCCGTGCCATCCCAAGACAGGATCTGAGTTCCTTTGGCCATAATACCGTCAAAGAGCGTTCTCACCTTTTGACCTCTGATGTTGTATATATTTACTTGAGTTTTAGCTGATTTGGATAGACTTAGCTCAATATTAGCCGATGTTTTGAAGGGATTGGGTGAGATGCTGATCTGGCTGGGGGTGACAGAGCTGAGTTCATCCTGATTATCTACGCCGCTGATTACCACGCTTACGCTGTTTGAAGCGGCCGATTCCACCGAGCCATACAAAGCGACTATATAATAACTCAGGGTATCATTCACCGCAGAGAAATCCCTGAAATAGCGTAGCGATGGATCCGGAAGCTCGGCATAAGCTTCGCCCTTACGATATATCCGAAATCCTGATAGGCCTCTGTCCATCAGCGGCATTTGCCAGGATAGCGATATCTGCTGCTGCCAGGCCTCGGCAATGAGATTCAGCGGCGCATACATCGGCTGATACTCATAAGCTCCGACATCTATCACCGTAAGGCCATCGCCATCACCATCCCAGTAGCGTTCATTGCCACCGGCATCCACTGCCTGATCTATCACTGAGGAAAGTTGCCATCCGGCGTCTATCAATGGGGAAATAGGGCTCAAAGTATAAGGACGGTTTCCTTCTGCCGTAAACAAAGGTTCATGGCTGGTGTTTCCTGGCCCCCAGGTCACAGGATTTTGAGCTGTCTGGCTATACACGCCGCTTGAGCCACCCAGAATGTTGTTATTGATCAAGGTGGCAGAGCTAAATATCCCGGAGGAGATATAATTTGGGATCAGGATCTGAGTATTCATATCCGGATTGTAGAAAACATTGTTGGTAAGCACCGATGTTCCTTGAACCGCGATCGTAGAAC
>Ga0265295_1003979_pt1 | contig 20493 bp, 23 predicted proteins | sample Munlansysbiofilm_FD_192503 | JGI IMG/M metagenome (GOLD analysis project Ga0265295, IMG submission 192503) | Leachate microbial communities from a municipal landfill in Southern Ontario, Canada - Methane capture system biofilm | ecosystem: Engineered > Solid waste > Landfill > Unclassified ... | reverse complement strand
CAGGGGCCACAGGCCCTCATCGAAGCATCTTCACAGCTCGAGCAACTGGTCGAGGGGTATGAAAACCCTGGAAAGCTGGGCATTCACACAACCGAGGCAATCGACTGTGCTAAACCTGTTGAACAAGCTTTGCAGGAAGCAACAGAGCGCATGCTCGATGCCGGGAAGCTTGGGGCAATACCCGTACTGCTCGGAGGCGAACATTCGGTAACCAATGCCGCCATAGCGTATCTGAAGGAGCAGCATGCCCACGAAGAAGTAGGCTTCTTGCAGTTCGACGCGCATATGGATCTACGCTATAGCTATGAGGGCAGCAAGCTCAGCCATGCGAGTGTCATGCATCGGGTCGTTGAAGCGGGCTTTCCCCTGTTTCAGGTGGGTATTCGCAATTTCTGTGAAGAGGACCTACAGGCCAGGAATACATTCGACGTAGGTCATCTTGATGCATCAGCACTCTATCGGAGCAAACTGGAGGGATCTTTTCTCTCCCTACGACTGCCCGAGCATTTTCCCCATAAGCTTTACATCACTTTTGATGTGGATGGCCTGGACGCAGGCCTCATGAGTGCAACCGGCACCCCTGACCCAGGCGGACTCACCTGGTGGGATGCCATCATATTGCTTGAACAACTTACGCAAGGCAGGAGCATCGTAGGCTTTGATGTGGTGGAACTAGCTCCCTCTGTTTTGCATCATCCTGCGTATACTGCTGCCAAGCTGACCTATCACCTGATGGGTCTAGCTGCAAAGCGCAACGCCCAGCTGGTGTGCTGAAGCAAGAGCTGTCTCATCCGGATCATCCTGTGCGATGACCGGTGGGGCAACCAGATGTGCTTTGGCATCCAGTGTGGTCTGCTTCCAATCTTCCATCCATTGCCCATCTCCCCAACCATAGGAACCAAAGAGCACTACCTTGCGCCCTGACAAGTGGGGAAGCAGGCTTTCGAACATTGGCTCGAACACTTCATCTTCCAGTCCTTCGGATCCCATCGCAGGACATCCGAATGCAAAAGCATCATAGCTGTCCAGCATATCGGCAGAGAAAAGCCCCGCCTGGATGATTGTTGTTTTCCCATTGCAGGAGGTTACTCCCTCAATGACGGCTTTTGCCAGTGCTTCGGTATTTCCCGTTCCACTGTAATAAACTATCGCTATATGTTTCATAGAGCTTTCCTTCGCACCGTAAGTTGTTCCAGGCTCCGTCCATTTTGATGAAGCTTTAGATACAGCTTGGTGCATTTCTTATAGTGTGCAAAGATACGTTTCGCCTTTTCGACATCACCATACACCTTCCAGCATCCATCACAAAGTCCTTTACAGCCTTGGTTCTGGATAAATGCCTTCACGTCCTCGGTTGGGTAGCCAAGAAAGAGCCCGATCTCGTGGGGAAACGTCTCTTCCTGGTTTTCCAACCGTGTTTGCAGATGTCGCAGCAAATGGGGGCAGGAGCCTATGGGATAGCCCAAGGGACAGAGGACTGTCTGAACATCCTGCTCCTTGAGTTTTTCATCAAGCAACTGTGGGCGGTGCACATACATGAGATGCAAATCATTCTTACTGGACAAGAGCTGTACGACCACCCCTCTGTCATTGAGCAATTCGTTCCATGCATCAACCTGCTCTTGTACGGATTGTGTGTCTCCAGAACGGTAGGAGATGAGACTTCCCACCTTCAGAGCAGCAAGCGTTGGGGATGCATAGCGCACCAAGAGTTCGTCTGACACGGCCTTCCTCTCAAGCAATATAAATTAGCATACGCTAACATATCTTTGATACACGAAAGGGAGGTGCTTGGTCAATACCTAGTATAATAATAAGAATTAGCCTTGGTTACCTTCAATCATCTCCATGAGCCTTTGCATCTTCTGAGAGAGCGAAGAGGCTTTTCCAAACTGTTTTTCTGCCTTCTTCTGTGCCCACCGGTAGATGACATGTGCATCCTCAAGGTTTCCGATCTTGCGATAACAACGCCCGATATGTACCATGAGGCCTATCAATTCAGCTTCTGTTGCAAAGTCAGGTTCGGTTTCCAGATAAGAACGGACAACGATGTAGTGTTCCAAAGCTTCACGGAAGTTCTTCATTCGCTCAAGGCAGAAACCGAGGGCACATCGTGCCATGATGGTCTGGTTGGAGACAGAGCCACTGAGTTCCTCCAGCAGGCTGAGCACGTGCCTGCGGATGACCACTTCCTTTGCATACTCTTTCTTTGCATGCATGATATCGCCCTGGAGACAGAGCGTATCGATATAGAGGTCGTAGGCAGGCCCGTTCTCTTCCGACCAGCCAAGGGCCAACAGAGAGGAGGCGATGCCTTCAGCCTCTTCTTGTTGGTTGTTGTCCAGGTATGACTGGCCCAACGCGAGCAAGGCTTCCAGGGTAAGGTCACTCGTTTCTCCATGCAGTACCTGGTTCGTCTGGTAGATTTGTTGGGCTACCTCAAGTTCATGCTCGCTCTCTTTTGCCTCCAGGTACGCCATGTTCAACTCACTCATCAAGAGCACATAGTGCTGATTCATAGGCCCATGTTCGTTGAAGTGTGCAACCCGCTTCTTCTCCAGGTCCGCAATGTTCTGCTGTACTTTTGCAAAGTACACCGGATCATCGAGTTCACTGGTCAGCAGCAATTTGGCAAAGTAGTTTTCCATACCCACAGTATACACAGCCTCCGTCTCTTGCTACAAGCTCCCATCGGATTTCAAGCATCGCAGTGCCAAATAACAGTCTTGGATGTAACTGTCCAGCATCATGGCCCCTGAGCGATCGGTATAGAGATCGGCAATGAGAAACCCTGTTTTGGTGAGGCCTCCGAGCAGGTCGCTCAATGTGTGGCTGAATTCAACGGTATCATGCTTGGCAAGCCTTTTTTCCAACTGTTTTTTGTCCAAGCTCGTGATATCACTGTAGGGTAACGTATACTTGACGCGAAGCTTGTCGTGCAAGGCCTTCTTTTCATCAAACAGATAGAGGACCGGGTTGGTCACAGAAGTGAGAAACGATCCTCCTCTCTTCAGTATCCTGTAGCAGTGTTCATACATGCTCTGAACCTGATCGATGAAACAGGTGGACGTGGGGTTGTAGATGAGATCGAAACGTTCGTCAGCGAAGAGGGAGAGGTCACGCATGTCTGCTTGTACGGTCTTCAGGTCAAGGCCAAGGGTTTGGGCATAGGACTTGTCCTGAGCAAGCTGCTTTGCAGAGATATCGAGCACCGTGACATGGGCACCGGCAAGGCTGAGTAGTACAGCTTGCTGGCCTCCTCCGGAAGCGAGGGCAAGCACCTCCTTGCCTTTGATGTCAGCTACCCAGCTCGGAGGAACCTGCTTGAAGGGGGAGAGCACCATATCAAGCTCTCCCTTCCGGGCTTTCTCGATCTGTTCTTCGGTGACTCCATCGGTCCAGATGTTTTTCTGACCTACTTCCCAGTCCCAGGCTTGGGCATTGCGTTGTACATAGCTTTCCATGGCCAGACCATATCACGGAAGGCATAAGTATGCAACCAATGACAAACAACTGGTTTTAATACAGAACTTTAGTAAACAAGGGAGTATAGGTGAGGCCCCCTTTCGCTTGATGCGAATGCATAAGGGCAATCGTACATTGCTCAGTAGCAAAGGGATGGATAGGAACAAGATCTGAACAACGAGCACGACGATACAGGGTTACATGCGCTTGGAATCCGACCTCGTCAACAGGAATCCTCTCTTTCTTCAGCAGGGTAAGCAGGTGGTGGTGAAGCTGGTGAAGTTCAGGAGAATGCGAAACCCCTGCCCAAAGGACATCTCCCTCTTGCTTGGAAAATCTTCCCAGATGCGTGAAGCAGAGGTTGAAGGAGTCATTTGGGAGCAGATCAAGCAGCGATGAGAGGGTATCGACCAAGGACGGCTCACGCTCACCAAGAAAACAGAGCGTAAGGTGGAGGTTTTCCTTTCGTGTTCTTGAACCCTTGGAAAGGGTTGCTTCCAACCGATCCTGCACTTTGTAGAGGTTGTCTTTTGTCGCTGAATCAAAGAGAAGCGCGTAGAAGAGTCGCATGTTCAGAGTATAGGAGGGAAGTGTTCGTTTGCCAAGAAAAAAGGAAAACCTCCCTGATCAACCAAGGAGGTCTTCATAGCGGCAAAGGGACTCGGACCCCTGACCGAACGGATATGAGCCGTTTGCTCTACCAACTGAGCTATGCCGCCGTAACAACTCTTGCACTATAGCCAAGCACTGAACCTTAGTCAAGAGGGTTTTTCTCTCTTTTTTCCAGCGCTTTTGTGTGGTATGCTCACCTCTATGGAAAAGAAACAGTATGTGTGTCCGAAATGCGGTTGCACTCACTATGAGAGCGATCGCTTCCAAGCAACGGGTGGCAATTTTGCCAAGATATTCGATGTGCAGAACAAGCGGTTCGTAACCATCTCCTGTACGCAGTGCGGCTACACCGAGTTGTATCGGCAATCTGAGCAGATGGGGTGGAATATCTTCGACTTTTTGACCAATTGAAGAGAGGCATTTCTCCAATCCTCTTGCTTTCATCGCACGGTATGAGTACTCTATTTGCATGACTGGATTCTTTCTGAAAAAAGCGTTTTTCGATGGCTGGGACAACCTCATCTCGATGGTTGTCCATAATCTTGGATTTCTTCTCATCCTGCTAGCCCTGATGGGAAGCATGTCGTTGATGGGAATCAATGGGCCGCTCGGCTTTCTTGCCTTGCTTGGCAGTGCCGCGCTCTTCTCATTCATGAGTGCAGGAACGGTTGCATCCACCCACGCCTACGCCAACTATGAGCGAGCTGGTTGGGAAGGATTCAGCAGGGGAATCAGGGAGTCTTGGAGACATGCCTTGCTCTACTGGATGCTCCTGGTGCTGGATATTTCGCTGATCATCTTCGTCATTCCTTTCTACCTTTCCTATGGGTCGGTCATCGGAACCCTGCTCAGTGTCATGCTCTTCTGGCTCTTCATGGGGCTGAGCTTTGCCTTGTTCTACTTCTTCCCCCTCTTTACCGTCATGAAAGGTGATAGGCCTCTGAAAACCTTGAAGAAGAGCTTCTTGTTGGTCTTCGACAATCTGTTCTTCACCCTGTTCTTGGCCGTATACCAAGTAATTAATCTTCTTTTCTCTCTGCTGTTGGCAGGATTGGCCCCTGGGTTTACCGGTATCATGTTGGCAAACAGTGATGCGGTGAAGCTTATGATGCTCAAGTATGATTACATGGAAGAGCATCCAGAGGTGAGTCGAAAAGAGATACCCTGGGAAGAGCTTCTCTATGAGGAACGTGAGTGCATAGGACATCGTTCACTGAAGAATATGATTTTCCCTTGGAAGGACTGATATGGCGATGGAAGTGGAGCTGAAAGCACATGTGCAAGATTGGCAGCTTCTCAAAGAGCGTATCGAACAGCAAGTAGGTCTTGAAGGACCTGTTTACGAGCTCAAGGATGATATCTATTACTGCAGAGAAGGGGAGGATGCTCTCTTTCGGCTTCGGCTGGAACAGAAAGGGCCTTCTTTCTCCAAATTGGCCGGCCAGGTAGTCTTCACCCGAAAGTACAAGCAACTCAAAGAGGGTATCGAGGTCAACGAGGAGCTGGAATTCTGCTGTGATGCCAATGAGGCTGAGGCTGCAGACACCTTTTTTCTCAGCCTGGGTTTTGAACACTACACCAGAAAGACCAAGAAAGGCTATTTCTATACTTGGAAGGTGGATGCAAGCCTACCCCCTCTGCACCTTGAGTTGGTTGAAGTGGGTTCTCTTGGGTGGTTTTTGGAGATGGAGTTTGTCCTTGAAGATGAAAAGAAGGTCCCGCTCGCCAGGACCTTCCTTCGTACGATACTTGCACAGCTTGGAGTAGATGAGCAAGCGATTGAAAGCAGGTACTACATGCACCTGCTCAAGCATCAGACAACCGGATAACGGGGCACACTCTCAACCCCAAGATAGCGGCTGATGCAACTGATCAGGACATCATGGTCCTCCACATCAGTCAGCCCGCTCACCATGGCAGCACCGATGCAGCCGACTCCCTCGACAAAAATCGGGAAGCCACCACCGCAAGCAACAAACTTGGTTGGATCCAAGCCGCGCTCAGCCAGCGTAGCTCCCCGCTTCTTCAGAAAGAGTGCATACCTGAGCGTACTCATCTCAAAGTGCTGGACCGTGCGGAATTTGCGGTCGATCCAGCCCTCGTTGCCATAATTGGTTCCTTCCGCTGCGTATTGGAACAGCGTAAGTCCACTCAGGGATCGAATAGCGATGGCAATCTTCAGATCTTTGTCCATCGCTTCTGAAACAAACACTTTCCCCAGCTCCCAGGCATCCTCATGGGTGAAGGTTTCGAACTTCAACAGCTCTTCCTGGGCACTTACGATCGCATACCGCTCTTCCAATTCCATACCTTACTCCCCTGGATAGCGGATACCCCATTGGGTTCTGAGTGTATCCATCACTTCCATTACCTTGATGATCTCACTGTGCGGCATTTGCTTGCACTCGAGCTGTCCTTCCTCTATCGCCTTCCTGCAAGCTTCCACCTGATGTTCAAACCCGGTGATGTACTTGAATGGCTTGTAAGTCTCCACCAGATTGTAGTCACGGTCATAGACATTGATTCCCTCACAGTTGTTGATGTTGAGGAACTCTATGAACCCGCGACTCCCGAAAATGGCTCCTCTGCGATCTGAAGTGCTGACCATGGAGGAGTGGAGCACCGCCATCTTGCCGCCCTTGAACGTTAGGGTCATGGAGTTTGACTCATCCACGCCGCTGTCGGTCTTGATGCAACTCGATTCGATGCATTCAATCTCATTTCCGAAAACCATCATGGCGAAGTTGATCGGGTACACCCCTACATCGAGCAGGGCTCCGCCAGCAAGCTCAGGATCGGTAAGGCGCTTTACTCCCTTGATGGGATAGCATAGGTTTGCTGTCAGGGAGTGTGGTTCACCGATGACCCTTCGTTCGAGAATCTGGTCAAGGACCAGACGCATCGGCAGATACCGTGTCCAGATCGCCTCGGCCACGAGAAGCTTTTTCTCTTTGCCGTACGCAAGCACCTTGCGGGCCTGCTCGGCATTCGTCGTAAAGCTCTTTTCGCAGAGCACATGTTTACCGCTCTTCAAAGCGAGCATCATATGCTCGTAGTGCAGGGAGTGTGGAGTACAGACATAGACAAGATCGACTTCAGGATCATTGAGCATCTCTTCATAGCTGCCGTAAGCCTTTCGGATCTTGTAGGTTTGAGCGAAATCACGAGCCTTTTGGATATCGCGTGATGCGACTGCATAGGCTTCGACATGTTCCATCTCGGCAACGGTTGCTGCCATCTTGCGGGCTATGTTGCCAGCTCCTAGAATTGCCAGTTTCATAGGCACCTCCTCTCCTACACAGTATAGGCTGTGTCAAGAAGAAATGCAAAGTCAAATCATGCCGAGTTCCAAGGCGAACAGGACAAGACCGATCAGGGCAAAGATGGAAGAGGTGTGCATTCTCGACTCTCTCTTGAAGAACAGGGTCACCAGAGACCAGATTGAGAAGAGCATCACCCTCAGGATTGATTCCAAACCGATCACACTCACCAAGCTGACAAGAGGCAAAAGAGAGGAGAAGAGGAAACTGACTCGCTGGCTGAGTTGGGTACGTCCGGAAAGAAACAAGAGACTGGCAGCAACCAAGAGAAGGGAGAGGCTGCGAACCACTACCAGTGTAGAGGGAGCGAACGTAGAAGCGACTGTGAGATTCACCAAAAAGAGCGAAAACATTTTCGCTATCTCTCTGAGGTTGAGAAACACAAAATGGGAGCGGGTATCGGGTTCAAAGAAATGAAAGAGGGAAGAGAGGCTGAACGTCAGGATGCAGGAAGCATAACAAAGCAGAAGAAAGAGATTGTCAAAGCTCAGCGAGAGTTGGACAACCAAAAATGTGACGGCAAGCAGCGCTGCAACAATGTCCAGGATACCATTGAATACGGAGAGCGGGTGTGCATGGATGCGCTCACCCTGCTGCTTTGCAAAGCGTTCGGCATCGTAGGTGAACCGAAAGGAGGTGCCATTCTTAAGGCGAGCACGGAACACAAGATCCTGCACCTGCTGGGCGTGCTGGGATATCTCTTCCATCTGGCCTTGAAACTCTTTGAATACCGTTTCCAACTCTTTCATCATCAGCTCCAGAACTTGTCTGTCTTGATTTGTTCGATCAAGGTTTCGATACTTGCACTGAGACGCTCAGTAATCAATGCACACGCCTCATCCTTGTTTTCCTTGGCCATTTCCAGGGCTTCGGGAAACTCCATGCTTTTTCCGATATTTGCGTAATAGTTCCTACTCACAACCGTCATGGAACGCCTTGCTGCCCGGCTTTTCTTGTTTCTCACTCTTCGCTTGGGGGCAATGAGGCCGATGGGGATGACGGGACAGGGATGCTCAAGATAGATCAAGGCAATGCCCTTCTTGAAGGGTTTGAGCGTCTCCTGGACGTTGAGTTCGCCTTCGGGGAAGATGTAGACGCTTTCACCCTTTTTCAGATACTCAACAGCCTGGGAGACGACCTTCTTGCGATCTTCTTTTTCCAGTGCCTTGATCTGCTCGGTCCACCCAAGAAAAGAGCCCACCACAGGAATGCCGAATCCGGGACCTATCACCATATGCAGGTCATCATGGGTTAGGGTGGTGACAAAGTGCACATCACTGCTGCTGAAGTGGTTGGAACAGAGAATCTTCGGTCCAGGGGGAAGTGCTTCTTCCTCCCAGGTCTGGAAATCATAGGCAAGTGCCAACAAAATCTTCACTACCTTGCGATAGATGCGGTGAAAGATCCTGCTATACGTTTTCATGTGTCTCTTTCCACGTAGGCATCCAAAGCGAGCGACCGAGGGTAGGGTCATATACCTGATGAGCTTTGATGTGGTACACATCCTCCAGAAGGCTAGCGTTGAACACTTCCTGTGTCGGACCATAGGAGACCACTTTACCCTTCTTGAGCACCAATGCAATCTGGCTGTATACCTGGACCAGCAGCAGGTCGTGCAGGACACAGACCACTGTATAGCCTTGCAAGACAAGTTGGCCCAAAAGCTCCATCATCGCTCTTTGGTGGCGAACATCAAGATGGTTCACCGGTTCATCAAGGAGGAGCAAGGTCCCATTTTGGCACAAAGCCCTTGCAAGCAGGACGCGCTGCATCTCACCGCCGCTGAGCTCGGTCACCAACTTGTGTTTGAGGTCCCAGATATCGCAGACGCGCATGGCATGTTCTGCATGATCCGTCTCATCGACTCCCCCATAGGCAAACCGTCCCATCCTCACCGCTTCTTCCACGCTGAAGGCGTAATCCAATTTTCCATTCTGTGCAACAAAACCAAGTTTGCGTGCCAGTTCTTTCTGGCTGAGGTGTGCAACATCCAGATCCCCAAGATAAACCACCCCTGTTTCTGGTTTCAATTGGCGGAAAAGAAATTTCAACAAGGTCGATTTCCCGCTTCCGTTCGGCCCGGTGAGAGCAATGAAAGAGCCAGTAGGCAGTTTCAGGTCCAGATGGTCAAACACCATGTTCTGATCGTACGCAAAGCTTACTTGTTCAAAGCGGATGCTAGGCATAGAGGAACCTGCCTTTGCGCAAGAGGTGGATGAACAGGGGAACACCAATCAGGCTGGTGATGATACCCACCGGAAGTTCTCCCGAAGGAAGCAGAATCCTGGAAAGCGTATCGCTCGCAAGCAGCAAGAGACCGCCGACGAGAGCAGAGGGGGCGAGCAACTTTGCATGCTTTGGCCCTACCAGCAATCGGCTGACATGGGGTGCCATCAAGCCGATGAAGCCGATGACCCCAAAGTAAGCGACACACAGTGCTGTGGCAAAGGATGAGAGCAAGAGAAATGATGTTCTCACTTTGGCGACGGAAAGTCCGCCTGCGCGTGCGGAACTCTCATCGAGCAACAGCATGTCCAGATTTTGGTGGAAAACGCGAAGTACAACGAAAAGCAGAAGGAATGCAACAGCAATGACCCCAACTTGGGTATACGTGCTGGAAGAGAAACTCCCAAGCGTCCAGAAAAGGATCCGCTGATACTGTTCCTTGTGCAGGAACATCAACAGCGTCATCGCAGAGGAGAGGATGTAATTGACCCCGACTCCCGTAAGCAAAAGCGTTGTGCTGCTGCCTCTTCTCCGTGAAGCAAGACCTATGATGAGGGTGGTGGTTGCCAAGGCACCAGCCAGTGCACTGAGGGGAAAGCCAAACAATGGAGCCAGGCCCAAGAAGAGGGCAAGCGCAACACCAAAGGATGCGCCGCTGCTGATTCCAAGAATGAACGGGTCGGCCATGCTGTTGTGCAGTGACGCCTGAAAGACAGCACCTGCTACTCCGAGTGCAGCACCACAGAAAAAAGAACCCAAGATTCGGGGAAGTCGCAATTGCAAAATGATGTATGCTTGGTTTGCACGTCTGCCGTTGCCCAGCAAAACCTGTATGGTGTCGGAAAGTCCGATTTTGGAAGGTCCAAGCGTCAGTGAGAGCACCATCAATACCAGGCTGGAAATCAGAAGGGTAGGCACCAACGTGCGTTTCATTCTTTGCTCTCCTGATGAATCAGATCATAGAGCAATGCAAGTGCTTCTGCAATTCGGGGGCCCTGACGGCTGATAAGATCTGCATCGAAAACACGGATATCGCCCTTCAAATCAGCATAGGGCTTGGTGGAGGTGAACTCTGCAAGTGTCTGTTCTGCACTCTCTCCCCAACGTGGACTGAGCAGGAGGAGCTCCGGGTCATGATGCATCAGCAGTTCCTTGCTGTAGGTCCAGTTGGTTGCATCCTTGGCAATATTGATTCCTCCGGCAAGCTCAATCATCTCACCAAGAAACGTGTCTCCGGTAGCGGTAGCATCAAACGAGGCAAAATCCAGAACCACGTACACTGTTTTCTTCTGTTTGTTCTGAGCTTCCAAGAACACGGTGCGGATTTCATTCTGCATGTTGAGAATCATCAGCTCCGCTTCTTTTTGCCTCCCAACAGCATCTGCAACTCCCCGGATGAGGGCATAGGTTCCTTGGACGCTCTGGTCTGTGTGAAGCGAGAGCACTTCAATGCCTGCTTGCTTGATCGATGCGAGAAACCCTTCACTGACAAAGGCGCTGCTGATCACCAAGGTGGGTTCAAGGGAGAGCAGCTTTTCCAGACTGGGGTTGTAGAGGGTCCCCACCGAGGGAAGAGAGAGAGCTTCTTCAGGGTAGTTGCAATAATCGCTTCTTCCTACCAGAAGGTCTCCAACCCCGAGGGCATACAGTGTCTCTGTCACATTGGGTGAAAGGCTGACTATCGCTTGGACTGGCTCTTCAGCTTGGATTTGTTTCTCTTGGATCGGAAGGGCAGTCAGCTTCGGCATCGAGATGCTGAAGGTCATCATAAGCAGAATCAGTAGTTGTCGTAACGATGTGTTGTGCATAACGCCCCTTGCAAATGGGCATGAAACATACCCTGACCTATACTCCGTAGGCCGTCGGAATTTATTCATGTCAGGTCTCCTGGCTCAGGCATCAATGAAATCTGCGACTTCCCACCCTCTGGCAGTGTCATGGTGCAGATTCCCAACCTCTACAGTGGCGGGACCGCAGGGGCTTGAACCCCTTTCCCTTGGCATGAACAACTTATCGTACGTGCTTGTCCTTGCTTTAGTCAAGGCCATATGTGGTTGACCTGAAAGGGGTGCTATATTACTATCCGGTCTATGGATTATACACAGATAGAGATCTATACCGATGGTGGTTGCATCGGCAACCCGGGCAAGGGTGGCTGGGCATATGTGCTCAAGGCTGATGGGGTGTTTGAGAAGGAAGCAAGTGGCTCCGATCCAGATACCACCAACAATCGCATGGAGTTGACCGCAGTCATTGAAGCATTGAAAGCGTGCCTTACGTTCAATGCCAAACAAATCGTCATACATACTGACAGCCAATACGTAAAGAATGGCATCACCACATGGATCAAGAAATGGAAGGTCAACGGGTGGCGTACCGCAGGCAAGGATCCTGTGAAGAACAAGGAGTATTGGGTTGAACTCGATCATTTGAATGCGCAGCTTCCGGTAACGTGGAACTGGGTCAAAGGACATGCCGGCATCGAGGGCAACGAGCGTTGCGATCAATTGGTACGCCAAGCTATGGACAGCATCGTATGAAGAAACGGGAAGCTGGATTATGGGAACTCTATGTCTCCTTTCTCAAAATTGGAGGACTCACCTTTGGGGGAGGGTATGCAATGCTTCCCATGCTGCAGCGGGAAGTGATCGACCGCCATCACTGGGTCGATGAGCAAGAGGTCTTGGATATCTATGCCATCGGCCAATGCACCCCTGGCATCATTGCGGTGAATACCGCTACGATGATCGGCTACCGAAAGCGAGGCATTGCGGGAGCCATTGTGGCAACCCTTGGTGAGGTTACCCCTTCGTTGGTCATCATCATCACCTTGGCAAGCATCCTGATGAGTGTACAGGACTCAGTCTGGATCCAAAGAGCCTTCGGTGGGATTCGTGTTGCAGTATGTGCTCTCATTACCCAAGCGATAGTCAATCTTGCTAAAAAGAGTTTGGTGGATTGGCAGACCATCCTCCTCTATCTGCTTGTCATTGGTGCGTCTGTCTTTGCTCATCTCTCTCCCATTGCTGTGGTACTCATCGCCATCGTCTATGGTCTTATGGTCCAGCACCTGAAACGGAGAGCAGCATGATCTACCTTGCCCTTTACTGGGAGTTCTTCAAGATCGGCTTGTTCAGCCTCGGCGGTGGCCTAGCTACCTTGCCCTTCCTTTACAAGCTTGCGGAGACTCGACCACAGTGGATCAGCACCCAAGCGATTGCTGATATGATTGCCATCAGTGAATCCACACCAGGGCCGATAGGCATCAATATGGCTACCTTTGCCGGTTTTCAGGTGGGAGGTGCCTTAGGCGGATTGGTGGCCACCCTCGGAGAGATCACCCCAAGTGTGATCATCATCATCCTGATAGCACGATTTCTCACTGCGTTTGACAAGAACAAGTATGTGAAGGATGCGTTTTACGGCCTGAGGCCTGCAGTGGTTGCCCTCATAACCTTTGCCCTGATCAAACTCATGGGTGTCACGCTTTTCGCATCAGGGATTGTGCATCCCATCGAGACGGTACTCTACGCAGTGCTGGTAATTGGTGTTCTGGTTTGGAAAAAGGTGCACCCGCTTATTTGGATTGTATTGGGGGCGATTGCGGGAGTGCTTTTTCAGCTTCCTTCGTAAGATAGGCAGCAATATCGCGTAGATACGAGTCCTGGGGGGCAAGCTCTGCAATCACAGCAGCCGCCTCCTTTTCTTTTGTATGGTGCAGCAGCAGATGCTCTGCCAAGGCAAGTGCATTCTTGCGATACCCCCAGCTCTTGGCCAACCCCATCACTGCTACCATCAAATCGGTATTCTGTATGTCCAAGTCCAGAATCCGGTCATACGTTAGCAAAGCCTGCTCGTACTCAGCCAGCTGGGCATGGGCACGGGCTTTCACCAAAAGAAACTGAAGATGGGCGGGAAATTGCTGAAAGGCTTGTTCAGCAAGTGACGGCACTTCTTTTGCATTCACGTCCAAGAGTGCTAAAAGATAATTGTATCGGTACGTGCTGTTCTCTGGAGCAAGAGCAATTGCTCTTTCATACAAGGGTAGGGCATCTGCACTGTCACCTTGGTCAAAGAGCATTGCTGCCTGTTGGGCAATATCTTGTGCGCGTGTGCTGGCACACGATCCCAACAGGAGCGTAGCCAGCATCATGCAGACAAGGGTGCGCATCATCAGTTTTCCAATACGGTCTTCTCAATCTCCCGTACTTGTGCACGATAGAGATTGGTGATGGAGGAGCCGTAGTCGGCGATGAGCTGAATGATGTTTCTCGGATTGTCATGTGAATCGGTACCATTGAGCCGATCACCTGCATCACCGAGACCGGGGAGAATGTAGGCGGCATCATTGAGCACAGGGTCCATCCAAAGGGTGTAGACTTCAGCACCTTCAATGGCTCTGGCAATACGCAGCGAACCCTTGAGGGCACTGATTACGTTGATGAACTTCACAGAACGCGGTTTGATGTTGTTGTCTTTCAGATACTTGACGATGGTTACCAAGGAACCGCCGGTAGCATTCATCGGATCGGCGAAAATCAGATCCTTGTCATCAAGGGAGGCGAGATCGAAATAGGACTTGTCCAAATCGAGGATGTAATCCATGTTGGCTTCTTTCTTTGAATCGTCCCGCTTGATCTTGAAGAGAGCGAAAGGAGCTACGAAATCGTCGGCACTATACTCTTGGATCTCCTTGCTGAGAATCATACTGGGAAGCAAGGCCCCTCGCAGCATGACACACATGACACTGTTGTGAATCAAAGAGTCAACATCAGGGATGCGGTGAACTGCATAGTTGCGCACCGGGCTGGTTACCGGGGTCTTGGTAATGATGGAGCGTTTGGTGGGCAGTGCAGCATCAGCAAACACGTGGGAGAAAAGCATTTCATACGCACGCTGGACGTAGTAGAGAAACTCCTCATGACCTGTGCTCGGATCACGAAGTTTTGCAATCAGACGGCTAGCCTGTCCATGCTGTTCTTGCGGTGTCTCAAAGGAGTAGACGTGAATGGCAGGCTCTTCGGCACACACTCCTTTCAGATACCGCCCGATTTCGGCTGCACTGTCAACCAAACCCTTGCGAGCCTCCTCAAGCTGCATGACATCTGTGGCGTTTTCCAATACTGAGCAGTGGTACAAAGACTTCTTGTACAGCTCATCGACATGGGCGATCTTCTCTTTGTCCGAATCCTTGAGAAATCCATCAAGGTCGGTGGCATGTAGGACTATCTTGTTCATGAATGCATTTTCTCCTGTAGTTGCAACGATTCTACCCCACAAATGGCTGTATGTCACCCCTATGCATTGCTGCAAAAGCAAGGGGAAAAGTTGCTCTTGGGGAGGACAAATGTCTGCTTTTATGCTACCATAATCCATCTTCTGCTGTGAGGTGAATCATGAATCTAGTATTTCTCGGCCCTCCGGGAGCCGGAAAAGGGACCATTGCGTCCGAAGCAAAGAGTACGTTTGACATTCCCCATATCTCCACCGGGGACTTGTTCCGAAGCAATATCAAGGGCGGAACAGAATTGGGCAAGCAAGTGCAGGCCATCTTGGCAAGCGGTGATCTGGTTCCCGATTCGGTCACCATCGCAATGGTAGAGCAGCGTTTGGGTGAAGCAGATGCACAGAAAGGGTTCATCCTTGACGGATTTCCCCGGACCATTGCCCAGGCTGATGCGCTTGAAGGTATGAGAAAGGTTGATGCAGTCATCAATTTCGTGCTGGATCGTGAGCAGATTGTAGCCAGGCTTTCAGGAAGAAGAGTTTGCAAGTCCACCGGAAGGACCTACCATGTGCTGTACAATCCTCCCAAGGTGGAAGGCATCGATGATGAGACCGGCGAGGCTTTGATACAGCGTGAAGATGACAAACCTGAAGCGATTCTCAATCGTCTCAACGTATACGAAGCGCAGACTGAACCCTTGATCGCCTACTACCGGGCAAAGAATCTTTTGATCGACATCGATGCATCCCCCTCTCCTGAGGTGGTGCTTGCTTCCTTGGTGAAGGCTCTGGGAAAGTAAGGATTCAGTCTTGGTGATCAGACAGTGATTCCCGCCTGATGATGGTGTAGGGAATCTCCATATGGGCGCTTGTCAGCTCTTCCTTGTTGAGAATTCGAAACAAGGCTTCGGCGGCAAGGCGCCCTTTTTCTTTGGCAGGTTGCGAAACGGTGGTGAGTGAAGGGTTGATGCATGCCGCTTCATCGATGTCGTCAAAACCTACCACCGAGATCTCAGAGGGAACCTGAACGAACGCTTCCTTGAACGAGAGCATGCATCCGATAGCAACAATATCACTCATTGCCACCACACAGGTTGGGCGATGTGCTCGCTGCAGGATGAGTTTTCCCATGCGTTTCCCATCCTCAAGCGTACACTCACAGACCAGGATGTTCTGCTCATCAAGCTGCAGATTCCTCTCCGAAAGCGCCCGGTTGAAGCCTCGCATTCGCTTGGAAGGAACACTGTCTGCTTCTCCTTCCTTGGCAAAAGCATCATTGGAGAGTGCTATCACCACAATCTCCGTATGCCCTGAGGAAAGGACAAGGTTCATCAAATCGTAGGAAGCTTGCTCATCCTGAATGTTCACACTGGGCATCCGTTCATCGGGTGTTCCATCGATGGTGACATAGGGCAGCAGCCGCGTCTGCATGACCGAGACGATGTCCATATCAACCTGCATGCCCATGGTGATCAAACCATCGACAGCGGCATTGCGTACCGCTTCAGTAATGCTTTTGTGCAGGGGTGGAATAAGGGTCAGGGTATAGCCGTGAGTTTCACACACCGTACCGATTCCTTGGATGACTTGCATGGTATAGGGGTTCTGCAGTGAGTACTGTACAACCTGGGGAAGGAGGAAGCCGATGGAAAGATGTCTGCGCAGGGAAAAATTGCGTGCCATAGGGTCTGGGATGTATCCAAGACGCTCTGCAGTCTCTCGTATGAGCTGACAGGTCTTCTCACTGATACGGGAGGGGTCGTTGAAGGCAAACGAGACCGCTGTCTTGGAAAACCCGCTTTCCCGTGCGATATCATTGATGGTGGGTCGTTTCGGTCCTTGCATGCACGTATCCTTCTTCTTTATCGGTAAAATCCTATCATACATACCGTCCTTGGGGGAACCGCAGAGGTTGCCATGAAACAGAACTTTCTTTACACTGATACTAAACCGGTTTTCTAACCCAGTCAACGCTCAGTTGGCTCATAAAGAGGTATGTATGCAAGACTTTTCTTGGAAACAAGGTGTTCATAGTTCTGTCAGTGATTTGTATGTTCAGCCACTTTTTCCCCAAAAAGGGGAGTCCATTTCTGTAGGAATCCAGATTCCTCTCTCTGAAGAAATTGTGGAAGTTCGCCTGGTAAGTTTCCAGTTGGGAAGAGAAAAGCAGTACGGTATGCAAGCGAGGAGGGAAGGGCGCAAACAACGGTATGCGATAAGCCTGCCTGTCCGTGACGATGTGATGTACTGGTACTTTCAGATAGTTGCCCACGATCGCGCGTATTCGTACAGCCTTGCAGGCGTAAAAGCTTCAGTTCCCCCACTTCGGGAGTGTTTTTCCCTGAAAACCGGCCTCACTCCTGTCAGTTGGGTGGCAGGATCTACCTGCTACCAGATATTTCCTGACAGATTTCGCAAGGGTGATGCATCAGTGGGGGCGAAAGAGGGCGAATATGCGTTTGACGGGGGCAGGGTGAGTGTACACACGTTTGATGAAACCCCTTTGGAGTTTGCACAGGGCAGATGCCTCGACTTTTTCAATGGCGATCTGAAGGGTGTACAAGACGCAATACCTCACTTCAAAAGGCTTGGGGTGAATGTGATTTATCTGAACCCCATCGGTGCAAGCAAGACCACCCATAGGTACGACTGCACAGACTTCTTCCACGTTGATGAGAAGCTGGGTGGCGACAAAGCCTTTGAACAGCTTTGCAATGCCCTGCACGATGCTGGCATGAAGGTGGTGGTGGACATCTCCATCAACCACACAGGCACAGCCCATCCATGGTATGTCAAGGCAGTTGAGGACCGAAACAGTGAGGAAGCCTCTTTCTACTATTTCAATGAGGACGGAACGGTTGCGTGTTGGCAAGATGTTCCGACTCTTCCCCAGTTGAACTATCGCAGCAACACGCTCCGTGAGAAAATCTATCGGTCGAAAGAGTCGGTGATGTGCTCCTTCCTTCGCCCTCCCTACCACCAGGATGGTTGGCGCCTTGATGTTTCCAGTGAAGTGGGAAGGAGAGGTGAGGATCAACTGTGCGAGGAGATTTGGAGAGAAGTGCGCAAAGCGGTGAAAGAAGAGAAAAGCGAAGCATATCTCGTAGGTGAGGATTGGGTCGACTCTACGCCCTTTTTGCAGGGAGATATGTGGGATGCCACGATGAACTATCTGGGAAGCAGCAGACCGATGCGCTCGTGGATGGGAGAGACCGATCGCTATCTTACCAACGGATGGGGGCAGCAACCCAAGCCTACCAGGGCTTTTACCGGTAGAGAATTTGCCCAAGCACTGGAGAGTCATCTTACCTCGATGCCTGCGCAGATGCTTGGTATGCAGATGAACCTGATCAACAGCCACGATACGCCAAGACTGTACAACAACACCGAACTTTTTGATTGGGACCTCTACGCAGGGCTGGTCAAATTGCTCTATATCCTTCCGGGAATGCCCAACATCTATTATGGTGAGGAGATAGCATTGGCAGGTCCCTACGGGAGTACTGAACGGGCCCGCTATCCGATGCAGTGGGATGAGAGTTCCTGGAATTCCTCCTTTTTCTCCCTGTATACAGAGCTGGGAGCGATGAGAAATCTCCATGCCGAAACCCTGGCCCACGGAGCATACACATTTGTGCATGCCGATGCTCAAAGCCTTGCCTTTGCACGGTTTGACCAAGACAAGGCAATAGTCTGTGTGCTCAGTCGAAGCGATGCTGACCTGAAGCTCACATTGAGCAATGACCTGTTGCTCATCAATCATGTATCGTATGTTCTGGGAGGAGAGGTTTCTTGCAAATCGGATGCAGTGTGCGTGCATGTGGGGCCAAGAGGTTCTTCAATCTTTGTGGGATCACGCTGATTTCATCGGGATGCAACAAATATTGGAAATTTTGTTGCATCCACCTTGCTTTCTTTTTCCAATGAGTGCAAAATACAGTGCCAAAACCCTCCAAGGAGTTGCGTAATGGCCTACTTTTTCGATGAGAGCTCTCATACCTTCAGCGAGTATCTGCTGGTCCCCGGCTACTCGGACACCACCTGTATCCCTTCCAATGTCTCTCTGAAGACACCCTTGGTGAAATTCTCCAAGGGAAATTCATCCCCACTTACGCTGAACATCCCCTTGGTCAGCGCAATCATGCAGTCGGTGAGCGGTGAGGCTATGGCAAAGGCCCTTGCACGACAGGGAGGCCTCAGTTTCATCTTCAGCTCACAGTCCGTGGAAGACCAATGCGCCATGGTAAGCAAGGTCAAGTCTTTCAAGGCAGGGTTTGTCCCCTCCGACTCCAATCTGCGGCCGGATCAGACTCTCAAGGATCTCATCGAGCTGAAACAACGCAAAGGTCACTCAACAATTGCCGTAACCGATGATGGCACTGCAAATGGAACACTGCTGGGGGTGGTGTCTTCAAGGGATTGGAGACCAAGCCGCATGAGTGAGGAGACTCCCATTTCCTCATTCATGACCGGCTTCGATCACCTGATCTATGCTCGGGAGGGGGTGTCCCTCTCAGAGGCCAACGACATCATCTGGGAACATAAGCTGAATAGCTTGCCTGTGGTTGATGAGCAGAATCATCTGAAAGCCTTTGTCTTCAGAAAGGACTATGAGAGCCATAAGGAGAACCCCGATGAACTGCTTGATCTGCAAAAGCGGTATCTGGTTGGAGCGGGCATCAACACCCGCGATTATCAGACCAGGGTCCCTGCACTGGTGAAGAGCGGGGCAGACGTGCTGTGCATCGACTCATCGGAAGGATTTTCCGAGTGGCAGCGCCAGACGCTGTTGTGGATTCGCAAACACTACGGCGATTCGGTGAAGGTGGGAGCCGGCAACATTGTGGATAGGGAAGGCTTTCTCTTCTTGGCAGAATGCGGTGCAGACTTCGTGAAAGTGGGCATTGGTGGCGGTTCGATCTGCATTACCCGGGAAACAAAAGGCATCGGGCGTGGACAGGCTACTGCCCTCATTGAGGTTGCAAAAGCGCGGGATGAATATTTTGAAAGAACGGGGACCTATATCCCCATCTGCTCTGACGGTGGCATCGTCCTCGACTATCATATGACCCTGGCTCTTGCGATGGGTGCAGATTTTCTCATGCTGGGAAGATATTTTGCCCGCTTCGATGAGAGTCCCACTGAGAAAGTGAATGTGAAGGGTTCCTATATGAAAGAGTACTGGGGCGAAGGCTCAGCTCGAGCCCGCAACTGGCAACGCTATGATCTGGGAGGGGATGGAAAGCTGAGTTTTGTTGAAGGTGTCGACTCCTATGTTCCTTACGCAGGTTCTTTGAAAGACAATGTGCAGTTGAGTTTGAGCAAAGTAAAGTCAACCATGTGCAACTGTGGTGCTCTCACCATAGCTGAACTTCAAGCGAAGGCAAAACTTACTCTGGTTTCCTCCACCTCCATCATTGAGGGTGGAGCCCATGACGTAGTGTTGAAAGACTCCAACGATCTTCCGAAAAAGTGATACTTTGTACGCACTTAGTACATCTGGTGTGGTATAATTTTTCAATGTTCACAACTTAAGCCCAACTCTCCCAAAATCTCAACAATTTGACTTGTGATTATGATGGAATTTGGTCTTCCGCTTGTTTTCCGCCCTTGATACTGTCCGCCCTGGTTTTATGGGGCAGAC
>Ga0265295_1003978_pt1 | contig 20495 bp, 12 predicted proteins | sample Munlansysbiofilm_FD_192503 | JGI IMG/M metagenome (GOLD analysis project Ga0265295, IMG submission 192503) | Leachate microbial communities from a municipal landfill in Southern Ontario, Canada - Methane capture system biofilm | ecosystem: Engineered > Solid waste > Landfill > Unclassified ... | reverse complement strand
GCCGCCGGCTTCCTTCAGATTCCACCTCACGATGGACACCCTTGCCTTGAGCTAATGGTTGGCAACTGATAGCCCCCATAACGGACTTGAACCGTCAAATATACTCGCCATGCTCGGCGCACGAAAAAAAATAGAGGCTGTTAACAGCCTCTATTTCATGTTATAAGATAAGTTAGATTAAATTACACCTTGAGCCAATATTGCTTGAGCAACTTTTAAGAAACCTGCAATATTTGCACCTTTTACGTAGTTGATGTATTTTCCATCTTTTCCGCTAGCTACACATTGGCTATGAATATCATTCATGATTTGGTGTAACCATTTGTCAACCTCTTCATTAGTCCAAGAAATGTGCATTGCATTTTGAGTCATTTCTAAACCTGAACAAGCAACTCCACCAGCATTAACCGCTTTACCAGGAGCAAATAACATTTTGTTTTCGATGAAGAAATCAACAGCATCAGCAGTACAACCCATATTAGAAACTTCAGCAACCAATGTTACTCCGTTTGCTTTAAGTGTTTTAGCATCTTCTAGGTTCATTTCATTTTGAATAGCGCAAGGTAATGCGATATCAACTTTACATTCCCAAGGTTTTTTACCTGCATAGAACTTAGCATTAGGATATTTTGTTGCGTAAGGAGCTACAACGTCGTTTCCGCTTGTGCGCAATTCAACCATGTAAGCAATTTTTTCAGGTGTATTAATACCGTCTGCATCATAAATATATCCATCAGGACCAGAGATAGCAACAACTTTAGCTCCTAATTCAGTAGCTTTTAAAGTAGCACCCCAAGCAACGTTACCAAAACCTGAAACTGCCACTGTTTTTCCTTTTAAATCAATATTATGAGCTTTGCACATTTGCTCAACAAAATATAGAGCACCAAAACCTGTAGCTTCTGGACGCAAGCGTGAACCACCAAATGTTAGACCTTTACCAGTATATGTACCAGTATGCTCACGAGCTAATTTTTTGTACATACCAAACATGTAACCAACTTCGCGCGCACCTACACCAATATCTCCAGCTGGAACATCTCTGTCTGGACCTAATTCGCGCCAAAGTTCAGTAACAAAAGCTTGGCAAAAACGCATGATTTCACCATCAGATTTCCCTTTTGGAGAAAAGTCAGATCCACCTTTACCACCACCCATAGGAAGTGTAGTAAGAGCATTTTTGAAGGTTTGTTCAAATCCTAAAAACTTAAGAGATGAAAGATTTACAGAAGGGTGAAAACGGATTCCACCTTTGTATGGTCCAATAGCATTGTTATACTGTACGCGGTATCCTCTGTTAACTTGAACTTTACCACTGTCGTCAACCCAAGCAACTCTAAAGACAAAAGTACGATCTGGTTCTAGTAAGCGCTCAATAATAGAAGCTTTTTCAAACTGGGGATTCGCATTATATACGTCCTCAATTGACACTAAAACTTCGTGTGCTGCTTGTAAAAATTCTTTTTCACCTGGGTTTTTTCTTTCCAAGTCTTGCATTAATTGTTCTACGTTCATAACTGTAGGTTTTAAATATTATTAATTATTGTTAGTTCTTCAACGCTAAAATTCTTTATTTTTGATATTGCAAAGTTATAAATAAAATCAAATAACTGAACAAATTTCAATGCAAATATAAGCTTAATTTTGATGTCAATTTCTAATTTAAAGAGTTTTAATTTATTCAAAAATAAAACATTGACTATCTGAATGTTATACTTTTTCGACCAAACCAACTCCCTTCTTAGCATCAATCATCACACGTAAGGAATCTTGAAAACGAATATGTTTTATAAAATCATCTTCAAATTCGATTTCACCCTCACTAAAATAATTCAAATCCACAAATCCACTTTTGTGATGTTCGTTAATCGTAAAGTAACCGACTTCAAATGAAGTTAGGTTTTGAAAAAAATGAGTTCCCTGGCTTGGTTCTATCAAGTAATCAGCAATAGATGACTCTATTATCAAACGCGATTCAGAAATATTTGACCATTTTACGGGAATACCTAGCCATGGATCGCTCGAGCCCCACCTTCCGGGACCAATTAATATATAATTTTTTTCCTCCTTCAACATTTTCTGATTTAATTGATCTATGGTTTCCACCAATAATGAATTGTTTGCAGGATTAAAATTTTCAGGTTTTACATATATAATATCGTACAAATCGTTCATAATTCCATTTCCAATTGCGTTTTCGCTATAAATGCATAATTCATTTTTTGGAATGGACATTAAATCTTCTGTAATTTCCTGATGGTTGTCAACTATGGGACGAATTTGTAATAAATAAAACCGATGTGGTTTCGAAGAATCATTCGACAATTCAACAGCAAACTCAATTTCGATGGGTTTGTTCATCTCAAAAGCACCAATTCGCAATACTTCACGAATCATTTCAGCCAATGGAAACTTATTGTATTTTAATATGTTAGCAAATGTTACAACTTTTTTTCCTTTTACATAACTCCCATCTACTATCATATTGTTTTCGAGATCATAAGTGGAGCTGACCCAATCCAATGTTTGGTCGTTTATCGCATCTTCTATCGGACGTTTCACAATGTTTATTCCGTCATCAATACTGGCTTTAAATGCTTCTTTATCCATACTTAATGAGTAAAAATATTTTTGCGTCTCTTGCAAAGCCATCTCCGTTGAAGAGAGTTGCAGGATTTTTTCGGGATACTGTGGCGACAATCTTAAGGTTTGAGCACCGTCGACAACGGCTTTTCCCAATCCAAACGCTAAATTAAGAATTCCTTCCTCCGGTTTTTCTAAATCAATGGGATAAAAGTTCAATGAACGTGCAACCCCAGACAGAACGGGATAAAAATAATTTCCATGCTGACTTCCAACTACTTCCTGAAGAACAATGGCCATCTTCTCTTCATCAATCAAATTTTTTGTGGCCAACATATATTTTCTACTATTTTTGAAAAAAACAGAGGCGTAAACACTTTTTATCGCCAACAATAAGTTCTCAAACATATCCTCTTCTTCCAAACAACATGGAATCATATAAGTACTATACACACCAGCAAAAGGCTGATAATGAGAATCCTCGAGCATGCTTGACGAACGCACAGCCAATGGTTTTTTAATAACACTAACAAAAGCTCTTAAATCTTCCTTTATTTTTTTAGGCAGTTTAGATTCGGTAAAAGTTTGCAATATTTGAAAATCATCTTCACAGTCTGAAACAAAATCATACAAATTGTTTTCATTCATAAACTCCGTAAAAACGTCCACACCAATATCCACCGTTGGGGGTATACTTAAAATAACGTTATCCCATTTATCCACCAAATCATTTCGCTTAATCATCGAATCTAAGAATGCCAATCCCCTACCTTTTCCGCCAACAGAGCCGTCACCAATTCGAGCAAAATTGAAATACTCATCAAATCTGTCTTTGTAAAAACCAGCAATCACACCTTTGGATTTGTTGTGTCGATAATGCGAAATAGCATTGTTTATAAACTTTCGCACTTCTGATAAATCATCAAAATCATCTTCAGACATTTGCTTAAAAATGGATGCAATTGAAAATAATGCACGAGCATTAAGCCATTTCGAAAAATTATTGCCCGAAATATGATGTCTCAAGCTTTCATCCGATATAGTCATCACTGCTTTTTGAAAGGCTTTCAAATTAGAAGCTCTTGCTATTTCATACTTCTTTTTAGGATCATAAAAAACAAAATCTCCAAATCCAAAATAACGATTGACAAAATCAGCCAATTCATTCGACAAAGTTTTCGAATTTTTATCAATGAAACCGGCTTTTAGAGCTTCGGCCTCTTCTTTTTTATCCAATTGTGAAGACTGAATTAAAACGGGCAAATAAGGATTGTCCTTTTTAATCATAGCACATAATATCAAACCCGCTTCTGTATTAAATTCTCCATCCTTTAAAAAACTAATATCCGAAATAACACCCAAAATATTGTTTTTATATTTTAAATACATCTCTTGTGCATCTTCAAAATTATTGGCCAATAAAACTTTAGGACGCCCTCGCATTCGCATCATTCGCTGATGTTCGTTCAATCCTTCGGTCATAAAAATTAAAGATTGCTTGAAAATAAGTTTATATAAATTGGGCAAATAGGCTGAATAAAACCGAACCGAATCTTCAACCAAAATAATAGCCTGAACACCTATTTCTAACATATCGTGATCGGCATTCATTTTATCTTCAATAAGTTTGATAATTGCCATTAAAAGATCTTCGTCTCCCAGCCAACTAAACACATAATCAATGGCTTCAATTCTATTTCCTTTAATGAGCATACTTGCTTCTCGCGAAAAAGGGGTCAATACCACAATCGGTATTTCTTCACTTTTTTTTCGAAATTTGAGAGAGATATCAACGGGATTCTTGTCGCCCATCTCAAACATCACTATGATTAAATCAAAACGGTCTTCATCATACAAACGAAGCGCCTCTTCGATGTCTGTTTTTAAAATAATTTCAGGGGGTCGGGAAAGATTTAATGAAGTATATTCATAAAATAATTTCTCGTCAATCCGGCCATCTTCTTCAAATAAAAACGCATCATACGGACTGCATAAAAGCAAAACTCGATGAATCCTTTTTCGCATTAAGTCCTGATAGGGAATTTCCTTGTAACTATACTTTATCAGCTGAGTGAGGTCTTTCATCTGTTTTTTCATTTTAATATGTGATATTTTTATCCATAAACATTCAGAAAAATAAATTATTTAGGCAAAGATACATTAATATCTATGTTTATAATTCAACTTTAATAATCAGAAAAACGATAAAATTTGCAAATTAATGGCAACTTCAAGTCAAATTTTGTAATTTTATCCCCTGAATAAATTGTAAACAAAAATAAAAATGATACAAAAAAGTTTTCAAGAAGAGATTTTGGAAGGCATTCCCAGTGAATTACCCGAACTTATGCCGTTCGACACCAGCGTAAATCATGCACCCAAAAGAAAAGAAATTTTAAATGCAAATGAAAAAAAACTTGCTCTAAAAAATGCACTGCGATATTTTGAACCCCAACATCATGCGGTATTAGCGCCAGAGTTTATAGATGAGCTTAATAAATATGGTCGGATTTATATGTACCGATTTATGCCAAAACATAAGATTTATGCACGTCCAATTAATGAGTATCCAGCAAAATCGAAACAAGCAGCGGGGATTATGTTGATGATTCAAAACAACTTAGACCACGCCGTGGCTCAGCATCCGCATGAGTTAATCACCTATGGTGGAAACGGTGCTGTTTTTCAAAACTGGGCACAATATCGATTAACGATGAAGTATTTGTCGGAAATGACCGACGACCAAACTCTGGCTATGTATTCGGGACATCCCATGGGACTTTTTCCGTCGCACAAAGATGCTCCCAGAGTTGTTGTAACCAATGGAATGATGATTCCCAACTACTCGAAACCCGATGATTGGGAAAAATATAATGCACTTGGCGTGACTCAATACGGACAAATGACAGCCGGTTCGTATATGTACATTGGTCCCCAAGGAATTGTTCACGGAACTACCATTACTGTTTTAAATGCAGGTCGGAAAGTTTGTCCCGATGGTTTGGCTGGAAAGCTGTTTATTACTGCTGGACTCGGTGGAATGTCGGGTGCACAACCCAAAGCCGCAAATATTGCTGGATGCATTTCCATTACTGCCGAAATCAATCCAAAAGCAACAAACACACGTCATTCTCAAAAATGGGTTGATGAAGTGTATGACAATCTCGACACACTTTTCGATAAAGTAAAACAAGCACAAAAAGAGAAAAAAGTGATCTCCTTTGCGTATCAAGGAAATATTGTAGATCTTTGGGAATACGTGGTAAAACATAATATTGATGTTCATTTGGGCTCCGACCAAACTTCGCTTCACAATCCATGGTCAGGTGGCTACTACCCTGCTGGATTGACTTTTGAAGAGTCCAATAAAATGATGTCGGAAAACCCAAGTTTATTTAAAGAAAAAGTACAAGAAAGTTTACGAAGACAAGTTTCCGCCATCAATACTCTTGCAAGTAGAGGAATGTACTTCTTCGATTATGGCAATGCCTTTTTGTTGGAATCAAGCAGAGCCGGTGCTGAAATCACAAAAGAAGACGGCTCTTTTATCTATCCGTCTTATGTTCAAGACATTATGGGACCGATGTGTTTTGATTATGGATTTGGACCTTTCCGTTGGGTATGCACATCTGGCAAACCCGAAGACTTAGATAAATCAGATAAAATTGCCATGCAAGTCTTGGAAACCATGGCTCAAAATTCGCCCATGGAAATTCAACAACAGATGCGAGATAATATTCAATGGATACGTGGAGCCAAAGAAAACAAACTGGTTGTAGGATCGCAAGCAAGAATTTTATACGCTGATGCAGAAGGACGCATGAAAATTGCGGAAGCCTTCAATAAAGCGATTCTTTCAGGCGAAATTACTGCACCCATTGTTCTCGGACGCGACCACCATGATGTTTCAGGCACAGATTCGCCTTTTCGTGAAACATCAAACATTTATGATGGATCCGCTTTTACCGCCGATATGGCTATTCAAAATGTAATTGGAGATGCTTTTAGAGGTGCCACTTGGGTGTCCATTCATAATGGCGGCGGTGTTGGCTGGGGCGAAGTCGTAAACGGAGGCTTTGGAATGCTCCTCGACGGAAGCGATGATGCCGACCGAAGATTAAAATCGATGTTGCATTGGGATGTAAATAATGGCATTGCCCGAAGAAATTGGGCTAGAAATAAGGAAGCCATCTTTGCCATTAAAAGAGCAATGGAACTTGAACCTAAACTCAAAATAACAATACCTAATTTTGCTGATGATCAATTAATTTCAAAACTGATTGATTAATTTGAATAACATAATATTATTGGAATAAAATTAACTTAAGTGTCAGGATTAAAAGTAACAAATTTTTTTCTGACACTTTTTTTAAACTTCTTTTTTATAAATTCACTACTCATAATTACAAACAATAAATTGTTTAACTTTATTCAAAAATCTTTACTTTAAGTTTTAAAAAATCGTATATTTGTCCCATGATTGAAACCCTATTAATTATCGATTTCGGATCGCAATACACTCAACTTATCGCTCGCAGAATCAGAGAATTAAACATCTACTGCGAAATCCATCCGTACAACAAACTTCCAAACAAAGTGGAAGGTTTAAAAGGCGTTATATTGTCTGGCAGTCCTTTTTCTACTAAAGCGACGGATGCTCCGATGATTGAGCTTTCAAAATATCGTTCAAAAACACCTGTGTTAGGCGTATGTTATGGTGCACAACTTATGGCACTAACTTCTGGAGGAGACGTTCAGCAATCGGAAATTCGAGAATATGGCAGAGCCAATTTGTCATACATCGACCCGAAATCTGCATTAATGCAAGATATTCCACTTCAAAGTCAAGTTTGGATGTCGCATGCCGATACTATTTTGTCGATTCCCGATAATTTCTCAGTCATAGCAAGCACTTCCAATGTAAAAGTTGCCAGTTATAAAATTGAAAATGAAGAGACATACGGCATTCAATTTCATCCCGAAGTATATCATTCTACGGATGGAATGACCTTGCTGAAAAACTTTGCCGTTGGTATTTGCCAATGTGAACAAAACTGGTCACCCGATTCGTTTGTAGAATCGAGCATTCGTGATTTGCAAAAACAACTTGGAAACGACAAGGTGATACTTGGCCTTTCGGGCGGTGTTGACTCTTCTGTAGCCGCTCTTTTGCTTCACAAAGCCATTGGCAAAAACCTGCATTGTATATTTGTAGACAATGGTTTGCTTCGCAAAAATGAGTTCAATCAAGTTTTGGAATCCTATAAAAACTTAGGATTAAATGTAAAAGGCGTAGATGCAAGTGCTGAATTTATTTCAAATCTTTCTGGAATTTCTGATCCTGAAGCAAAACGCAAGGCTATTGGAAAAACTTTTATCGATGTTTTTGATCGCGAAGCGCACCAAATTGAAGATGTAAATTGGCTGGCTCAAGGAACGATTTATCCCGACATTATTGAATCGATATCCGTTAAAGGACCTTCTGCAACCATCAAATCGCATCATAATGTTGGCGGTTTGCCTGATTATATGAAATTAAAAGTGGTAGAACCTTTAAAGTTGCTTTTTAAAGACGAAGTTCGCCGCGTTGGAAAAGCTTTGAAATTGCCCTCAAACATACTAAATCGTCATCCTTTTCCGGGTCCAGGACTTGGAATACGTATTTTGGGCGATATTACCGTTGACAAAGTAAAACTTTTGCAAGAGGTAGATCATGTTTATATTGAAAACCTGAAAGAGGCGGGTTGGTACGATAAAATTTGGCAAGCTGGTGCCGTATTACTACCTATACAAAGCGTTGGCGTTATGGGAGATGAAAGAACGTACGAGAAAGTAGTTGCATTGCGAGCCGTTACATCAACAGACGGAATGACAGCCGATTGGGTTCATATTCCGTATGAAATTTTAGCAAAAATCTCTAATGATATCATTAATAAAGTCCCCGGTGTAAACAGAGTTGTTTATGACATTAGTTCAAAACCACCTTCCACCATAGAATGGGAATAAAAACACACAACTATGAAAAAGACCCTTTCTGTAATCTTCATTACATTTATTTTTCAGTTTTCAATTTTTTCGCAAACGGAAAAATCAAGCAAAACGGAGGTAAAAAACGGCACTGAATATTTTGTACATGAAATATGCAAAGGACAAACTTTATATGGAATTTCCCGAATGTATTCTATTCCTATTGATTCAATATTAGTACACAACAAAGAAGTGACCAGTGCATTGCAAATTGGAAGCTTACTTTACATTCCAACATATAAAAAACCATCAAAAGCTGAAAATCAGGTTATTGAAAGCAAACCAAAACAAGCAACCTGGCATACTGTTGTGCAGGGTGAATCCTTATATTCTATTTCCAGAAAATACAATACAAGTATTGATGAGCTAAAAAAATTGAATCCAGGAATTAGCGAAAATCTTAGTATTAATCAAAGAATAGAAGTTCCATCACAAAAATCCGATCCAACTCACCCTACTCAAATCGAAAATGTAATCACAACTCCAAAACCAGAGGTTGAAAAAACCATTGTAGAAGAACCAGCGAAAGAAGAAAAACCCAAACAAAAAGATTCTACAATCATTACTAAGCCAGCAATATCCTCCAATAAAATCACGAATGAAATTAATATAGCTTTGATGGTTCCCCTTTTTACGGACCAAAACCACAGCATAAATATTTCAAACATTAAATCCGTTTCAGACATTAACAACGTTCAATCATTCAAATTTATCCAATTTTATTTGGGTTTCTTGGAAGGAGTTAAACAATTTGAAGGAAAAAACATCAAAATAAATTTAAAAGTATACGATGTAGCTGAAGGAGTTTCTGCAGTTAAAAAAATCACTTCAGAATCTAGTTTTGCAAAAACACATTTGATTGTTGGGCCACTATTTTCTTCTCCATTCAGTGAAGCTCAAAAATGGGCCAACAAAAATGGTGTTTACATTATTAACCCATTTACTATGCAAAGCAATGTTATAAAAAATTCAGCATTTACATTCAAACTTACCTGCAATGAAAAAGAGAAATATGCTCGTTTGTCCAACGCTATTGAGCAGCAATTTCCAAATGCAAATGTCATTTTGGTTTACAATAAAAACAAAGACACGAATAATGTTTCATTGCTTAAAAGCAGTTTTTCCAATACAAAACTCAAATCAAACATAAAAGATGTCATCTTTAACGAACGGGGCATTAATGGAATTAAGGAACGTTACGAAAACAACCGTCCAAATGTAGTTGTCAGTTTTCTTTCTGGCGAAGCAACCATAACAAACTATGTTCGTAGACTTTATGAATTAAAAAGAGACAGCGTTTACCTATTTTGCCCAAGCGAATGGATGGTTTACGACAATATTGAATCGGAGTATTTGCAGTCATTAAATGCTCATTTCTACGGCAATTATTTTGTTGATTATCGCAACCAAAAAACAATGGAATTTGTCCAAAACTTCATCCAGAAATACAACACAGAGCCACTTATCGAAAACTTCGGATTTCAAGGCTACGATGTTGCTACTTTTTTTATTGGATTAATGACCGAATATAGAGACGAATGGATTTTAAACATTAACAAAAACAAGCACGACCTACTTTCAATAAATCTTTCTTTTGAGAAAAAATCTGAGGGAAATGGGTATGAAAACAGGAAAATACAAATAATAAAACTGTGCAATTACGAATTTATACCTTACGATACCAATTGCAATATGAATAGAGAAGAAATCCGTTACTAATTTTACAAGCCTGAATTTAAATCTTTTACCAAAAAATACATATTCTCTGCAATGGGAAGATAGCCGTATTCAAAACAATAAACATACGTATCCCCTTTCTGGGTAGTATAAGTATGCGTATGATAATTGGGATTAAATCCTTTTTCCAATAATTTATCTCGATTAATCTTTGTTTTTCCAGTAGGATTAAACTCTTGTAATATCCTGCGATTTTTCCTTAGAATGTTGATTGTATTTCTAACAAAAATGTTTGCATCACTATTCAAACGATTGTTGTATGAATTTCTGCATTGATCAGAGCAAAATCTTTTATCGGATCTGCCCACGATTGGTTCTTCACACTCAAGACATCTCTTTTTTGCTTCCATTATCACATTTTTTTTTACAAATTTAAAGAAATTACCAATCAAGTAAAATAATCCTTGAAAAAATATTTTTTTTGAAATAGAACAATCCAAATTTGCGATTTTGAAAACATTAAGACTTAACTACAATTATAGCATCCAAAAGAATAATATACTCGTAAAGAATATCACAGATGTAAAACACTTGCTTTAAAATATCCAATGATTTGGTGTTCTATTTGCACTAAGCATATAAACTTATTCTGGCGATTAATATTAAAAAAGGGCTTTCAAGAAAGCCCTTTTTTAATATTATCTACTTCTATATAGTATTACTTGTCCAAATTGCTCTCTTTGTTTATTTTTAGAGTCGCGATATCGTATTGCGTAAAAATAGGCTCCTTCTTCTGCTTGTGATCCTGAAATTTTTCCGTCCCAACCATAATTGATGTTTTTGGTTTCAAACACTTTTCCACCAGTTCTGGTAAAAACCACCATCTCATAATCGCTGATATCTCCATTATAAACGGGCAAAAACTCATCGTTTCGTCCATCTCCATCTGGAGTAAAGGCCGTTGGTACATAAATTTGATAACAATCTTCAACTTGTACAAAAATCCTTAACAAAGTATCTGTCCCGTCATTTCTTGTGGCACGAACAACAAAAACAGAAGATTCTGTGGGTTCAACTATTTTTTCAAAGTCAGTACTTCCATCCGACCAAGCTACAGACACTGCTCCTAGAACCGAAAGACGAGCGGGCGTCCATCTGCAAATAATCGTATCTTTTGAAGCAAAAACAGGAATTACACTTAAAGTTGAACGAGGTGTTTCTTGAAATGCATCAAGTTCTTTAGTTTTTACAGGCTTTTCATCAGCCACTGAAACTGCTATTTTTTGAGGAGTAGATTCAAGGTTCTGCACTTTAGGAGCTGGATGCACCATTTCTAATGTTTGAGGTTCTATGTTTGGTTTTATCAACTCAACCGACTTAGCAGGTTCGGGGTTTGAAATATCCGATTGTGTTTTCCTTTTCTCTGATATAATTTTATTTTCAACTAAACTATTATCTTCAACTGGTTTACTTTCTTTGACAACAATTGTTTTTATATTCTCTTTTTGATTGGGCAATTCTATTAAATTATTATCTACTACAGCATTTTCATTTTGCACAAAATTGTTATAAGCAAAATACAAAGCGACCGAAATAAAGGCAACTGCGGCTATACCCGTGAATAATTTAGCATAACTAAAAGATGCTTTAATATTATATTTAATCAAGTCTGGATTTTTCTGAATATTTTTCCAAACATGACCAGAAGGATTCTCGGCATAATCGTAGAGATTATCTTTAAAAATTTCTCCTATGTTTTTATCTGTTTTCATATATCATTTATAATTGTGCCATTTTTTTATTTTCAGACTCTGTTAACTCATTGATTTTTTGTTGCAACGAACGTCGAGCTTTTAGCAATTGAGACTTGGAAGTATTAACAGATACATTTAATTCATCTGCAATTTCCTTGTGTGAATAACCTTCGATTTCAAACATGTTAAAAACCATGCGATAACCTGGAGGTAATTCTTCAATCATTTGTAGAAGGACTTTAGTATTAAGCTTATCGTAATTATCAATTCTAACATCTTCAACAATTTCCACAATTTCGTCAATATTTGCATGATACGACGACTTTTGTTTTGCACGATAATAATTCAAAGCCGTGTTTACCATTATTCTTCTAACCCAACCTTCCAAAGAACCATCAAGTCGGAAATTCTTCAAATTCAGAAAAACTTTAATAAATCCATCTTGAAGAATATCCTCTGCCTCTTCAATTGTATCTGAATAGCGTATACAAACGCCTTTCATTACTGGTGCAAACTTATTGTAGAGAGCTTGCTGAAATTTCGATTTCCCTTCTACACACCCCTTAACAAGTTCTTCATCAGTCATAATTCGATTTGGCAGTTTCATTGATAAGACATTTTATAAATACTAAAAGGTGTCTATACAGGGAGTTATCTATTATTTTTCTTGGAAAGATAAAACATATCAGAAAAATTATTATCAGCAAATATCTGGTTTCCAACCCTTAACATGTCATCCATTTCTATTGTACGATACTTATCTATCTCATTATTAATTAAATCTATGTTGCCCAAACATTCATAGTAGGCTAAATTCATAGCTTTATTTAATATATTCATTCTGGAGAACATCATCACAGATGTCGTTTTGTTAATCACTTTTTCCAATTCGGCTGGTTTTATACCCTCTTTCATTAGCAATTTGAGCTCTTGATTTATGGCATCGTTTGCTTGATTTGGATCAACGTCTTCAGCTATATGACCTACAATATATAGTAATCCCTCATCTATTGAGCCCGATACACTGCTATTGATTGCTGAAAAAAGCCCCTTTTTTTTATACAAGTTTTTGTACAATCGAGAAGATGTTCCATTGGCAAGTACATCCGAAAGAATGTCGCCTACATAATAATCATCTTCCGACCTTTTTGCCATATGAAATGCTTTATAAATTGCATTTGTAGGAACATTTCGTTCCACTTCCAGAAAGCGATACTTTTCCTGAACAGGTTCTGAAGGAAGATTTCGTTGATAATCATAATTGGGTTCAATATCACCAAACCATTTTTCGGCCAATCTAATCATTTCATCTGGATCAACATTTCCAGCAATAGTCAAAATAGCTCTATTGGGACGATAATGTTTGCTAAAAAAGCCTTGAATATCTTCTAAATTAGCATTTTGAATATGACTAAGATCGATTCCTATTGGATTCCAACGATACGGATGAACTTTGTATGATAGATTATGCAAAAGCAACATTGCATCACCATATGGCTGATTTAAATAGGATTGTCGAAATTCTTCGCTTACCACTTTCTTTTGAGTTTCTAGAGATTTTTCGGAGATTAATAAATTCTTCATTCGATCCGATTCTACCCAAAAAGCCGTTTCAACGTTAACGGCAGGCAAGGTAATGTAGTAATTGGTGATGTCTCTGGAAGTAAAAGCATTGTTTGATCCTGCCGCTTCTTGTATTGGTTTATCAAATTTTGGCACATTTGCTGAGCCTTCAAACATTAAATGCTCAAACAAATGGGCAAATCCAGTTTTTTCAGGATTTTCATCCCTCGACCCAACATCATACAATAGATTAAATGCAGCCAAGGATGTATTTAAGTCTCTATGAACAATAATTTTCAAACCATTGCTTAATTGAGTTTTGTGGTATCTAATCATCTGTTTTTACTTGCAGGTTTAAGTTTTCCATAATTTCTCTCACATTATTGCTTGACGGTGTTTGATACAATGCCAAATCAAAAAATCTAAGTGCGGCATAAAAATGATCAAAAATATCCGATTGAATTTCTTCATAAATTATCCACTCTTTACTGCGGCAAAAAACATATACTTCCAAAGGAATCCCTTTGTCGGAAGTGGGCAATTGACGCACCATCAGTGTCGACTCTTGACTCAAGGTATCCAAAGATCTCAAATACGCTTGCATATACATTCTAAAAATTCCGATATTGGTTTGATTTCTCCCATTCACAGCAAGTGACTTATCGAAACTCATGTTTGCGTTGTATTCATCAATCTCTTTTTGTTTTTCTATCACGTAATCTGAAATCAATTCTATTTCCTTATATGAATCAAGCATTTCGGGTGTACAAAATTTCACCGTTTCCATGTCTATATAAAGGGCTCTTTTTATTCTTCTTCCTTCCGATTCAAACATTCCACGCCAATTTATAAAGGAATCTGAAATCATAGCATAAGCTGGGATGTATACAATTGTTTTATCAAAGTTACGAACTTTAACAGTGGTTAGTGCAATTTCAATAACATCGCCATCTGCTTTGTATTTGTCCATTGTAATCCAATCTCCGGGACGTGCCATATCGTTCGCCGACAGCTGAACACCCGCAACTAAACCCAACAATGCATCTTTAAACACCAACATTAATACAGCACTTAAAGCACCTAAACCAGCTAAGAAAGTCAAAGGAGATTTGCCTAAAATAGTGGCTAAAATTAATACGCCTGCAAAAAATGACAAAAGCACTTTGATAAGTTGCAAATAGCCTTTAATCGGCTTATAATTTGATATTTCCCAATTGTTGTATATCTCTCCAAAAGTATCAATCAATGTGTATAATGATAACAATATTACAAGCACAATGTAAACACCAAGCACTGCCAAAATAAAAGACAGCCATCCAGGATTGTAGGGTAAAACAAAAGGGATATACTTATAAATAAGAGCTGCGGGAACGATGTATGAAACTCGGGTGAAAAACTTATTGCTAAAAAGTTTATCATCCCAATCGTTAGAAGTCCTTTTTACAATTTTTTTAATGATTTTAGCCACAACAAATTTGGCAAAGTAAAAACTTGCAAAACTTAATATCACCAAAGAGGCCAATAAAATTAATACGCGAAACAAATAAATATTCGCTTCAGGAACATAAAGCTTTAACAATAAAAAATCTACAAATTCAATAACGTCTGTCTTCATAATACTACATATTTATGCAAATATACAATTTTAGAGGCATTAAAAGAAAGATTTATTTTCTTGTGTTTCGATTTTTCATTAAATTCATGAACTTTATTCCCTAATTTATATCGAATGAAAAAATGAAACATATATGGTTCTATTTCAAAATAATATATATTCACGACTTTATTGGCATATCGGTAAAAAAAAATCTCTTTAATTTCTAAAGAGATTTTGTTTTGTCGGGGTGAGAAGACTCGAACTTCCGACCCCTTGCACCCCATGCAAGTACGCTAGCCAACTGCGCCACACCCCGAACTGATAATAAAGAACAAGTTCTTATTTTGAAATGCAAATATACATTACTTTCTCAAAATAAAAAACTTTCGTTCATACTTTTTCATAAATATCAAAAAACATCATAATTTCCTTTGCCATATAAATCAGGGTTTCGTTCATAAATTTCTGTATGATACTGATTTATATTGTTTAAGATTTCCAATAATACATTTTTGTCTTCCAAAGGTATGTAGCCTAGTTTTTCATCATCAATATTATGAAAGCGTTTTTGAATATCAGCCATCTCTTTTTTTCCTTTTGCACTAAGCTTCAATCTTTTTACTCGTTTATCCAATTTGTCTTCCGATTCTTTTACAAAATCCAAATCAATCAAGCGCTTAATGATTTTTGTACCGGTTGTTAGCTCAATTATATTTTGAGCATAAACATCTGACTTTGAAGGATTATCAAGCTTGTCGATGGTTAATAAGAAATTATATTCTTCCATCGATTTAACTTTAAAATCCTGAAAAAAGTGTTTGGTATATAGACGTTGAAATTTAGAGATTCTCGAAATTAAATTCAACAAATATACATTCAAATCTTTTTCGGATACCTTTTTTTCTTCAAGTGGATTGAGTGAAGCATTTTTATTCATCCATGCCGAAAACTTCTTTAACTCATCGCTTCCCGACTCGGAATAAAACTGATGATACAAACAAACCAACTCTACTACTTTTACACCGTCCATCATATATTTTTTTTTTTAAAATTAATCTTCAAAAAGGGACATTTGAATGACATCGTCATCATCGTTTCCGTTTTGTTTTTTATCTCTATTTTGTAAAATATTCGTTTTTTCGGGTTCCTTTTTCCATTTTTTCTCCATCTCTTCATCTATGTCTATACCATCTGTATTAGGAATATCCTCGTCCTCTTGTTCAACTTCAAGCTCTTCCTCTTCAATGTATTCCAAAGGTTCAATAAATTTTACTTTTGTAATCAAATTTTCTGGAATTCTTTTTCCTTTTGCTTTCGCACTCATAACATCCACAAAATCTTCAACAGAAATTATTTCGGATGCAGACTCTCCTTTCTTGTTCTCAAAAACATATTCAATTTGTGGTCTGTGAGCTAAATCCATGTCAATAAATTGCAAATTGTCATCATCGGGCACAACAGAATTCAACTTATCATTTATTTCGGGCAGGAAACGTTTTACAAAAACTTTTCCGCTGTCTTTCTCTTTATGCAAAACGCTGATTGGTTTCTCTTCGTTCAATTTTTCAATTTGCTTAAGTCCTGTATCATAATGATTTGACAAATCGAAAAGTGCTGTTTTATACGAACCATTTGAATATAATGCCAAAATCCGGTCGTCTCCAATAAATTTGCCCAAATATTTCCCTCGTCCTTCGGTATTAAGTCGCATTACAATTTCATCAAACCAAACTTCAATGGCCGATAAAGTTGAACTTCCTTTTTCGAGCAACTCGATTTTTTTGACTGGATTTTTGCTTAAAATATTTCCTTTTGAACCTCTACCTTTAATGGCTAAATTGGCAAAATCATAATCGAACTTCAGAATTTTTAATTTTGGTTTCGGACGCAAAAGAACTCTTACAATTTCAGATTCTCCATTTGGATTGGCAGAAAAATAGAGCACTTTCGATCCTTTTTTTCCTTTTGTCAAATCATATTCTTTGTCACGCGTCACTCCCAGCACAGCAAATCGTTTTACCATAGCAGCTCCCGTTGGACCATCGGAGTAGATCATATTGTAAATGGTTCTTTCATCATTGCGTTTAAAGACATCCACATGGATGATGTCTTTTCCGACAAATTTCTTGTCAGAAACTTTTGTCACCAAAAAGTTTCCATCGGCACGAAAAACGATAATGTCATCAATATCAGAACAATCTAAAACATAGTCGTCTTTTCTCATTCCTGTGCCAATAAATCCTTCTTCTCTGTTTACATATAATTTCTGATTAGCAACAGCCACCATTTGGGCCTCAATGTTTTCAAAACTTCTAATTTCGGTTTTTCGCTCGCGACCTTTACCGTGTTTTTTCTGAATTTGGCGATAATAATTAATGGTATAATCAATTAAATTATCCAAATGATTTTTCACCTCTTCTATTTCAAATTCAAGTCCTTTTATCAGTTCATCGGCTTTGAAACTATCAAATTTAGAAATTCTCTTAATTTTAATTTCCGTTAGACGAATGATATCGTCTCTTACAATTTCCCTAAAAAAGATATGTTTAAATGGTTCTAAACCAGCTTCTATAGCTTCTATTACGGCTTCCCATGTTTCGCACTCCTCAATATCGCGATAAATTCTATTCTCGATAAATATTTTCTCCAAAGATGAATAATGCCATTGGTTTTCTAATTCCTGCAAACGGATTTCCAACTCCATTTTAACCAAATTAGTAGTATTTGCAACCGACTCTCTAAGCATATCCGAAACGCCCATAAAATTGGGTTTGCTATCTTTAATAACGCTAGCATTTGGCGAAATTGAGACTTCACAATCGGTAAAGGCATAGAGTGCATCAATGGTTTGGTCGGGCGACACACCGGGACTTAGATGTACCAATACTTCTACATTTGCAGCGGTATTATCATCAATTTTTCGAATTTTAATTTTTCCTTTTTCATTGGCCTGAATAATGGAATCAATCAATCCAGAAGTAGTCGTGCTAAAAGGAATTTCGTTGATAACCAAAGTTTTTTTATCCTGAATCGAAATTTTTGCTCGAACTCGCACTCTTCCACCTTTAATTCCATCATTGTATCTCGACACGTCAATCATTCCACCCGTCAGAAAGTCGGGAAAAATCTCAAATGGTTTATTTTTGAGAATTGCAACTGAAGCATCAATAAGTTCATTAAAGTTATGCGGTAATATCTTAGAAGCTAGCACCACGGCAATTCCTTCGCTGCCCTGTGCCAACAATAATGGAAACTTTATAGGAAGTACAACCGGTTCTTTGTTTCGGCCATCATACGACGGCTTCCATTCGGTTGTTTTTGGATTAAAAACAACGTCTAAAGCAAATTTCGACAATCGGGCTTCTATGTATCTTGGTGCCGCAGCTCTATCGCCAGTATAAATATTTCCCCAGTTTCCCTGCTGATCAATAAGCAATTCTTTTTGACCAATTTGCACCAATGCATCTCCAATTGAAGCATCTCCGTGAGGATGATACTTCATTGTGTTTCCAATTAGATTTGCAACTTTATTATAACGTCCATCTTCCAACTCCCACATGGAATGTAAAATCCTTCGCTGAACCGGTTTCAATCCGTCTCTAATCTCGGGTACAGCTCTGTCCAGAATGGTATATGAAGCATATTCAATAAACCAATTCTCAAACATGCTTTGAACGTGCATTATCTTCTGCAATTCTTCTCCGTTCGAATAGGTTTCTTCGCTGATGTTCTCTTCTTCTTGATTTATATTTTCGTCCAACTCACTCATCTTAATACTATTTACTACAAAAGTAATGTTTTAAAACCACTTTGGAATCAGTAGTTATAAAAAACAATCAACAATGTAAGGTTAAAAACTATACTTTTAAACTATAAAATTTCTGACAAAAAAAAACAGAATTTTCATCTAAGTACAATTGTTTATAAAATAACACTTTTACGATACGAATTAAAAAAGAGGAACATTTTGCTCCTCTTTTTTAAAACTATATTATTTTTTATTTTTCTGTTGTTGCTGCTGAACTCTTTGTAATTCTTCTAGTTTTTTAGCCCAACTGGATTTTTTTACTGGTTTCAATTTGTTGGTTTCAATCTGTTTGCGAAGCTTATCTTCGTTTACGATAAATTTGAAAATAAACATTTGCAAGAAAGTGATACAGTTTACCAAGAAATAGTAATAACTTAAACCAGATGCAAAATTATTAAAAATCCCCAAAAACATCACCGGCATCATGTACATCATGATTTTCATGGCTTTCATATTTTGTCCACCAGTATTCATCATATCGTTGTTGATTTTTGTATAAAGCAATGTAGCTGCTGTCATTAAAATCGTAAACAAACTAACGTGGTCGCCATAAAATGGAATTGAGAAAGGCAAATCTAAAATTGAATCATACGAAGATAAATCTTCTGCCCATAAAAAAGACTTTTGTCTTAACTCATACGATGCTGGGAAGAAACGGAAAAGAGCCAACAGAATTGGAAGTTGCAGCAACATAGGAATACAACCTGCCATTGGATTTACACCTGCTTTTTTCTGCAAGTTCATAACCGCTTGCTGTTTTTTCATAGAATCTTCCGGCTTGGGAAATTTCTTCCCTAACTCTTCAATTTCAGGCTTTAATAATCGCATTTTAGCAGATGACAAATATGTTTTATAGGCAATGGGAAACAATACCAACTTGAGTAAAAATGTTAAAATTAAGATGATAATTCCATAATTTAAGCCGTAATTTTCCAACCAGTTAAATATTGGAATAACAGCATATCGGTTTATCCAACTCATAACAAAAAAGCCCCATCCGAGAGGAATTTGACGCTCTAAGTCTAAATCATAACTGCTTAATAAAGAGTATTTATTAGGACCAAAATACCATTTCATATCAAAACGACTATCGGTAAGAGAACTAATTGGAACCACTAAAATGGTATTCATCTCTTTCAACAAGTCTTTGTTGTCTTTAATCTCTTTGGTTTCTACTTCTCCACTTTCAAAATAAGAATCAGCAATCAGAGTAGAACTAAAAAAATGCTGTTTGAAAGAGACCCACTTCAAACCGGTAGTAAACTCTTCTTTTTTGTATTTCGTTTCTGAAATATTGTTTACTTCTTCTGAGTCTTTCCAATATAAAGTAGTATTTTTCAATTCATTATCGTAGCTTTTTTCAACACGATTTATTTTCGAATTCCATTGCAATTCCATGGATGAAGTATTGTTTTGAATAACTCCATCCATATTTACAACAGAAATACTAAAATCCGACATGTATTTATCTGCATAAATAGTATAG
>Ga0265295_1003977_pt1 | contig 20498 bp, 20 predicted proteins | sample Munlansysbiofilm_FD_192503 | JGI IMG/M metagenome (GOLD analysis project Ga0265295, IMG submission 192503) | Leachate microbial communities from a municipal landfill in Southern Ontario, Canada - Methane capture system biofilm | ecosystem: Engineered > Solid waste > Landfill > Unclassified ... | reverse complement strand
AACACAATAAGTTTTTGTTGACAAGTGGCGGTTTTGATGCAACCATAAATATGGTAACGTTTTCAAACAATGGAGTGTCGAGAGATTCAATCGTGTGTATGATCCTTCGATGTGAAGGAAAAAAAAAGGAGAGATATGCCATGAAGAAAAAGTTGTTGATCATTGGCCTGGTCCTGCTGACCGCCACTGTGCTGGTCGCACAGCCAGCAACAGAGAAGAAGTACGCCACTCTGCAGATCTACGCAGCCCTGGACACCGAAGAGGCCCAGTACTACATTGAGGCGTTCGAGAAGTCCACTGGTATCAAGGTGGAGTTCGTACGGATGAGTTCCGGTGAGGTCGGAGCCCGGATCGAGGCAGAGAAGAACAACCCGCAGGCCAGCGTATGGTTTGGTGGATCGAACACCGACCACATCAACGTCCATGCCAAGGGTCTCTTGATGCCCTACAAGCCAAAGACCGACTTTGAATTGGCCCCCATGCTCCATGCAGACGACTACGGGTGGAACGGCTTCTATACCGGTGCGATCGGGTTTGTCACCAACACCGAGTTCCTGAAGAAGAACAATATTGAAGCCCCGCAGAGCTGGGCAGACCTGCTCAAGCCGGAGTTCCATGGCCAGATCGAGATGGCCTATCCGTATACCAGCGGGACTGGATACACCGCATGGGCAACCATCATCCAGGACAAGGGCCTCGAGAAGGCATTGGATTGGTGGGAGCTGCTTGACAAGAACATCCACCAGTACACCGCCAGCGGAACGGCGTGTATCGCCCGTGCCGGCCTCGGTGAGTGTGCAGTCGGCATCGCGTTCTCCCACGACATCATTGCCAAGGGCGTCGGGATGGGCTATCCGCTCGTCATGAGCTTCCCGAGCGAAGGGACCGGCTTCGAGGTCGGTGGTGTATCGATGATCAAGGGCGCTCGCCAGGTCGAGGAAGCCCAGATCTTCATCGACTGGTGCTTCAGTGAGGAAGCCCAGAACCTCTTCAAGAAGTACTCCCGCCTTCCCGTCAACCCCAAGGCCACCGTTGCCGAGGGCGCGATCAAGCTGAGCGACATCAATCTGATCGACTACGATGCAGTTCAGATGGGCCAGCGCAAGGATGAGTTCGTCACCGCTTGGAGAGATCGAATCGGTAAGTAACTCAGAGTAAGAGATGTATGTGGTGCAACCTCGGTGGTGCCGGTAAGCAGAATCCGGGGTTGCATTTTGTACCATGAGGTGGACGATGAAACAACATTCAAAAAGTCGTATCCAACAGATCAATGAGATCAAGAAGCTGATCAGGGAGCCATTCCTCTTCATTTCCATTCTGGTCATCTTCTACCTGTTGATTGTGTTCGTTATTTTTCCGATCTTCCAGGTCTTCAAGACCAGTTTTATGGTGGATGGGCATTTCACATTGAAGAACTACCGTGATGTACTACGCCAGTCGTACTACATACGGCCCCTGTTCAACTCGATCCTTCTTGGCGTGCTTGTTGCGACAATCGGCACCTTTGTAGGATTTGTCTTCGCCTATGCCATCACCCGGACCCCGATGCGGGGGAAGGGAATCTTCCGCCTCATCGCCACCTTCCCGATGGTCAGCCCCCCGTTCGTCGTGGCCCTCGCCTGTATCCTGCTCTTTGGGAGAGCCGGGATCTTCGCTGGTCTCTTGGGGAATATTTATGGATTGACAGGACTTACCATTGTCGAGACCATCGCATACGCACCGACGGCATTCTTGGCGCTCATCGGGGTGTTGCAGGCCATCGACCCATCCCTTGAGGAGGCTGCCATGGATTGTGGCGCCTCACGGGGCAAGGTCTTCTCCACCATCATCCTCCCGTTGGCCCTGCCCGGCATCGTCAGTGCCTGGCTCCTGGTCTTCATCCAATCGCTTGCTGACTTCGGTACCCCGATGATCCTCAGCGGGAACTACCAGGTGCTCTCGGTGCAGGCGTACCTGCAGATCACGGGAATGTTCGACCTCGCCCGCGGTTCCACGCTGGCGATCCTCCTGCTGCTGCCAACCGTCATCGCCTTCTATCTGCAGAAGTATCTGCTGTCGAAGAAATCCTATGTGACGGTCACCGGCAAGCCGACCTCGGCGACCATCAAGAACCTCGAGTGGTACATCAAGTACCCCGTCTATGCCATGTGCCTGATCTTTGCCTTCATCGTGCTGCTCTTCTACGGCATGGTGGTGTGGGGCTCCTTCCAGAAGCTCTGGGGTGTTGACTCCACCCTCACGCTGCGCAACTACGTCCAGATGTGGAAGATCGGGAAGAAGTACATCAAGGATTCGCTCCTGCTCAGCTTCATCGTCACCCCGATCACCGGAGTCCTTGGTATGTTCATCGCATACCTGATAAGCCGCAAGCAATTCGTCGGGCGTAACCTGATGGAGTTCTCCAGCATGCTCACCTTCGCTGTCCCGGGGACAGTGGTGGGTATCGGCTACATCCTCGCCTTCAACAATCCGTCCTTCTTCATGCCGGTGACGTTGACAGGCACGAGTATCATCATCATCGCCCTGTTGATCTTCAGGAACCTCCCGGTCGGGATCCGCAACGGAGTGGCCGCCATCGAACAGATCGACCCCTCCATCGAGGAGGCTTCGATCGACCTGGGCGCAGACAGTGGGGTCACGTTCCGCAAGGTGACGCTTCCCATGATCACACCGGCGTTCTTCTCGGGCTTGGCCAACTGCTTCGTCCGTTCGATGACGGCGATCAGTGCGATCATCTTCGTGGTGAGCGGGCGGTGGAACTTCATAACCGTGGCCGTCCTGGGATTCGTCGACAACAGCCAGTACGCCCAAGCAGCGGCGATGAGCTTGCTGTTGATCTCCATCGTCCTGCTCGCCTTGGGGGTGATCCAGATCATCACCAACCGGTTGGGCAAGGGGATGCAGTCATTTTCCATCATAGAGCAGTAGGGGGCAGAGATGAAACGAGCATACTTGGAATTGAAAAAACTTACAAAGTCATTTGGCAAGGGCCAGGATATGGTGGTTGCCGTGGATGCAATCGACCTTGATGTCCAGGAGGGCGAACTGGTTACGCTGCTCGGACCCTCGGGGTGTGGGAAGACGACAACGCTGCGGATGATCGCAGGCTTCCATACCCCCACCTCAGGTGATGTCCTGATCGACGGGGTGGCCGTCAACGAGATCCCGCCGAACAAGCGGCCGACGGCGATGGTCTTCCAGAACTACGCACTCTTCCCTCATATGACGGTCTTCGAGAACATTGCATACGGCCTCAGGATCCGTCGTGAGTCCGATGAGCAGGTGAAGGAGAAGGTCGGCCGTATCATGAACCTGATCGGCCTTGAAGGGCTCGCAGATCGCCAGCCCCGCCAGCTCTCCGGTGGACAGCAGCAACGCGTCAGCCTCGCCAGGGCGATGGTCATGGAACCGAAGGTGCTGCTCTTCGATGAGCCGCTCTCCAACCTCGATGCCAAGCTGCGGGTCTCGACTCGCCTCGAGATCAGGAAGTTGCAGCAGCGGTTGGGTATCACCAGTGTCTATGTGACCCACGACCAGGAGGAGGCGATGACGCTCTCCGACAAGGTCGTGATCATGGACCGTGGCAAGATCCAGCAGATCGGCTCCCCGGTGGAGATCTACAGCCACCCGGCCAACCGGTTCGTCGCCGGGTTCATGGGGAAGGCGAACTTCCTCGAGGCTACGGTGAAGGAGCTGGGAGAGAGTGAGGTGGTACTCGAGTACTGCGGCAAGACCATCACTGCGCCGCGGTGGGACAAGAGCATCAAGACGGGTGATGAGGCCACCATCGTGGTCCGCCCGGAGTCGGTGTTCCTCGATCCGCCTCGCGAGGATCTGATCGAAGGGACGGTGGTCAACTCGGTCTACTTCGGCTCCCAGATGCTCTATGAGGTCGAGATGCCCGACGGGAAGCTGCTCCAGGCTGAGATTGCCGACCCGCAGGACCACCTGCTCTTCGCCAAGGGGCATAGCGTTGGCCTGTCGTTCAAGAGCCGCAGCCTTCATGTGCTTGCAAAGGAGTGAACCCATGAACACTGACATCATCATGATCGGACACATCTCCCAGGACGTCCTCATCGACCATCTGGGACATCGCCAGGATATCGTGGGCGGCGCCGTCGTCTACTCCTCCTTTGCCGCCAGTGCCGGGGGGGCCAAGGTGAGGGTCATCACCAAACTCGCCGCCGGGGACAAGGGGATCCTCTCTGATCTGCAGAATCCGAACGTCGAGTGGGAGGTGCTCCCCTCACGGGCGAGCACGTCCATCAAGAACACCTATTTCACTGCCGACAAGGAGCGGCGGGAGGTGGTGCTGCTCTCACAGGCAGACCCCTTCACCATCGAGGAGATCAGCAGCACTGCGCCGATCTTCCACCTGGCAGGGCTCTTCGGCGGGGAGATCCCCGATACCGTGATCAAGCCGCTCTCTCTGCGCGGGCAGGTTGCCATGGACGCCCAGGGGGTCCTGCGCTGCCTCGATGAGACGGGCCAGCTCGCCTTCTACGACTGGGATCGAAAGGAGGAGCTCCTGCCCTCTATCACCTACTTCAAGGTCGATGCGGCGGAGGCGAAGATCCTCACTGGCCTCGATGACCGCGAAGCGGCTGCCCGTCAGTTGCAGAAGTGGGGGGCCACGGAGGTCATGCTGACACACAACACCGAGGTGATGTGCGTCGATGCGAATACCGTGGCGGTCGCTCCCTACACCAACGAGAACAACAGCGGGAGGACCGGCCGGGGTGATACGACCTTTGCCGCATACCTTGCATGGCGAAGGGCGCACTCCATCGAGGAGTCCACCCGCTTCGCCGCTGCCCTCTGCAGCCTGAAGATGGAGACACCGGGGGTGTTCAGGGGCAGTCTCTCCGATGTGCTTGAGCGCATGGAGAGGGATTCGGCGCTCTGATCGCCAGGGTCAAGAGGAGAGGGGAGTGCGTCTCTCCTGAACAGGACAATCGATACAAGAGGGGGACTCTCCATGCGGGAGCCCCTCTTGCTCTACCCCGTGATGTGGTAGATCGAGTAGTTCCAGTTCATGATCTCCGGTTCGAAGAGATCGAGGTACTGCTCCCAGTTCAGGTCATACCGTTTCTTGTTGTTGCCGATTCTCCTCGGGACCACGATATAGTCGTAGTCGGTGATCTCTCCATACGGTTCGATCCCCTTCGGGGCCTCGTCCTGGAGCTCATGCTTGGTCAACACCAGGATCTTGCACCCGTGGTGGTCATGGAGCAGCGCCGACTTGATCTCCCGCTCGGTGGAGGATTCGATGTAGAGCTTCCCCTCATGGATAATCGAGGTGCCCTGGACGATGAAGTCGAAGGTTGTGGCGGGGAAGATGTTCTCGGGGTTCCCCACCAGCGTCTTGGTGATCGGGTCGAGTTCGCCCCCTGCGCTGATGATCTGGATCTTCTCGAGGTTGATGTGGTGGCTGTAGAATTGGGAGAGGATGCCGGCATTGTGGGTGTAGAGGCGGTAGGTGGTCTTCAGCTCCTCCATGTGGTCGATGAAGATCTGAGCCAGGTAGTAGGTGGTACTCCCGGCACCGAGGCAGATACTGGTGCACCCCCCCTCGGGTGAGGAGACGTGGATCTTGTCGAAGACGCCGTTTGCGGCCTTGATCTTCTGGGGCACATGGAGGTGGAGCTTCTGGGTGAACTCGATCATGTCAGAGCAGAGGCCCAGGTTGAAGTCATTGGCGCTCTTGGCCGCCGTCTTCTTGAAGAGGTGTGAGCCGATCTCTTCCTCATAGCGCTTCAACTGGGTGAACACCCACTGGTTGCTGGTGTAATCGACACCGAAGCGCTCCTTGAGGTGGATCCTCACCTCATCGATCGGGATGGTGATGTCGTTGATCGACTCCGCCTCGCTTGACTCATAGAGCTCGGAGAACTTGTAGAGAATCCCCATTGCCAGGTCCTTTCTCTTCAAGCGCTGGGGCTTTCGTCCCTCTGTTGTCGGTTTGTTCATAGTTGGATTGTACCATACCCCAATCCCATGCACATATGACGATTTAAGCAATTATGCGTATTTAAGCAATTAACTCAATTCAAGCAAATATGCTTAATTAGGCTATTAAGGAAGTTCTGGCAATTTCTTTATCGGTAATCCTTGACATGATATGGTATACGTACCCAGAACCGAAAGGAGGTCCTGTATGAAAAGAATAGGTATGACAATGATTGTTGTCCTGCTATTGGTCCCGATGGCTATGTTTGCGCGTGGAGTGGCTGAAGATGTCACCACGTTGACCATCGCAGGAAGGGATGGAGCGTATGGTGATGCGATGGAGTTGGCCATCCAGAGCTACACCGAGACGCATCCCAACGTCCGTTTCGAGTTGCTCAAGCTCTCCGGCAGTGAGCTGATGGAGCAGTCGGTGATCGAGCTGCGCGGTGGAACCGGTGCCTTCGACGTACTGCTTGTCGACGACCCCTTCCTCCCCCAGCTGCAGGAGGCCGGCTGGCTTGCCGACCTGGATGCCCTCTATAAGAAGAAGGGGATTACCATCGACCCCGATCTGGTGGAGAACATGGTGAACATCGGCCGGTATCCCTTCCCCAACGGCCCGCTCTACGCCCTGCCGCACGTAGGTAACGTCGCCCTCTTTGCCTACCGCCAGGATGTGAGTCGCAAGTATGGTGTCGAGAAGTTCGACACGTGGACCCAGGTCCTCGACGTGGCCAAGAAGATCAAGGCCAATGAGCCGGCGATGACCCCTGTCCTCTTCAGGGGCGTGCAGGGCAACCCCATCGTGACCGGGTTCCTGCCGATTTACTGGGCATTCGGTGCCGACATCCTCAAGGATGGCAAGCCGGCATTCAACACCCCCGAAGCGCTCAAGGCCATGGAGTACTTCCTGGAGCTGGCAAAGTACGCCCCGCAGGGTGTGACAGCCTACCAGGCAACCCAGGTCAGTGATGCCCTGCTGTCAGGGGTCGGTGCGATGGCGATCGAGGTGTGGCCCGGCTGGATCGGGAACCTTGAGAACCCCGAGCTCTCCAATGTCGTCGGCAAGGTGAAGATTGCCGCCCACCCTGGACAGGTGAACCAGTCCTCCTCGATGATCGGGGCCTGGATGGTCGCCATCCCCAAGGATTCAAAGAACATCGACGCTGCATTCGACTTCCTGCTGCACCTCACCAGTGCAGAGACACAGGCGATGATCTCCGAGAAGAACGGGGTGCCGCCGACACGTCACAGCGTTCACAAGATTCCCGAGTTGGTCGCCATGTACCCCTGGTACCCTGCCCAGCTTGATGGACAGATCACCGGGTCGGTCCGCCCACGGACAAACTACTGGGCAGAGATCGAGTCGGTCTTCGGCGACTACCTGCAGAGGGCCCTGGTGGGCAATCTGTCGGCACAGTCGGCTCTGGACCAGATCCAGAAGCGTGTAACGGAGATCCTGGAACGATAGGTATTCCCATGGCTTCGGGGCCGCTTTCTGCCCCGAAGCCATGTCAATTGAGACAAAGGACGTGCTGCTAGTATGAGAAACAGGGAACGGGCTCACTACAACTCCTTCTTCTACCTTATTTTTGCCCCGGCGCTATTGGTTACCCTCTTCCTTACGGCGTATCCGATGGCAACGATCTTCTACGACTCGTTCTTTCGGTACAGCCTTGTGTCGAATACCAGGACGTTCGTCGGCTTCCAGAACTTTTCACGTATCCTGAGGGAGGAGCTCTTCCAGCGCTCACTTGTCAACACGCTGGTCTTCACCCTCGTGGCAAGTATTACCGAGGTGGTGCTCGGAACAGCCCTCGCATTTCTCTTCAAGCGAGAATTCAGGGGCAAGCGGGTGGCATCCCTGATCGTGATCTTCCCGATGATCATCTCCACCATGGTCATCTGTGCCGTCTGGCAAACCTTCTACCACTATGAGATCGGCATCTTCAACTACATCCTGAGGGGGATGAACCTCTCGCCTGTGGGGTGGCTGACCGACCAACGGGTCGCCCTCTTCTCGATCATCCTCGTCGATATCTGGCAGTGGACACCCTTTGCCTTCCTCATCATCCAGGCCGGCATGGGCTCGATCCCCGCCGAGATTTGGGAAGCTGCCCAGATCGACGGCGCCCGAGGCGGCCAGATCGCGATGAAGATCACCTTGCCGATTCTCCGCAGCCAGATCCTCATGGTGCTCATGCTGCGTACCCTCGACACCTTCCGCCTCTTCGACAAGGTCTACGCCCTCACCGGGGGTGGGCCGGCAAATGCGACGCAGACCCTCTCGTTCTTCATCTACCGGGAAGGGTTCAAGTTCTTCAACTTCGGCCGTGCAAGCGCCGCCTCGGTGATCACCCTCTTCGGTGTCGCATTCATGGCGCTCTTCTACGTACGCAGCTTGCTCGGTGAGGAGGATTAGATGTACCGGCTGAGAAAAATCCTTAACAGAGCGGTCTACGCCCTCGTGATTGTGTTCGTGGTCTCGATAATCCTCATCCCCATCTATTGGATGATCAACACGTCGCTGAAGACCCCCCGGGAGGTCATCGACCCCATCCCGAGCTTCTTCCCCCGTACTCCCACCCTGGCCAACTACAAAGCCGTCTTCAAGTCGGGGCTGTGGAAGAACTTCTCGAATTCGGTGATCGTCGCCGTCTCTGCCACGCTGGCGTCGATCATCCTCGCCTTCCTCTCATCGTACGCATTGGCACGGTACCGATTCCCCTTCCACCTGAACCGGCTGTTCCTCATCTGGGTGCTGGTGGTGAGGATCCTCCCCCCGATCGTCCTTGCCGTGCCGCTGTTCACGATCTTCAACCGGATCGGCCTTATCAACACGTTGGGGGGCCTGATCGTCGCCTTCCAGATCTATACCCTGCCATACTCCATCTGGATCATCTACGGCTTCTTGAAGACCCTGCCGAAGGAGTATGAGGAGGCGGCGAGGATCGATGGGGCAAGCCCCCTGCGCGTCCTGGTCTCCATCGTTGCCCCCCTGGTACGATCGGGAATCATCGCAACCTCGATTTTTGCCCTGATCCTCGCCTGGAACGAGTTCCTCTTCGCTCTCCTCTTCGTACGCAGCCCACGTTTGTTGACCCTCCCGGTGGTTATCGCCCGCTATATCGGTGAGTACACCACGCAGTGGGGAGAGCTCATGGCCATCGGACTGTTCGCCTCGTTGCCGATCCTCATCTTCTCCAACGTGGTGTACAAGAAACAGACCGAAGGGTTCTCGATGAGCCTGAAGTAGGAGGGTGGGAAGATGTCTGAGGGATGTACGCCATTGGTCACCGCACACAGCGGGTGTGAAGGCACTGCAAAGAATAGCCTCGCCTCGGTGTTGGCCGGCTTGGATGGTGGGGCGGATATCATTGAGGTCGACATTCGCAGCTCGCTCGATGGTGTGCCCGTGCTCCACCATGACCCGGCCATCGGCGGGGAGAGCGGGCGGTCCCTGCTCCTCTCTGGCCACACGTACGAAGAGATTCTCGCGTTTGCCGGCAGTGAAGGCATAGCGCTCACCCCACTGGAGACGGTGATGGCCTTGATCGTCGAGGGGGGGAGTGTCCTGAACCTGGATCTGAAGGACATCGACTGCCTAGGATACATCAATGGGCTCGCCGACACCTGCAGAGCGCGGGATTCGATCATCATCTCGGGGTGTGGCCCTGAACAGGCGAGGCAGGTCATCGGGCTGCTGCCCGGGGTACAGGTGTTGCTCAACGCCTACTACGACCCCGCAATCATGGAGACAGGGCGGTACTCCGCATTCGTGCACACCCTCTGCAGAGAGGCCATCGAGGTCGGCTCCTGCGGGATCAACATCGATTACATGATGTGCCGCGAGGAGCTCGTCCTCCACGCCCGGAGGCGTTTTGTCCCTGTCTCGGTGTGGACTGTCGATGATGAGAGCGATATGCAGCAGATGGCCTCCTACGGCGTCTTCTCGATCACGACCCACCACCCTCGCCACCTTCGAACGTTGCTGGGTGAAAGGAATTGGTGAGATAACTGCCCAGCTGTGTCATAGTTGAACCTTCCAGTGTGGCAAGGGGTGTGGTATGATGGCGACAGGTTCATGCAGCTGTGGACTCCAACGATTGATGTGATGAAGACGCTATGCAATGGTCGGTGAACAGGCTGGATGGATACTACTCGATGGACTGCGATACCAGGGATGCCCAAGACACGAATTACACAACGAGAGATTGCGAAGCACGTGGGAGTTTCAACGGCTAGTGTTTCAATGATCCTGGCCGGCAAGAGCCTCTCACGCTTCAGTGATGAGACCATCGATGCGGTGTACACAGCCTGCCGTGAGCTGGGGTATCAGACAAAGACAGCCAAACGGAACCGCAGCATCGTGCTCATCGTCTGCCCCTCGGTCATCAATCCATACTTTGCCACCATCATCCAGGGCATGGAGATGGAGGCGAGAGAGCAGAACCTGGAGACGGTGATCTTCACCACCTACTGGGATCAGGAGAAGGAGCGCAGCGCCTGCGAGCTTGCCAAGGACCCGATGGTAGGGGGCGTGATCTTCGCCATGATCCCCCAGCAGCCTGAATTGGTTCGCCAGCTCAATGAGACGGTGCCGGTGGTGGCTGTCGGCGACAAGCAGAACGATGTGGGCCTCGATACCGTCGATGTGAACAACTTCAATGCCGGGGTGTTGGTGGCCCGTCACCTGCTCGAGCTCGGCCACCGCAAGATTGCCTACCTCTCCACCAGCCTCAACAGCGAGCACAGTGCCAGAGTGCGGCGATACGATGGGCTGATGGCAGAGATCGCCCGCTTCGACCACGGCGCCTCGCTCTCCCTCTTCACCGCAGAGGTTCCGACACTGACCGAGTTGCACACCGTCGATATCGAGCACCGCACCGGCCGTTTACTGGCCAAGCAGTGCATCGCCCAAAACCCGGACGTGACAGCCATGGTGGCCATCAACGATATGGTTGCCTACGGGGTGATCGACGGTATCAAGGAGAGTGGATTCTCTATCCCCTCACACTATTCGGTCTGTGGCTTTGATAACATCCCCCCATCGTCGTTCAGCGGGGTGGACCTGACCAGTGTCGAGCACTACATCGTGCAGGGAGGCAAGAGCGCACTGCGCCTCCTCAGCGATAAGATGGAAGGTAAACAGAGCCGGGTATTGGAGAGTGGGGCAGTGGTTCGTGTCGAGTATCAGACCCGTCTCATCGTCCGCTCGTCGAGTGCCGCTCCCCGCACCGAATAATTACTTGTCTGCAGGTTTCCCGAAGGGTACAAAGCGCTCGACATCGGCGCAGAAGGCTACGCCGACTCCAGGTTCGGCGAGGACGGGGAGGGCACGGATTGCCTCGAGGACCGTCGGTGCATCCTCCGCCTCGACGAGGATGATCAGCATGTCCTTCTCGGGCACCAGGGTATAGCCGAAGAACTTCGCATCCTCCTCGGTCCCCGTACCTCGGGCAGAGAGGATGGTCCCACCGGTTGCCCCAGCCTTTCGTGCGGCGGCCATGACCTCGTCGGCGAGGCCGTGATTGACGATGCAGGTGATGAGGGTATGCGGTGTATGTGTCATGGACAAACCTCCAGTGGTGTGTATAGCGCTCTCTGCGTTATGTTTACATCTTAAAAGAAGAGCGGGGGAGTGTAAACAACACACCCGCCTATAGGGGACGATTGTTCACGCGCGCAAAAATTATTCTTGCCTCAGGCCCCTCTTATTAGTAGTATAGGGATGGACGCGATTGAAATATTCCTTTTGGTGAAGAGCTGCACAGTGCAGCAGGGCCAGTGTGCCCATACGAAACCAGGAGGATTTTTTTATGAAGAACGAAGAGACCATCCCGAACAATGCCCAAGGAAAGCGGGGCCCCTACAGCGATGCGTACATCAAGGAGGCTCACCGCTCCACCTTCGCAAATGAGGGGGAGACGGGAGAGAGCAGTACGTGCCGCTGCTTCTACTGCGGCCATCGCTTCTCTGTCAAGGAGGAGGAGCACCTCCTCTACAGTGAGGAGCGTGCCCCGCTTGATCGGACCCTCCACTGCCCATACTGTCTTGTCGATTGTGTGATCGGCTCAGCTTCCGGCTATCCCATCGATGACGAGGAGTTCATCATGGCCTGCACCGAGGCCTGGTTTGATGGAATCTCTGAGATCAGTGCTGGAAACCCACAGAGGCCGACCCTGATCATTGTCGATTGACCTTGATCAGAGGAGCGCTGAGAGTTGGCTCATCTCCATCTTCGACACAGCCCAGAGGTAAAGGCTCGCAGCTGTGCCGTAGGGGGAGTAGCGGCTTCGCAAGGAGTCAAAGCGCTCCCTGTCCACCTCATCGAGGCCGTAGAGCGTCTTCATCCCCCGGATGATGGCCAGGTCTCCAAAGCTCACGATGTCGCCCCGCCCCATGCCAAAGAGCAGGATCATCTCCGCTGTCCATCGCCCGATGCCCTTGATCGTGGTCAACGCTACGATGGCCTGCTCATCATCCATCTCCTTGATTGCCTCCAGGTCAAAGATCCCCTCCTTGACCTGGGAGGCGAAGCTATGGATGTACCCTGCCTTGCGGAACGTCATGCCAAAGCGCTGCAGCTCCTCAACCGAGGTTGCTGTGATGCTCTCCTCATCAATGGTGGTGAGCGCCTCGCTCATACGCGTCCATATAGTGGTCTGGGCAGCTGTCGAGATCTGCTGGCCGACGATGTGGCGGACCACCGATGCGAAGAGATCACCGTCGCCCCTGCGTTCGATGGGCCCGAGGTGGGCGATGATCCTGCCCAAGGTAGGGTCGGCGTGTGAGAGGTGGGCCATCGCGGCCTCAGTGCACTGTATGAAGGTTTCATCCATAAAGGCTGTATGTACCGGGCCGATAGCAATCAACTGATTTGCTCACTTGAGTGCTTAGCAAGTATCAGCGCGCCATCCAAGGCCGTACCCTTTGGTTCAATTATCTGATACGTCCCCTTCCAGGCTTTTTGAAGCAGCGAGACGAAGTGTTCGTCATGCTCGAGGACGCCCCCTGCGCATACGACGTTTCTTCCCTCGATGGATGGGAGCCTCTTCACAATGGAATCGACAAGCCCGGTCAATTCTTGGACAGAATCATTAACGATAGAGATGGCCAAGGGGTCTCCACTCCGGGCGTATTCCGTCACAAGAGGAGAGAGGGCAGCTATCGTTGCCTTGTCCACGGTATCGGAATTGCAAAGCGTAATCAAATCTTCTGAACGTTCTACCCCGAGTCGGCAACGAATAGGTGCCGACATTTCCGTCGGGAGATCCCGTCCCTCCTCGCTGCGCATGGATCGACCAATCGCCTGCTGGCCTTGCCACCAAGCGGATCCTTCGTCCCCGAGACGCCACCCGAAACCGCCGCTTCGGCAACGTCGACCTTTGGCATCACGACCCATCGCCACACTCCCGGTCCCGCAAATCAGGCAGATTCCTTCTTCGCTCTGAGAGCCTCCGACCAGCAAGGCTTCGACATCACTGCAGAAATAGGTGGGAAATGAAAAACCGAGGGCATGAGAGAATCTGGAGGCTTCAGCCCTCCGTCCCAAACCGGCGCTTGCAAGGCAAAACCCGGCGATTGAAGAGAAATTGACACTCTCTTCCATCAACTCCCTAATATGTCTGACAGCGGCTTCAAAACCGATGGAGTACTGATTGGTGCAGTCCCCATCTTTTCGTACCAAGATATTTCCGCCGGCGTCCATCACCGCGATACGGGATTTCGTTCCTCCTCCATCAATTCCTACATAGACTTTCATGCTTGCATTTCCTTCAACCAGCCGCTGCAGGTATACAACATTCTCGGCAGATGAAAGAAACCTTTCCATTTTCCACCTTTCAATGTTGATGCTACCTCACCCTGTCGAGAAAGGTAGCCATACCACTCCCCATGTTCGTGATCTGGAAAATGGGACCACGTCCACTCATCGATTTTTAAAAACCAGTCTCGGAAAATCGGCTTTCCTGTCAATTTCCATGCCAGTAGGAACGCGTTAATTGCCTCCACATGTACCCACCAAAGCTTCATATCCGATTCAAATTTATCAAGTGGTCTGTTTTCATAATCACGGTAATAGAATATACCACCGTATTTTTCATCCCACCCTCGGTCTATACACCACAGCATGATTTCTGAAAGATCGTCAATCGTAGCTTGATCGTGTCTACCCTCTGCGATAGTCATCAGAAACCACAGTATCTCCAATGCATGACCGGGATTGAGTAACCTCCCTTCCATGACATCCAACATAAGGGAACCATCAGGGTTTACTCGTTCGAAGACACATTTACGGTTTCGATCTACATGTCGGTCAAGGAACAACCGTAGAACCTCGTCCTCTTTCTGCTGCACAACGTCATCACCGAGGAACCCCTGCAATTCTATGGCTAGCATCGCTTCGATCATTGGCATAGACATAACCTGAAGAGATCGTCCACCGGGAACTTGTTTCGACCACACACCTTTCGGATTGCTTTTTCGAATCTGGATTCGCTGATATAGCCGAAGCGCTTCATCTTTTGCTCGTGTCCGTTCTTCCTCGGTCTCTGCAATCAAGGAATAGTCGGCGAACCCGATGCACAGGAAACAGTCGCTGAAAATATTATATGGCTGGATCAACGGACGACCACTTCTGTCCAGCGCAAAATAATAATCTCCGTTCATCGCCTTACCGTGAGCCAACATAAAATCGACTCCGTGTTTGGCGGCATTACGCCATTCATCCTTAATTCCGTATAATATACAGAGTTTGCTGAACACAAAAATCTCACGTCCTTGCATCCATGCATACTTGTCAGTATCGAACACCGTCCCATCATAGTCGATACACGAACAATAGCCTCCGCACTCCTTATCCAAAGAATACCTCAACCAAAACGGAATTACGTTATCAAACAGCTCACCGGAATATTTCTTTTCAAGTTTCAAAAGCAAATCATTGTTTTCCATAAACATATTCAACCCTTTACGGCTCCTGCCGTCATGCCTTTGATGAAGTATTTCGACATGAACAAATACATGATGACCATCGGGATGATAGCGATTGAGAGCCCGACGAACAGCAGACCCCAGTTGGTGCTATTTTGTCCGAAAAAGGAACTCAACCCGACGGGGAGAGTCTTTCTCACATCACTTGTCAAGAACACCAACGGGAAGAAGAAATCATTCCAAATAGGAACCGCATTGTAAATCGTGACGAGGGCGATGGATGAAGCGCAAAGAGGCATAACAATCTGGGAATAGATTCTGAAGTCACTACAGCCATCGATACGTGCGGCATATTCCAAATCGATGGGAATCCCCTTCATAAAGCCTGAAAGGATGAACACCGTGGAAGGAATCCCCATGGCTATAAATATCAAAATAACGGATGCGAAACTATCGACAAGCCTAAATTTTTTGATGATGAGAAACAACGGGATGATTGCAGCTTTCAACGGAAGCATGATGCCACTTAGAAACAGCATATAGATCAACGTAGAACCTTTAAAATGGTAGCGGGAAACCCCAAAAGAGGCCATTGAGCCAAGTAGCAGGACAAAAATCATCGCGACCGCTGTAACAAAGAGACTGTTCAAAAAATACCGGTCGAAATGCTTATCGACCCAGAGCAATTTGTAGTTTTTGAAACTAAACGAGGCAGGCAGGCCGAAAGGCTCCTTCAAAATTTCCCTGGTGGTCTTGAACGATGAAATCACCATATTGAACAGCGGATAGATAATCAGCAATACATAGACGGACATCATAACGAGACAAACGGTGATGGCAACTTTTTTCCACCCGGAAGAAGAACGATACGTAAAGTCGATGTTCATACTTCAACCTCCCTCTTCCTGCTGGAGACCACAGTAATCAAGGAAAAAACAAATGTCATGATATAAATGATGACGGAGATTGCCGATCCTATACCGATTTCAGGACTGCCGGCATCTACGGAACCAAAAGCCGTACGATAGAACAACGTACCAATGGTATCGGTCGCATAGTTGGGAGCACCATCCAACCCTGCCATGGTATAAACCTGTTCAAAGACATTCAAACTTCCAATGATGGTCAATACGGTAATGATAGTAATGGAAGGGACAATCAGAGGCAGAACAATCTTCGAAAATATTTTCCATTCACCCGCTCCGTCCAGATAGGCCGATTCCAGACATTCGACGGAAACATTATCCACTGCAGCCATGAACACCAGCGAGGGAAAGCCTATCCATCGCCAGATATTCACCATGATTATGGTTGGCGTCGCAAATTTAGCTTCGCCCAACCAAGCATGACGCCATTCCGGTTTTCCTATCAAATTCAGGATTTCATTTAGCAGCCCATTTGGACGAAGGTATAAGCCCCATAGATAACCGACTGCAACGATGGAGAATAGAACAGGCAAGAAAAATATCCGCTGAAAAATCGCATGGCCTGGAATCCGTCGTGACAGGACATACCCGAACAATAGCCCAAGGATATTCTGAATAAACACTGTCATCAAAAACCATGTAACATTGTTCTTCAACGCATTGAAAAACATGTCGCGATAAGGGAATCCACCAAACAACTTGGCAAAATTCTCAAATCCGACGAATTTATTTCGAATCAGTTGAGTCCATGAAAACAGACTGTTGTACATAGACATGAACAACGGAATCACGATGAACATCAAAACGATTATCAGCCCTGGCAATACGAACAGGGAAATGGTTCCTATTTTTCGCAATTGTTTTCTAGTCATCGGCTCCCCCCGTCGTACATTGTTCGGCCGTACGAAGATATACGGCCGGACAACAATGAACAATCTACTTATTTCTGAAATGGCGCGTAGTAAGTGGCAATGCCTTTCTGTACACTCGCTGCGACTTCCTTAGCTGACATCTGGCCGGACATATACCCCTGCCCCGCGGCCTGGAAAAGCTGGGAACCGGTAGGCTGCTGGAATCTAAACCCAGCGAGGAATATATATGGAGTACCTTCCTCCTGTAGCGACAGGACCTTCTGGATGAACGGCGTATTGGAAGAATCTGTTCCCGGAGTCCAGGAAACCATCTTCATCTCGCTGATCATTCTGTTAGATACTTCAACACTGGACAGATAGTTGACGAATTTAGCCGCGGCTTCCTTCTTGGAGCTATTTGCATTGATCGCCCAACTCATGTCCGCATATACGGAAACTCGCTTTGGATCAGATGCCTTGATTCCAGGCAACGCAAAGATGTCGAAATGCAAATCGGGATTCTGCGCTTCAAAATATCCGGCTTCGTAGGAACCGCCCAAAAAATGCCCGGCAAGTTCGTTGATGAAGTTGGATTGCATGTCGGTATAGGATACACCGGTATACATCTCAGGCAGATACGGCTTCAGTTCGCCCATTTTCTCGATAGCACTGATAAAACGAGGGTCCTCAAAGGTCGTTTCGCCCGCTACAACTGCATTATAAAAGTCATCTCCACCATAGAATGTCGGCCCGACGACACCAAGCAATGTCTCAACGATCCATCCTTCCTTCGTGCCGTTGGCAATCGCAAGCTCCCCGTTGTTCTTCAAGACCTGACAGTTGTTCAGAAACTCACTCCACGTCTGGGGGACTTGCAGATTATACTTCTTGTACATGTCGGTATTGTAGAAGACCAACATCGTCTGACCGACGGCGGGAACGCCCCAGACCACACCCTCGTCGGTGGCGCTGGCAAGAGCCGCTGACGGGAAATCCTTTAATGAAGGAACCCATTTCTCGACTGGTTCCAGAAATCCCGATTGGCTCAGTGAAAACAGTCCACCGTAGGCACGCGCCTGAAACACATCAGGACCGCTTCCACCGGAAAGAGATGCCGCAAGAACCGTGTTGTATTCCGTATTCTTGATTGCATTCTGCACAACCTTGACGTCAGGATTCTGTTTTTCAAACGCAGCGATGACCGAATTGTAGAAATCTACATCTTCCGGACGCCACGTCCAGAACTGAATCTCCGTCGGACGAGCAGCAACCCCGGACGTTTTCTGTTCCGACGCTCCGCCGGCGAACACTCCTGCAAGCGAACACACTAGTAACAGTGCCAAGACAAACAAAAACCTCTTCTTCATTATGAATCCTCCTGTGGATGCGAACATCCAGTTTTATTTAGACGGGCTCTTCCCTCCCGCAAAGTTTCAACGCCTGATGCAAATTGCCTTCTGCCTTCTCCAAAACTCCTATCGCCTCCTCATAGCTGAACCCTATCATGGCAATCAGAATTCCAGCTTTCGTATTCTTATGGCACATATCAAAGGCACGGGAAGCTTCCTCTGGTGTACAGCCAGCTATTTCTTCAATCAAACGCTTCGAACGTTTGACCAATTTGCTGTTCGTGGGTCTCAGATCCACCATGAAATGGTTGTAGACTTTTCCAATCCGGATCATTGAGGCTGTCGTAATCATATTCAGAACCATTTTCTGGGTGGTTCCGCTTTTCATCCTTGTGGATCCAGTGACAATTTCAGGGCCGACCGGAAGATAAATAGCATGTGTGGCACAAGTGAACGACTGAGATTCAGCATTGCAACTAATAGCTCCCACGACAGCTCCGAGCCTCTGAGCATACCTCATCGCCTCAATAACGAACGGCGCCGACCCACTTGCAGTAATGCCAACCAACACATCTCGATTCGAAAAGGAAATCTGCTTGAGAGCCTCTATACCAGCGTTCCCATCATCTTCAGCATTTTCAACGCTTCTGACCAACGCTGCTGGTCCCCCCGCGATAATGCCTTGGACCATTTCAGGTGAAACACCATATGTCGGAGGACACTCGGAGGCATCAAGAACTCCAAGTCGTCCGCTTGTCCCGGCTCCGATATAAATCAACCGCCCATTTGCCTTGAAAGACTCGACGACATCATCCACTAGTGCTGCAATGGCAGGAAGCGCGGTCTCCACCACCTGAGGAACCTTCATATCTTCTTGATTGATAATTTTACAGATATCGAAGGAAGATTTGGTATCAATCATATGTGAGGCAGGATTCGGTTGTTCCGTCGTCATCACATGTTCCATATATTTAGTATAAGCGGAAATAGAAAATTTGGTTAAATGATTTTAGTAATTATTTTAATTTTTTTTGTAAATTATTTACATGCATGATATACTCCAAACATGGACAACATCTTATTCTACATTCAACAGATTACGCCATCGTTGACACCCTTAGAAAGAAAGGTGTCGACGTACATTACGCAAAACCCTGAAAAAATCCCGTCGATGAAAATTTCCGAACTCGGGCATTTATCGGGAACGAATTCTCCCGCTATTACACGTTTCTGCAAAAAGATTGGCCTTCCGGGTTATCCAGAACTAAAGATGGAGATAGCAAAGACCTTGTTTGAATCAAACGGCAAGGGGCTTACCATGAGCCTGAGCTTTTCCAACGACATCGACCTCCACCAAGCTCCCGAGATTTCCCTTGTCATCAAGAATGTCATCACGACAGCCACAAATAGCTTCACGTTACTAGGGAAACTGATTAATGAAGATCGAATCCTTAAAGCAGTTAACATGATCAGGCAAGCCCGAAGAACGCTCATTGTCGGAATTGGGGCATCAGGTGTTGTGGGACTCGACCTGTACCAGAAACTCATTCGATTAGGGATCAATGCATCCTATAATTCCGAGATACATCTCCAGATGGTCAGTGCAAGTACTTTAGGAAAAGAGGACCTTGCATTCGTCATTAGCTACTCCGGAGAAACGACGGAAATCATCTCAATCGCGAAACGAGCAAAGGCAAACGGCGCGAATGTCATCGGGATTTCACGTATTGGAAATACCAGTCTCCATCGACTGTCAGACCTTTCTCTACTAATTCCAAACACCGAAAACATCTGTCGGAATGGAGCGTTCGTCTCCCGTCTCGACCAAATGCTAATCAACGATATGTTATTCTATACATTCATTACGCAGTATTATGATGAATACAAGGACAAGGTTAACACTACTTGGGTCGGAGTTTCTTCCATATCGTCGAAGTTGGCACCTCCAAAAAACAAACCGGTGACTATATGACCGAACTCTAGCGGGATAGAGCCAGCAGATTTCCTCCATTTCTAGCCGAATATATTCAACGTGTAAGAGCTCCTTTGTCCAGGCAATTGTTATGTTGTGACGGTTTTCCAGAGTCAGGTTTTTCCGGGCAAAGCTCCTGGCGACTGAGGTAAAAAACCTCTATGATGAGTATCCTGCCCTCCATATTGTCTTCACTGGATCGTCGTTGTTGGAGTTGTCAACAGAGAGTGGGGATTTGAGTAGGCGGGCATTGATGTACGAACTGCCCGGCTTCTCTACTACGTGAGGAAGGTGAGGAACTGTTGGCGATCATTGCAGAATCTGCTCCCTTTACCCCCAATGGCAGCAAGCTGAGCGAACGTATCGGTATCAATCGGCAGACCTTCATCACCTACCTCTCCTACCTTGAGGAGGCACGGATCCTCTCTTTGGTTTTGTCAGATGAGGATCTTGCCGGGATTCATGATGTTCTTCGGGTCGAAGGCACGCTTGAGCGTCTTGAGTAGCTCATACTCGG
>Ga0265295_1003976_pt1 | contig 20510 bp, 15 predicted proteins | sample Munlansysbiofilm_FD_192503 | JGI IMG/M metagenome (GOLD analysis project Ga0265295, IMG submission 192503) | Leachate microbial communities from a municipal landfill in Southern Ontario, Canada - Methane capture system biofilm | ecosystem: Engineered > Solid waste > Landfill > Unclassified ... | reverse complement strand
TCCCAGAAAATCAATCATTACAGAATCGTTACTCAGTCCAACAGATAACGGGAATGGATTTTTTATAAAACTACCATTCGTCATGTTATTATCTGCTTGCTTGATAAGTGTTTGAAGTTCAAAATGGTCTTCATTCAGGAATTCCAAAGTGTGTTTTATCATAGCATATGTCCCTTCAACTCTCTGTCTGTATGGTTTGAGCATGTGGGTTTCTATGAGAAGTCCTGGTCGGTTGTTGGCAGCGAAGTACCCATTTGAAATAATAGCAGGATTGGGAGTGTGCGTAACAGCTTCTCGTGGATCATGCCATTTCTTGAAGCCGATATATGGAAATATTGGAATGTTGTCAGCAAGCATTTTTTTTCCCATCCATGGTAAATATTTTCCACCACACCATTTGGCTATACCCTGATCTGTTTGAGGGCCAGTTTCGAGTGCATAGGTGATTACATATTGATAGTCGGCTCCATTGGTCGTGTGGCAGTCAATATTGAAGTCGGGATTCCAGTGATGATAGAATTTTAGGAAACTTCTCATCTCTGGTGCTTCTGCTTTAAGAAAATCTCTGTTTAGGTTGAGGTTCTGTGCTGTAGTGCGCCATCCTGATTCAACGGGCCCATTCTGATTGATTCTGGTATATGGACCAAAACGTTCATGCCCGTCAACATTAAAGATAGGAATAAATACTATGCTGTATTTTTTAAGAAGTGACAGCAAATCAGAATCTTCGGCAGCAATATCTCTAAATAAAAGAAATCCGGCATCCTTTCCGTCAGGTTCTCCTGGATGAACGCATGCAAGGATAAAAAGGATTCCACGATTGTTGGATCTGATGAGTGCTGGATCTCTAAACCCCTGAATATCTGCAATCAGTAGCGGGATGTCTAGACCTCTTGCACTTGTGCCAATGCTTGTAAAAGTAATCACATCGGAAATTGAGTCAAGTGTTTGACAGAAACTTATGGATTCAGTATAAGTGGGAGTAACATTGAATCCGCCTTGCTCAAAATGAGTCAGGAGTTTGGTATTCTGGGAAAATACTCCTTGTGATAATCCCAGAATAAGTGTTAAAAAGTAAAATGTATTACGCATTGTTTGGGTTTTTTCGAGCCAAAAAGCTTCTGAGTTCAGGTTCAGACATCATAACAACAAAAAGGAATGCGAACAAGAGAGCAGAATTGAAGATCAATTGAATTGAAGTGCTGTCAAAGACGAAGTAAGTGCTTGCCCAGTAGAGTACTAGAGAAAGTGCTGAGTATATCAGAAATTTCCAAATTTTATATGGAACTGGATAATGTTTTTGTCCGTAAAAATATGAAAGGAGCATCATCACAAGGTAGCATGTGAAATTTGCCCAGGCTGACCCCATATATCCAATAATCGGAATGAGTGTAAAATTAAGTGTCAATGATACAACCATTCCGGCAATGCTAAACCATGCACCGTATCGTGTTTTGTCGGTGACTTTGTACCAAACCGATAGATTATAAAATATTCCAAGGAATATGTGTCCGAATAGCAGAATCGGAACAATCTGTAGTCCTTCAAAATAGTTTTCTCCCACGAAATGTTTCACAATATCAATGTATAACATGATTCCCAGAAAAATTGTGATACACACAATAATAAAATAGTTCATGACTGTTGCATAGGTTTTTCCGGGATCTTTGTCAGTAGCACGTGCAAAAAAGAATGGTTCAGCAGCATATCGAAACGCTTGAATGAAAACGGAAATAAAAATTGAAATTTTAAAACACATTCCATAAATTCCTAGTTCATGCATCGCAATATCTTGAGGAAGCATGTATTTAAGCAGAATTCTATCAATGGTTTCGTTGGCAATGCCCGCAAGTCCAAAAATCAGTAAAGGAAATCCATATTTTAGCATGTTTCCCCACAAACGTCTGTCAATATAAAAGCCTGCTTTAAATATTTGCGGCAGAAGTAGGAGCAAAGTCACGGCGCTAGCAACCATATTTGCAATAAAGATAGCACTGATATCAGCTTTTCCATTGGTGAAATGAGAAATAAACTCCAGTAGTGAAGCATTTTCTGTAGTGTTATACAGAAGAGGAAACCATAAAATAAGAATAAGATTTAGCCCAATGTTGACGCAAATGTTGATGATTCTGATTGTCGCAAATCTAAACGCTTTGTTGTCGGCTCTTAGTTTGGCAAAGGGGATGCTGCACACGGCATCAATTCCTAAAATAAAGACAAAATAGATGATGTATTCCGGATGTTCGGGATATCTGAGTACGTTGGCAACATTTTGAGCGAAAAGAACACCAACTACAATAAATATGATAGAACTGAATATCAGTGACCATAATGAAGTGGAGAAAACAGTTTTTTTATCTGGGCTTTTCTGATAATTTCTAAAGAAAGCAGTTTCCATTCCGTATGTAAGAATAACAATGAAAAATGCCATATAGGCATACATTTCAATGTAAACGGCCGCTTCAAATGGGAGAAAAACACGGGAATACAATGGTACAAGTAAATAATTCAGCAGTCTTCCCAAAATACTACTGACTCCGTAAACGGCTGTTTGCCCCACCAATCCTTTAATACTGTTCAAGGTGTATAGAATTTTTGTTGGCCAAAGTTACAGTATATTTTTATAGATTATCATGAAAAATCAACGCAAATTAGATGCATTTTGAAATGACAGAAATATATTCATATTAAAAAACACCAATTGAAAGTCCAAATAGTAGGGTTAGGGATCAAAATACATTCATTATTAGTACGATGCTGAAAATAAATTAAAAATCTTTTTGCATAATGAATTTTTATTCTATCTTTGCAAACCGATTAAAAGAATTGAAATTAAATAATAAGTTATTAATTATTAATATTAAAAGCATTGCGTTATGACAAAAGCTGAAATTGTAGCAGAAATAGCTCAGAAGACTGGAATTGAAAAAGCTTCAGTACAAACTGTTGTTGAAAATTTTATGGAGGTCGTAAAAACTTCAATGATTAATGGTGAAAACGTTTACCTGAGAGGCTTTGGAAGCTTTATAATTAAAACAAGAGCTGAAAAGAAAGCAAGAAATATCTCAAAGAAAACAACCATAATCATTCCAGCTCATAATATCCCTGCTTTTAAGCCAGCTAAGACTTTCATGGTTGAAGTGAAAAACAAAACAAAATAATTTTCAAAATTAATTTACATAAAACATAAAGCTATGCCAAGTGGAAAGAAGAGAAAAAGGCACAAGATGGCTACTCACAAGCGAAAAAAACGTCTGCGTAAGAACCGTCATAAGAAGAAGAAGTAGTCTTTTTCGAATAATTGAATGTATGGTTTGATTTTATTGTCAGGAGATATGCTCTCTTGGGGGAGAGAATCAACAGTTAATGTATAATCTCTGACAACTATAGTGAATAAGGAAATTTTAATAGACGGCTCTTCATCAGAAGTAGTCATTGCTCTACTTGAAGACAAAAAACTCGTAGAACTACATAAGGAATACAACGACAATGAGTATTCTGTAGGTGATATTTATCTGGGGCGTGTTAAAAAGCTTATCTCTGGTTTAAATGCTGCATTTGTTGATGTGGGCTATGAAAAGGATGCTTTTTTGCATTATCTTGATCTAGGCCCTCAGATTACAAGTTGCAACAAGTATATCAGAAATGCAATTGGCGGCAAAGGGAATAATGATCTTACAACCTTTAATTTAGAAGCCGATATTCCAAAAAATGGAAAGATTAATAATGTTCTCCATACTGGCGACAAAATTCTTGTGAGAATTGCAAAAGAGCCTATTTCTGCAAAAGGACCGCGTGTCACCTCTGAACTGTCTTTCCCAGGACGTTTTATTGTGCTCGTTCCTTTTTCAAACAAAATATCCATCAGCCAGAAAATTAAGGACAACGAAGAAAAAAATAGACTGAAAAGACTTGTGCAGAGTATTCGTCCTAATAATTTTGGAATTATTGTACGGACAGTTGCTGAAAATAGAAAAGTCGCTGAACTATATGCTGATCTTAATGCTCTTTTGTTGAAATGGAATGATATGGTTGCTAGGCTTCCGTCACTCCAAGATACAGTTAAAGTTCATGGTGAGCTAGGAAGATCATTCACGATTCTTCGTGATATTCTTAATGAATCATATAATAATGTTTATGTCAACAATCCTCAGATGTCTGAGGATATCAAAGGGTTTATAAGAACTTTTGCTCCTGGTAAAGAAGATATTGTGAAACTTCACAAAGGGAAGGTTGATATTTTTGAACATTACGGGATTGACAAACAAATTAAAAGTTCTTTTGGAAAAAAAGTTCTCATTAAAAATGGATCTTACCTTATCGTTGAACATACTGAGGCCTTTCATGTGATTGATGTCAATAGTGGATATCAGAATAGTGATGAGAAAAATCAGGAAGCCAATGCTCTGGAAGTGAATATGGAAGCAGCATCAGAAGTTGCACGCCAGCTTAGACTCAGAGATATGGGTGGAATTATCGTTATCGATTTTATTGACATGTCTCAGGGACTGAATCGTAGAAAACTCTACGATCGCCTCCGTGAAGTGATGCAGTCTGACAGAGCGAAACATTCAATTCTGCCACCCAGTAAGTTTGGGCTTGTGCAGATCACAAGGCAACGTGTCAGACCCGAAACAACAATTGATGTTAGAGAGTTATGCCCGATTTGTGCGGGGACAGGCAAAATCAAGCCCAACATCCTGTTTGTAGAGGATATAAAAAGTCAGATGCAATACCTCTTCCGCGAGCAGAATGAACCAAAGTTGACTCTTATGGTCAGTCCATTTATTCATGCTTATTTGACAAAAGGTCTGTTCTGCCTCAAATGGAAATGGAGAATGCTATTTAAAAGGCCAATAAAAGTAATTTCCTCTTCGTCATATCATTTTCTCGAATACAGATTTTTCAATGCCAAAGGAGAGGAGATCCATCTGTAGATTATGGCTTTAAAAAATGAAGATTTACATTTTGATTCAAAACAGGAATTACTGAAAAGGTTTTGTGCTTTTCAGGAACGCGCAAATTATGATGTGAAAATTAAGGCCAAAAGAATTGGAATGACAGCCGCTGAAACAGAGCAATCAATTAATTTGCTTACTGAACAAGGATTTCTTGATGAAAGAAGATATGTAGAAGCTTTTGTCAGAGGCAAAATGAAATACAATAAGTGGGGAAAAATTAAAATTAGAGCAGAATTAAGGGCAAAGTCCATTTCGCAAACGCTTATTGATGAATATATTAATGCAGTTGATCAAGATGAATACATGGATATTCTGAGTACGATCATTTCTAAAAAAGCACTAACTTTGCAAGCCAATGAGCATGAGAAGAATCTTATGAAATTGGAGAGATATGCCTTGTCAAAAGGATTTGAGCATGATCTTGTGTTCAAAGTAGTTCATGAATTTCTGAAAGTATGAAACATAAAAGTGATTTATTAGAGTTTAAAGAGAGGCTCAGCGCCCTCAGGAGGTTTCTTTGACATTGAAGGTAAAGAAAACAAGATTTCTGAAGAAGAATTAATCACATTACAGGAAGGTTTTTGGAATAATACTGATAGTGCCCAATTGTTTCTCAAGGAATTAAATCGAAAAAAACACATTGTTCGCAATTTTAAGGATGCTGTTCAGGTATTCGAAGATTTGGAAGTGGTGTTTGAGTTTTTCAATGAAGATCAGGCCACTGAGGAAGAGTTAGAAGAAATGTGGGACAAAGCGTTGAAAAAACTTGAAGAATTGGAGTTTTTCAGAATGTTCAATGATGAAGAAGATAAGTTGAGTGTTGTGTTAACAATCAATGCTGGCGCTGGAGGTACGGAAAGTCAGGATTGGGCAGAGATGCTCATGAGAATGTATATCCGCTGGGCTGAAGATCACGATTTTAAGGTTACTGAGCTTGATATACTTGAAGGTGAGCAAGCTGGAATTAAAAATGTTTCACTGGAAATTGAAGGTGAATATGCTTACGGAAGACTGAAATCAGAGAATGGTGTGCATCGTTTGGTCCGACTTTCTCCGTTTGATTCCAAGCATCAGCGTCATACTTCGTTTGCTAGCGTATATGCTTATCCTCTTGTTGACGAAAGTATTGATATACAGGTTAGTAAGTCTGAAATTGAATGGGATACTTTTCGTTCTAGCGGTCCGGGTGGACAAAATGTAAATAAGGTTGAAACTGCTGTTCGTTTGCGTCATATTCCAACTAATATTATTGTCGAGTGTCAGGTTACCCGTTCTCAAATTCAGAACAGAGAAAAAGCAATGCAGATGCTTAAATCTCAGTTGTATGAAATTGAGCTTAGGAAGAAAAAAGAAGCACTTGCCGAAAAAGAAGGTCTGAAAAGGCGCATAGAGTGGGGGTCACAGATTCGTTCCTATGTGTTGCATCCATATAAAATGGTAAAAGATCTCAGAACCGGAGTTGAAACTTCCAACCCTCAGGCTGTGCTTGATGGTGATATTGATGAGTTTATTAAAGCTTTTCTTATTCAGTTTGGAAGTGATTAAAACAGAAATTGGAAACAATTCAATTCTTATTCAATCATTTCCAATTTCACAAAAAATTCGATCTTTTTTATTGCCTCAACTACTTCTTTTTTGCAGCTTTGGCTTTTTTTACCTGAATTTTTAGTTCTTCTCCGTTTGGGTGAAGTTCTAATTGTATAGTGACTCCTTCTTTAAGATTTCCTTTGATGAGTTCTTCAGATAGTGGATCTTCAATGTATTTCTGAATGGCACGTTTCAGCGGGCGGGCACCAAAATGTGGATCCCATCCCTTATCCATAATGAAATCTATGGCGGGGTCAGAAATTGTTACAGCATAACCCATTTCTGATAGGCGGTTGAACATTGTTTTCAGTTCGACGAGGATGATTTTTGCAATATTTTCTTTTTCGAGATAGTTAAATATCAAAACATCATCTATTCTATTAAGAAATTCAGGAGCAAATGTTTTCTTTAAAGAATTTTCTATAACAGATTTTGCTTGAATATCTTTACTGGATTCACGACTGCTTGTGTTGAATCCCACACCCTGTCCGAAATCTTTTAGTTGTCTTGATCCAATATTTGAGGTCATGATTACCAGCGTGTTTTTGAAGTCAACTTTGTGTCCCATACTGTCTGTGAGAACACCATCGTCGAGCAACTGAAGCAATAGGTGGAATACATCGGGATGTGCTTTTTCAATTTCGTCCAAAAGAACAACAGAATATGGTTTTCTTCTTACTTTTTCAGTGAGTTGACCACCTTCTTCGTATCCCACGTATCCAGGAGGAGCTCCGATGAGTCTTGACACAGCAAATTTTTCCATATACTCACTCATATCAATTCTGATGAGTGCATCATCAGAATCAAACAGATAACGGGCCAGCACTTTGGCTAGGAATGTTTTTCCTACACCGGTTGGTCCCAAAAAGATGAATGAACCGATTGGGCGGTTGGGGTCGCGAAGTCCTGATCTGTTGCGGCGAATAGCCTTGACTACTTTTATGATGGCCTCATTCTGTCCGATTACTACTTTTCCCAAATCATCTTCCATTGCCAGCAGCTTATTGCTTTCGCTTTTTGAAATCTTTACAACAGGAATGCCGGTCATCATGGCAATAACTTCTGAAACATCTTCTTCGGTCACGGGCTCGCGATTGAGTTTGGCTTCTTCTTCCCATTCTTTTTTTGCTTGTTCCAGATTAATTATTAAATCTTTTTCAGTATCACGATGTTTGGCTGCTTCTTCGTATTTCTGATTCTTAATGGCTTCAGCCTTCAGAATTTTAATGTTTTCAATTTTTTCTTCAATTTCAAGAATAAGTGGCGGAACTTTCATGTTCTTAAGGTGAACTCTTGCTCCGGCTTCATCAAGTGCATCAATGGCCTTGTCGGGCAATGCGCGGTCGGTGATATATCGAACGGAAAGAGTTACGCATGCCTCGATGGCCTCAGGGGTGTAGCTTACAAGATGATGATCTTCGTATCTTTCTTTGATTTTTTCGAGAATTTCAACGGTTTCTTCAGCAGACGTGGGATCAACAAGAACTTTCTGAAAACGGCGTTCTAGGGCTCCGTCTTTTTCAATATACTGTCTGTATTCGTCAAGCGTAGTAGCTCCAATGCATTGAATTTCGCCTCTTGCAAGAGCAGGTTTAAACATATTTGAAGCATCAAGCGAGCCAGATGCTCCGCCAGCCCCTACAATGGTATGAATCTCATCAATGAATAGAATCACGTCAGTGTTGCGTTCGAGTTCATTTAAAACAGCTTTCATTCGTTCTTCAAATTGTCCTCTATACTTTGTTCCAGCAACAAGTGAAGCGAGATCAAGAGTGACCAGACGTTTTCCAAAAAGTGTTCTGGGAACTTTGCGACTGTTGATTCTGAGGGCAAGACCTTCAGCAATAGCTGATTTTCCAACGCCAGGATCTCCAATCAGCACTGGATTGTTCTTTTTACGCCTGCTAAGAATCTGAGCTATGCGTTCTAGTTCTTTGTCGCGCCCTATGATAGGATCAAGTCTGCCTTCTTCGGCAGCCTTTGTTAAATCACGGCCAAAATTGTCCAGAACAGGAGTTTTGCTTTTTGAGTCACCTTTTTTTATGCTGCTGCCAAATTCCTCTCGTTCTTCACCTTCGTCATCACCACTTCCGCCGAGGGGAAAGTCACTGCTTGGTAGTTCGGGATTTTCTTCTTTGCCTGAAAGCATGACTTGAACTTCCTGTTTAACAACGCTATATGTAATATTGTACTCGCTTAAGAGTTTTGAAATCAAATTCTCTTCTTCCCTGAGAATGGCAAGCAATATATGTTCTGTTTGAATAAGATCGTTTTTTAAATCTTTTGATTCAAGAAAAGTAAGTTTGATAACTCGATCCAATTGTTTATTAAGACTGATTGAGCCGGATTTTGAAAATACAGGGTTTTTTTGAGGTTTTTTTATAAATTTCTCAATATTCTGTTTTAATTCGGTAAGATCAACACCAAGATTCATTAAAACTTGAAGCGCTAAAGCGTATGGCTCTCTCAATAATCCAAGGAATAGATGTTCTATTCCGAGATAATCATTATTGAGTCTCATTGCTTCTTCTCTACTGAACCCCAGTATATCTTGTACTTGTTGTGAAAATTTTGCGTTCATTGTGTCGAATTTGAATTACAAATATAGAATGATTATGACTTCAAAACTAAGACATCTCAAAAGTATTGTTTAGTTGCCTCACAAAATTAGAAATAAAATATTTTTTTCAACATGATTTTGTTTACAAAACTTCCCTTTTTTTGTGATTTTTGTAAAGTTTATGTCATGATTTTGTTGTAAATTCGTACTTTATTTTTAAGGGCTGATTATACTTATTAAATTATTGAAAATACTTTTGTTATGAGCTTGAATGAACGTGAAAGAATAGTGCAGGTCAATATCGAAGATCAAATGAAGAGTGCTTACATTGATTATTCGATGTCAGTAATAGTTTCAAGAGCACTGCCCGATGTTAGAGATGGATTGAAACCTGTTCACAGAAGGGTGCTTTTCGGGATGTATGAACTGGGTGTGATGTCTAATCGAGGGTATAAAAAATCTGCCCGTATTGTAGGTGAAGTGCTTGGTAAATATCACCCTCACGGCGATTCATCAGTATATTATAGTATGGTTCGTATGGCTCAAGATTGGTCTTTGCGTTATCCTTTTGTAGATGGACAGGGTAACTTTGGTTCAGTTGATGGTGACAGTCCCGCAGCAATGCGTTATACAGAAGCGCGTCTTAAGAAAATTGCTGAAGAAATGCTTGTGGATATTGACAAGGAAACTGTTGATTTTAAATCTAATTTTGATGATAGTCTACAAGAACCTACCGTTCTTCCTTCAAAAATACCCAGTCTGTTGCTTAATGGAGCTTCTGGAATTGCAGTTGGGATGGCCACCAACATGGCGCCTCACAACCTTACCGAAGTCGTTGATGGCATTATTGCTTACATTGACAATAAAGAAATTACTATTGATGAATTGATGAAGTTTATCAAAGCTCCTGATTTTCCTACGGGTGGTACCATCTATGGTTATGATGGTGTGCTGGATGCATTTAAAACAGGCAGGGGAAGAATCGTTCTTCGTGCCAAATGGGAAATCGAAAATGAGGGAGAAAGAGACGAAAAAATTATTGTAACGGAAATTCCCTACCAAGTTAATAAATCCGAACTGATTAAAAGTATCGCTGATCTTGTTAATGATAAAAAAATAGAGGGTATTTCAGATTTACGTGATGAATCTGACAGAACTGGAATGCGTATTGTTTTTGAACTGAGAAATGATGCTATTACTAGTGTTGTGGTCAATCAGTTATATCAATATTCAGCGCTTCAGACTGCTTTCAATGTAAACAATATAGCTCTTGTCAATGGCAGGCCTAGATTGTTGAATCTTAAGGATCTTATTAAGTATTTTGTAGAACACAGACATGAAGTCATCATTCGTAGAACTGAATTTGAAAAGCGTGAGGCTGAAAAACGCGCTCATATTCTCGAGGGGCTTCTCATTGCTCTTGATAATATTGATGAAGTGATTTCTATTATTAGGGCATCCAAAGCTGTTGATGAAGCAAGAGAAAATCTAATGAAGCGTTTTGACCTTAGCGACCTTCAGTCCCGTGCTATCGTTGATATGCGTCTGCGAGCACTCACTGGACTTGAGCGGGATAAGCTTAAAGATGAATTTGATGAATTAATGAAGCTGATAGAAAGATTGACTGAGATTCTTGGTGACGAAAATCTGAGGATGCAAGTTATTAAGAATGAGCTTCTTGATATGAAAGAAAAATATGGAGATGAGCCCAAAACTGATATTATATATGAGGGAAAGAATTTCAGAATTGAGGATACCATTGCCGATGAGGAAATGGTGATTACAATCTCCCACATGGGCTATGTCAAGCGCACACAGTTGACAGAATATAGAAGTCAGAACAGAGGCGGAAAAGGGCATAAGGGCTCTGAAATTCGCGATGCAGACTTTGTTGAGCATTTGTTTGTTGCTTCAATGCATGATTATATGTTATTCTTCACTGAAAAGGGAAAAGTTTACTGGATGAGAGTGTATGAGATTCCTGAAGGATCAAGAAAATCTAAAGGTCGTCCCATTCAGAATCTAATCCAGATTGATCCGGATGACAAAGTGAGAACATATTTGAATACTAAAGATATTAATGATCCCGAATACACAGCCAATAATTATATTGTAATGTGTACTAAGAAGGGAATCATTAAAAAAACAACCCTTGAAGCCTATTCAAGACCTCGCCAGAAGGGTATCATTGCTATTAACATTAGAGAAGATGATCAATTGTTACAGGCATCCATCACAAGTGGAAATGATGAGATTATTATGGCTCTGAAGTCAGGTCGTGCAATACGTTTTAATGAAACCAAAGTCCGTCCTATGGGAAGGGGAGCCAGTGGAGTTAAGGGTGTTACGCTTGGACAAACAGATGATGAAGTGGTTGGTATGGTGTGTATTTCTGATTTGGATTCTGATCTGCTTGTGGTATCACAAAGGGGTTATGGAAAACGTTCAAAAATTGAAGAATATAGAATAACCAACAGAGGTGGAAAAGGTGTTAAGACGATGAATATTAGCAGTAAGACTGGTCTATTGGTTGGAATTCTTAATGTTACTGATGAAGATGATTTAATGATTATCAATAAATCAGGTGTCATCATCAGAATGCATGTGGCTGATCTGAGAACTATGGGTAGAGCTACTCAAGGTGTTCGTCTGATAAATATGAAAAAATCTGATTCTATTGCTTCAATAGCAAAAGTGGAGAAAGATGATGAGGAAGAAGTAGTAGAACTTGATCCTAATGCTGAAGTATTGTCTGATCTTGATCCTGCGGATATGGAAGATGAAGCCGAAGATGAGATTGAAGACGATGTGGAAATTGAATCTGAAAGTGAAAATGAGGAAAAAGATACAGATGAAACCGATGAGGATTCACCTGTTGATGAAGATGATGAGTAAAAATATGTTGTTTAATCATATTTACACTCTTATTTTTGGCAAAGTGTTTGTATATTTCATAAAACCTTTTACTTTTGTAAATTAAAACAATTGAATTATGAAAAAGTTATGTGTTATTACAGGGTTGTTCTTCCTGACAATTACTGTGTTTGCTCAGAATCCGAAAGTTGTTAGTGCGTATAATTACCTGAAATCAGGACAACTTGACAAGGCAAAAGAAAATATTGATGCCGCCTGTATCCATCCACAAACTCAGGGAAATGCAAAAACATGGCTCTATCGAGGAAATGTTTACCTCGCTATTTCTGCCACTGATGATCCGAAATTTAAGGAATTGCACCCTTCTCCTCTTGAAGAAGCTTATGATGCTTATCAGAAAAGTATCGCAATTGATCCTGAATATGCTCAACCGACTGCCTCTCCAGCTTCTGCCCAGATGGGATTATTGATTATAGCTGAACAACATTATAATAAGGGAGTTGAATTGTTTAATTCTCGACAATATGAAAAAGCTATTCAGGAGTTTGATCTCACAAGAAAAATCAATGGTATTTTTAGTATCAAAGATTCTCTTGCTACATACAACGCAGCTATTTGTGCCATCCAAATTGAAGATCATGAAAAAGCTATCCAGTATCTCAAAGAACTTGTCATCATGAGTTATATGAGCCCTTTGGTTTACAGTACTCTTGCTACATTGTACAAAGAACAGGGAGATAATGATAAAGCACTTCAAGTTATCAAAGGTGGCAAAACAAAATTCCCCAATGATCTTGGGATTTTAATTGCAGAAACAAATGTGTATTTGGCTACCGGTGATATTGAAAAGGCTCAACAAACGCTTCAGATAGCCGTAGAAAAAGATCCTACAAATCCAATCTTGTATTTTACTGTCGGAAGTAATTATGATCAGATGACCCGTAAGGATTCAATTTCCGATAGTGATAGAGCCATCCTTCTTGATAATGCTATTGCGGCTTATGAAAAGGCTATAGAACTTGATCCGAAATATTTTGATGCATACTATAACCTCGGAGCTCTTTATTTTAACGAAGGTGTGAGAATATTTGAAGCCGCTCAGGATATTCTCGATATGAAAGTATATACTCCTATGAAAGAACAGTATGAAGCTCATTGGGCAAAGGCAATACCATATCTTGAAAGTGCTCACGAACTGCTTCCCAATGATGTCTATACTCTGCAATCATTGAAAACCCTTTATGCCCGTCTGAGTATGATGGACAAGCTGAAGGACATCAATGAAAAAATCAAGGCTCTGCAGGAGTAGTTGTAGACTTGATGATTCAGTGGTCATAGAATTGTTCTGTGATTATAGATTGACAATTGGCTGATTTTTATAAGTGTTAGTTCATTATTCTTTTTAGAATTTGAATTATGAAAATCCGCATTACCCTTGTTTTTTCGTTATATTTGCACCTCATTGATGATTGTTATGATTCATAAGCAGAATGAAGAGTTAAAATATCTGCAGAAGTTGATTTTACAGGGTGAACATCAGTTGTTAGACTTTAAGTTTGCAATAACTGATAGCCGCAAAATTGCACGTTCGCTGGTAGCATTTGCAAATTCTGACGGTGGAACTTTGCTTGTGGGTGTCAAGGACAACGGAAAGATTGTTGGTATGAGCTCCGATGAGGAGATTTATATGGTTGATGCGGCTGCTAAGATGTATTGCAAGCCTCAGGTGATGTACAAACTCAGACTTTGGGAACCCGAAGAGAAGAAGCAAGTGCTTGAAGTGATTGTGGAAAGTGATAACTCAAAATTATGGAAAGCACAAACTGAAGACGGACGATGGAAAGTATGGCTCCGCTCAGGAGATCAGAATATTCCTGCAGGAAATACGTGGGAACAGGTATGGAGGAAAAGAAGGGATATTGTTGATAGAACAATCGTTTTTGATCGAAAGGAGCAGCTTGTATTCAGTCATCTTGCTCCGGGAAAAAAATATTCCATTGAAGAAATAGTAAAGTTCACTTCATTGCCAGTGTCTGAAGCTGAAAATCTCATTTCAGACTTTGTTGTAATGGGGTTGATGAAAATGCACATGACTGTTCCTGAAGTTCAGTTTTATGTTTGTCAAAAGCTAAGTTTATGAAAAGATATCACTTTATTGCAATCGGAGGTGCTGCTATGCACAATCTTGCAATTGCATTGCATAAAAACGGAAATATTGTGACTGGGTCAGATGACTATATTTTTGACCCCGCCAGATCTAATCTCGCTGCACACAGTTTGCTACCTGCTCGCGAAGGCTGGTTCCCTGAGAAACTCACAACTGGGATTGATACAGTTATCTTGGGAATGCATGCCCGTATTGATAATCCTGAACTTAAAAAAGCTCGAGAACAGGGCTTGAAAATCTTTTCTTTTCCTGAATTTATTTATGAGCATTCGGTTTCAAAAACGCGTATTGTCGTTGGTGGAAGCCATGGAAAAACCACGGTCGCCGGAATGATTCTTCATGTGATGAATGCTTGCAACATGAACCCAGACTATTTGCTAGGTGCTTCTGTGCCTGGAATTGACGGAAATGTGAAGCTTTCAGAAAAGGCTCAGCTGATGATTATCGAAGGTGATGAATATCTTACTTCACCCATAGACCCGCGCCCAAAATTTCATCTGTATAAACCTCATGTTGCAGTGTTGACAGGGATCTCCTGGGATCATATTAATGTGTTCAAAACTTTTGACGATTACAAAAAGCAGTTTGAGATTTTTACTGAACTTATTGAACCTGCCGGGAAACTGATTTACTGCGAACAGGATGAAGAAGTTAGATCAGTGATTCAGCAAAGCAGACATGATATTGTGAAAATGCCCTATTATTTACCCAAACATGAAATCAGAAACGGTATCACATTTCTGAACACTTCATGCGGAGAGATAAAACTTGATGTGTTTGGGAATCATAATTTGTTGAATATCGAAGCGGCTCGATTGGCTTGTGAAACGGCAGGAATTGATGCACCGACTTTTTATAAACATATCGCTTCGTGGAAGGGAGCATACAATCGACTGACAAAAATCAGTGAAGAGGGTGGACTGACAGTATTTCGGGACTTTGCCCATGCACCGAGCAAGGTTGAAGCCACTATTGCAGCTGTAAGGCAACAGTTTCCTGCCCACAAACTGATTGCCTGTCTCGAGCTGCATACTTTTAGCAGTTTGTCAGAGGAGTTTTTGCCTCATTATTCAGGAAGTATGAACCACTGCGATGTGCCCTTGCTTTATTTTAGTCCACATGCTGTGGAGTTGAAAAAACTAGCAATGCCTTGTGAAAAAGATATCGTTAAAGGGTTTGCTAATTCGCACTTGCAGGTATTTACCGATGCATTGCTGATGCAGAAAGTCGTTCAAGAAAACATAGCAGATAAAACAGTGGTTTTATATATGAGCTCGGGTGATTTTGAGGGAATTTCTCTCGCTTGATTAAGTTGTATTTAAAGAAATAAAAAAAAGTAATTTTAAATTTCAAAATTTTATACCTTTGAAAAAATATTTTGAATTATGAAACAGACAGGAAGAATTTTAATAGTATTGGTTGTTTTGGCTTGCTCACTGAAAAGTTTTGCCCAACCACAAATCAAATTTGAATCGGTTACTCATGATTATGGAACCATTAAAGAAGAAGACGGTCCTCAAAAGGCGGTCTTTACATTTACAAATATAGGAAACGAGCCACTGACAATCACCAACGTTCGTGCGTCATGCGGATGTACAGCTTCCAATTACACTAAAGAATCAGTTGCTCCCGGATCTACAGGAGTAGTTGAGGTAACTTACAATCCGGCCAACAGACCCGGGCAATTTGCAAAATCTGTATCTGTCACATCCAATGATCCTAATACTGCCACCGTTGTGCTTACAATTAGAGGCACTACTACTCCTAAGCCTAAAACTAAAGCAGATAATTACCCCAGTAAAATTGGAAACCTAAAATTTAAAACCAATCATCTCGCATTTCAGGAAATGAACAACAATCAAGTTCGTACTGATACTCTCGGAGTTTATAATATGGGCAGAGCAGATATTACAATCAGTGGAACCAAAGATTTGCCTGATTTTATTACCATTGAAATCATCCCACAAACTATTAAATACGACGAAGAAGGGATTATTCTGATTACCTATAATGCGCTGAAACGTAATGATTTTGGTTATGTGTTTGACAAATTCAATCTTCTAACCAACGATACTGAATTGCCCGAAAAGTTGTTATATGTTTCAGCAAATATTGTCTATGACTTTTCAAATATGACTGAAAAGCAAAAGGCAAGGGCTCCCAAAATTGAATTCGATGCCGAAGCTTATAACTATGGACAGGTTCAGAGCGGTACTGTTGTTGAACATAGTTTTGTTTTTATGAATAACGGCAAGGATCCTCTCAAAATTTTGAAAACAAAACCAAGTTGTGGATGTACTGCTTCAGAACTAGAGCTCACCGAACTGAAAAGGGGAAAATCCAGTAAGATCAATGTGAAATTCCATACTCAGGGACGGAACGGGCAACAGCATCACAATATCACCATTCACACCAATGATCCAGAAAAACCGGTGGTGGTGCTTTATCTACAGGGTGAAGTGATTAAATAAAGGGAAAATTAACTTTTTCTTACGTAATGAGGCATTTCGGCAGGCAGCTCGAGAGATAATTCTATGTAGCCTGAAAATTCTCCATTCTCAAAATGGGGACACTGATAGATAAGCTTCTTAATTCCGTTTTTTTCAATAGTGTACGCATTGACTTGATGAGTAATAAGCAATTCTCTCAGTTTTGCACTTGCTGCCTCTGGGTGGCATTCAAAAAGAGATTTGCCAATACGTTCTTTGCCGCCATATTTTTCAAAAGTTTTTGTTGAGCGGTTATTCATTCCGGTAATATTGCCATTTGTGTCACAGGTGGTGATGGCAAAAGGGGCTTCGATAAGTTCTTTCATGAGAATATTATTGTGTTTGTAGCCTATAATTAACTATTTAAAATCACTAAAATCAGCAAGTCTTTTTCCGCTTGCAGCATCAAAAAACTGAACGTAATTGCCGGCTGCTTCATTGCCCTCCATAATAATTATGTTTTTATACATACTTAAAGTCACTTTGTTTAAATATTGAGAATGTACAACTTTTGGTTGTTTTACATCAGCAATCCATAACATTTTTCCAGCTTTCACATCAAAACAGTATAAGTTTGATCCTGTTGAGCGTGGATTATACTTGGCGAAATACAAGAGATTTTCATGCAAAATAGTTTCAAAGACCGGTGCGCTAGACTGCACATCAAGTAATATCTTTTTCCCATCCATCATGTTCATTACATAATGATACTTGCTATCTTTTGAAATAAAGCCTGATAGTTCTTTATCTTGTTCGTCGAGAATAATGCCGCAAGAAGATTTGTCGTATGTCACAGTTGAGAAATCTTTCAAGGAAAGGATGACGGTTTTATTTTTTTCAGATAAATCGGTTCCCGAAGAGAATATCATTTGATTTGGAGTGATATTATTGAAGTACAAGTATCTTTGGTGATAATCATTATTGGGTTCAGAATGAGTGACAAATGTATGCTCAATTTGTGTTTTTAGTAACAATTTCCCTTCCTGATTGTATTTGCAGATAGTATAGTGTGTGGTGTACTGGTCTTCCAAAACTAGAATGACGTCATTTCCATATGCGTTGAGAGTTCCTGAATATTCATACATATTAGGCAGGGGAGAAGCAACAGGCAGTGGGATTGATTTGATAAGTCTTGTGCCTTCGAGGATTTCCAAATGATATGTTTTCTGTCGAGAATTAATATTCAGTTGAAAGGTTTTTTTCCCAATAGTGATGGAATCTGAAGCCTTTTTAGTGTTAAACCGATGTGAGTATTTTGAGCAGTTTTTAAAATCTATTGCTGGAATGCCGTCAATGAGAACAGCATTGAGGTTGTCAAGATCGATGTAATACGCCTGAAATGGATAAAGATTGCTGCATTCTTGTGTGCTGAAAACGGGCTGTGTCGGTTCAACTGTTTGTGTTCTATGAGTACAGGAGCATAGAAAAAACAGAATAAATGGGTAAATGAAATTCATGGGTGTGATTTTTTATGATTTTATGAGTAGTATGATGTACAAATGAATGAGTTTCCATAAATATCTTCGATCAAAGGTAAGTTGTTTTTAAATCGTGGGCTAATGTGTTGGTTTTTTTTAATAGTTTTAACTGTTTTTGTTCGTTTTGTAAAATGAGCAATGAATGATGAAATGTGCAAACAACTTAATTCGGTTGTCTAATTTTACATATTTATATTTTTAAATTTATTATGATTATAAAATGGAAAGTACAATGATGCCTCATAGGGTAAATACTAAAAAAATCCCTAAGGGACATTGTAATAAAAAACAAACTATATTTGTGCAAATAATTGTCTTCATCAACAAGACTATTTTATTGAAAACAAACTATATCTAAAGGTAAAAACAAAATGAATGATTTAAAAAGTGCCATTTCACTTGCCGAAAAGGAATTTAACATCTCTCTAGTAGAAGAATTGGAGATTAATCATTTGCGAACAGATAATTTCTTGCTTCGATGGAAGTCTAAGGACCTTGAATTGAATACATTAGACATGCCAGAAAGTCGCTCTTTTGACATTTATTTTACAGAACCTATATTGTACCTAGATAAAGGCGCAAAAGCAATTCCAAGTAAATCGAAATTTGAAAAGGAAATACACCAAGACTTTTTAGCCACTTATTTTCTGAGCGGTTATGGAAATGGGAATGCCAGAAGCATACAGACAAAAGATTTTTCATTGTTTTTTTTCACCTCTTTGGAGTCTCCACTAGGCAAAATAAATCCAGATTCTATGGCTTATGATCGGGATTTTGTGTTTTCGGGAGCGATTACCATATGGAGAGTTGATGAGGGTTTGGTTTGGGGATTTTGGCCAAGTTTTAATCCTTACAAAAAGGAAGCAACTGTTTTGGAACGATTCGCAGCTATTAGGGGTAATCCTAAGTATTACGATAATTATATTGAAAAAATAACCTCTATTGTGGGATGCCAAGCATATACAGAAAAGGAGCTTGAATTGAGTAAGTTTAGATTAATTCACGAAGAGCCAAGTTGTAATTGGAAAGAAGTGTACATACCCTAAAAAGGGCACAACTATTTGTGTTTTTTGTTTCTATTACACTTTATGTGAACTTAGAGAGCCTTTTTCCTTTTTCCTTGTTTTTTATTCTCTCTCACTACTTATTTCTTGGTAGAATATCCCTCTGTCTTGTTCAATGGTTTTGATTTTTCCTTCAGCTTCAAGCACATCGAGGTATTTGTTGATTTCGTTTACATGCTTGCCCAAAATCATTGATAAATCTTTGAGAGTGCAGGGTCTTCTGGATATTGTTTGCAGGATTGCGCTTTCAATATCAGTTCGGTATGAATGTATGTTTTTACGGTCGGGTGCAGCAGAAATAATCTCTACTCCCGGTATTTCCCAAAAATCAATAATGCCTTGCAATTCATTTCTTGTGGCACCTCTGAGTCCGTGAATTGTGCCAGGTCTGTCCAAGGTATTCAGTTGAATTGAATCGGGTTTGATTTGTAAGATGGCTTTTTTGATTTCAAGCAACTCTTCGGGATGGTCATTATAGCCAGGAAGAATGAATACTTCGAGCCATATTTTTCCAGTAAATTCTTTTCTAAAATCTACAATCCCTTGGATACACTCTGTAATATTGATTCTTTGTGCCGGACGATTAATCATTTCAAATGTTTTCTGTGTTGCAGCATCCAATGAAGGCAGAACAACATCAGCATTCATCAGTGCTTGTCTCACATCTTTGTTAAAAAACAGGGTGCCATTGGTTAAAACAGCGACAGAAATCTGAGGTTTTTGTTCTTTTATGAACTGTAGCACTTCGCCTATGTATATATTTAAAGTAGGTTCTCCCGAACCTGAAAATGTAATGTAATCGGGGTCAGGATTGTTTTGAAAATAATACGTCAGCTCTTCTTTGATTTTGTTGAGAGGGATATATTCTTTTCGATCCGCAGTAAGTTTGGTAGTTTTTCCAACTTCACAGTAAACACAGTCAAGAGAACATACCTTATTTGGAACCAAATCAACGCCCAATGACATTCCCAGTCTTCTTGAAGGAACAGGGCCGAACAAATACTTAAACATGATTTATTTTAATTTTATTATTATACTAGTGAATTATTCCTGTTGGTTTACAATGACATATTCGCCTTTTTTGACTTTTAAGATATCAGCAATGACGGAGCATTTTACCATCAGTAAGAAAAATATTCTTTTGTCATTCAGTCGAAATAACCCTTCTAGATTCCCTTGTCCCTTGGAGATGATGAGATCAGCGGATTGAAATTCAGAAAGAAATTCATCACTGCAGCGGCTGAGAATGGTTGAGGGGGCATCATCCCCATTGGAAATAATACGCGCTGTTTTATCCATTCCAGTCTGCACAGCATCGACGATGGTTACA
>Ga0265295_1003973_pt1 | contig 20526 bp, 18 predicted proteins | sample Munlansysbiofilm_FD_192503 | JGI IMG/M metagenome (GOLD analysis project Ga0265295, IMG submission 192503) | Leachate microbial communities from a municipal landfill in Southern Ontario, Canada - Methane capture system biofilm | ecosystem: Engineered > Solid waste > Landfill > Unclassified ... | reverse complement strand
ATTATTGGCCTTGATGTAGTCCTGGGACAAACCATTGGATGGGCTACAATAATGAATATGCTCTTGATTGGAACGTTTATTGATATATTGATGCTCAACAACCTGGTGCCGGTTTTTGACTCCTTTGTGCCAAGTCTGATAATGTTGCTTCTAGGTGTACTCATTGAAGGTTATGGCTGCTTTATTTATATTTCCGGTGGTATGGGCGCAGGCCCGAGGGATGGTTTGATGGTTGTACTTACCAGAAGGACTGGAAGATCAGTGCGACTTATAAAGAGCGCAATCGAGGTAATAGTTGTAACTGTAGGAATTTTTCTCGGAGGTAAGTTCGGGATAGGGACCCTTATTATGGCCTTGTTTGGAGGGGCGATATTCCAGTTTGCTTTTAAGACTGTAAATTTCAAAGTCAATCAGGTCCAGCACAGATTTATTCAGGATGATTTAAAGCTCCTCAAGGGAGGGTCATAGAAACAGGGATGGCGATCAGCCATCCCTTCTTTACACTTCAAAGACTTGATTTCTGTGGGTAACATCGATGATTTGTGTATCGATATTACCCATCTTGTTGATAAAATCTCCAATAACTTTGTAGTTATCCCCAAAATGTAATGGAAAGAGTTTTTTCGGATGGATCTCATTAATGAAGTATTCTCCGCCGAGGTGGAAGAAGTCTCCGAGTCTTGGATCTATGGGGACGAATGCCAGATCGATGATTTGACCCTTCAATCTTTCAATCTCATCCTTAAAGGCTGTTTCCATCCTTCGCTTTTCACCCTTCGAATCATCGTCCCAATACCACCAGTGAAGGTCACCTGCAAAGAAAATTACTGAGCCCTCCAGCTTAACCAGGAATGAAACTCCCATATCTGTCGATCCAAGCGTTTCAACCGTTAAATCATGTACATTGAGCTTTTCATAAGGTTCCATCCTCTTTATAGTCTCTGTACTATGGACATCTATGTCGTCGCTTAGAATATAGATTATTGATCCATTTTCACGGCTCCAACGGAATATTTCCTCATTGAAATGATCAGGATGTCCGTGAGAGGAAAAAACTATAACTTGTTTGTCTGTAGGTATAGTTAAATTTCCTCTAAAATAGTCAAAAACAAGAAAGTAGTTCCCGGATTCGATTGTATAACCGCTGTGGTAAAGGTATTCGACTTTTAAAGGTTTGTTTTCCATTACATAGCCCTCCTTGGATTGTGTAAGGGATACTTACCCTTTTTTTAGATATTATCCATCTTTTTTTCACATTTCTTTCACATAGCGGGGGTAAAATATTTTTGAAGTAAGAAGCAGGAAAGGAGTAATAAAAATGGATGAGACAAGAATAGATGAAAAGCTTGAAGAAAAGGTTTATATCGAACAGGAAAAAACATATAGAAAGCAAAGCTTAATAAAACTTCTTGCAGCAGTATTGATAGTTGCATTTATAGGGGGCTTTGGGGGTTATTACGCCGGATACATGCTTATTGAGCCTCCGATGGCTGAGGCAGCTCAGGAGATCACAATCAATCCCAATGACAGTATGACTGCGGTATCTGCAGTAGCCAAGAAAGCAATGAGCTCTGTTGTTGGTATAACGACCGTTGAAACCAGACCTGGGGGATTTTTCTTCTCAGAGCAGGATATCAGTGGAGTAGGCTCAGGAGTAATTGTCAACAGCGATGGCTTTATACTTACCAACTCCCACGTGGTTGCAGACGGAAATGCTAAAGAGCTCAAGGTATTATTTGACGACGGACAGGAGCTTGACGGAACAGTCCTATGGAACGACCCGCTTCTGGACCTTGCTGTCGTTAAGGTTGAGAGAACAGGACTCAAAGCAGCAGAGCTGGGAGACTCGGATCAGCTTCAGGTAGGCGAGCTGGCTGTGGCAATTGGCAACCCTTTAGGACTGGAATTTGAAAGAACAGTAACAAGCGGTATAATCTCGGGCTTGAACAGATCAGTCAAGGTAGATGCAAATAATATTATTGAAGGCTTGATTCAGACCGATGCATCGATAAATCCTGGCAACAGCGGAGGCCCGCTTCTCAACGGCAGGGGAGAAGTTATAGGTATAAACACGGCAAAGATGACCTCTGCTGAGGGTCTTGGCTTCTCTATACCGATTAATCAAGTAAAGGCGATAGTTGAAGAAATCATTGATACAGGAAGCTTTAAAGGTGTAGTGATGGGAATAAAGGGCGTATCTGTTGAGGAATATGAAGCAAGACTTGGAATAGACCTGACCATCTCTGAAGGTGTAGTTATCATAGAGGTAGTTCCAGATAGTAATGCGTCAAGAGCAGGACTTCAAAACGGAGATATAATAACTTCTATTGGAGATAAGCCGGTTGGGTCGATGAGTCAACTTAAGAGACAGTTGTACACCTACAATGAGGGAGATAAGACACAGCTTAAAATTTTAAGGAGCGGAGAAGAAAAGACTATTGAAATAGAATTTTTAGAACAGGTGCAATAAAAAACAGCGGTCATTATTGGCCGCTGTTCCTATTTCATATAGAATTCTTCCAGGTATTCCTCATAGGTCATTGCTCTGTCCCTGAAGCCTTCAGGAGTTATTTCGATTATCCTGTTGGCTACTGTCTGGATGAACTGGTGGTCATGAGAGGTGAAAAGTAGGTTGCTCTTAAAATCCCTAAGACCATTATTTACAGCAGTTATGGATTCAAGATCCAGGTGATTTGTTGGCTGATCAAGCACCAGGACATTCGCATCCTTAAGCATCATCCTGGATAGCATGCATCTTACCTTTTCTCCCCCGGAAAGTACACTTGCTTCCTTAAGTGCCTCCTCTCCGGAGAAAAGCATCCTTCCAAGGAAGCCTCGCACATAAATCTCACTTTGCTCTACAGAGAACTGTCTCATCCAGTCCACAAGGTTCAATGTAACATCCTTAAAGAAATGAGAGTTGTCCTTTGGGAAATAAGAAGTAGTGATCGTCTGACCCCACTTGAAGCTTCCGCTGTCTGCCTCCTCCTCGCCCATAAGGATCTTAAAAAGCATAGTGATAGCCATTTCATCTCCAATAAAGGCAATCTTGTCACCTTTATTCACTCTAAAGGAAAGATCAACTATTGCAGAATCCTCATTTATCCTTTTATTAAGGCCTTCAATGGTGAGTATCTCATTCCCAACCTCACGCTCCATGTTGAAGCTTACAAAGGGGTATCTTCTTGTTGAAGGAACGAGATCATCCAGTGTTATTTTATCAAGCAGTTTTTTTCTTGAGGTTGCCTGCTTTGATTTTGAGGCATTGGCGGAGAACCGTGCAATGAAGTTTTGGAGATCCTTTATCTTATCCTCTTTTTTCTTGTTCTGGTCTCTCATCATCTGAAGTGCCAGCTGACTTGATTCATACCAAAAGTCGTAGTTGCCTGCAAACATCTTTATTTTACCGAAGTCTATGTCTACCATATGGGTACAAACCTCATTGAGGAAGTGCCTGTCGTGGGAGACAACTATTACCGTGCCTTCAAAATCTCCAAGGAAATCCTGAAGCCATCTTATGCTTTTTACATCAAGGTGGTTTGTTGGCTCGTCCAGTATTAGGATCCCCGGGTTTCCAAACAATGCTTGAGCCAGGAGCACCTTGACTTTTTCATTGCCGGTAAGCTCCTCAACCCTTTTATCATGAAGAGATGTTGGTATTCCCAATCCTTGAAGCAATGAGGAAGCGTTGCTTTCAGCACTCCAACCGTCCATCTCTGAAAATTCGCCTTCCAGCTCAGAAGCCTTAATGCCATCCTCGTCGGTGAAGTCCTCCTTAGCATACAAGGCGTCCTTTTCGGTCATGATATCATAAAGTCTTTTATTACCCATTATGACCGTCTCTATGATCCCGAACTTATCGTATTCGTAGTGGTCCTGCTTCAAAACACTCATCCTGAGATTAGGAGCAATGCTTACGTCTCCTGTATCCGGTTCGATATCTCCGGAGAGGATCTTTAAAAAGGTACTCTTCCCAGCCCCATTCGCACCAATTACTCCGTAGCAGTTGCCAGGTGTAAATGCCAGGTTTACATCTTCAAATAATTTCTGAGAGCCATATCTAAGGCTCACGTTATTTACACTAATCAAATCCTATTCAATTCCTTTCCTGTGAATTCATCATGCAATTATACCATATTGCCTTATTTTTAACCATACAATATTGAAGAAATAAAAAACAAAGCCGACCTTAATAGGTGCGTCCAAGATCCATACTATTCCCAAACTCCAATTTTCGTTATTTCGAGCTTATCTAAGCAGATTATGTTGAAGTAGCTGCTGATGTTGCACAAACAACTACCAAAATCTTCTTACTATCAAGTGTCATAGCCTTCACCTAATCCTTAAGCTCAAAGTAGTGCTCAGCTATGCTAACAGTCGCAAAACAACCTACAATAGCCATGGCTGCTGCATTAGTTAAATCTGTTGTATTCATTAAGGTAGGTGCCAGCATTCCCGCAGTTGTGGCGGCAAATGCACCTAGTCCAATCAATTTTCTCATTTCATTTTACCTCCAATGGTTATGTCTGTAAATTATGACAATATAATGTTAATAATATATCAATATATTGTCTTGAAATTAAATAGAAAAACCCTTAGTTTTTCATCAACCAAGGGCTTTGAACCAATTTAATTGCAGAAATGTATGGAAATTAGGCGCTACAGGAATTGAGGTGAAAAATGGATCAAATTGAGACAATTTTATATAAATGTTAAACAAATAACAATTAATTTAATCAATCAGATCTCTCTTAAATTTCTCATAATCCTTAAGAAGAGTCACTCTTTTGCCATCCTCACGGATGAAGGTAGGCACGCTCTCTATCCCATAAGCTACCGCAAGCTCTCTTGCTTCCTCCATAGCTTCCTCAAAGTTGCCATCCTCAATAACCATCATCATCTCCTGGATGTTTAGCCCAACTTTTAGACCTATATCATTTACAACCTCTTTTAAAGCCACATTCTTCCCATCAGCAAAAATTGCATTAAAGGCTTCTGATGCAAATTCATAGAATTTCCCAGCTTCCTTTGCATATAGAGCAGCCCGGTGCAAAAGTCCGGTGTTGAATTTTTTTATTTTATTTTTGTAGACAAGACCATACTCTGATCCTAAGCGTTCGATCCTTCTATAGCTCATTTCTATCTGTTCTTTTGGTATGGAAGCCTCAAGAGATGAACCACCTTCGGGAACATCAATGTCAAGCTCATAAGGATAGAAATCGAACTGTATGTCAGGATTTTCCTCAGTAAGTTTCCTTGCGATGGAGAAGCCGATATAGCAGAACGGACAGGCAAAATCCGAAAAAACCTTAAAATTAGTCACTGCAATCCCTCCTAAAATAGTATGTATTATCATATACCCATCATAGTCAATAGATAACAAGAGTTACGTATGGTGGTGATTTTAGAGTAGTTACTGAGGTTATGAGACTTAGGAATCCAAAACTTGCAGAATACATATTCGACCTTAAGCTTCAGGAAATGACCGAATATCTTTCAGAGCATTGGACAGCCGAAAAATATGTTGACACTGTGGATAGAGCAAGCTTTATTACTTTGACAGGAGGGGACATTTCTAAAGGAGGAGCCCTACTGCTTCTTGATGGAGAGTGGGTATTCGTGTTCAGACTTCCAATAGACCTGGACGCTGATGAAGTAAAGGAACTGCTTGTATCTAAAATGGAAGAAACATACAATATATCAAATTGATATGTAAATATCCTCCTTGTTTCGGGTATAAGAGATTTATATTGTAATTAAGGGGGATCAATTATGTCAGGAGTACTGCCGGGGAGGCATGAGGTAGATAAAAATCTAACTTGGGACCTTACCTCGATTTTTAAGGATGAAAAATCATTCAATGAAGCTGTAGCGAAGATTGAGTCAATGGCCGAGAAAATTGAAAGAGATCACAAATCAGGACTGAAGACAGCTGAGGATATAACTTACTGTCTTGATCAAATGAGAGAGCTTAAAATGATAATAGGCTGGGCCGCAACTTATTCTTCTCTAGCAGCTGCTGTAGATCAAAAGGATCAGACTGCACAGGAGAGGGATCTTAGGGTGGAGTCATTGATAGCCAAGGTATCCAGCAGGCTTAGCTTTGTCGATTCGCAGCTTGCAGCAACACATGATCAGGTACTTAAGGAGGCAGCACTTTTAAGGGAGGAAAACAGAGGTTATCTGGAGGAGCTAATAAGACGAAAGCCACACATGTTAAGTCCGGATACAGAGAGGACTTTGTCAGCTTTATCAACTGCGCTTGAATCCCCTTACAGGATATATAACACAGCAAAGCTTGCTGATTTGAACTTCCAGCCATTTGATGCCAAGGGCGCTAAGCATGAGCTAAGTTTTCTATCCTTCGAAGGCAGGTGGGAATATGAGAAGGATGCAGAAGTTAGGAGAGCAGCTTTTGATTCCTTTTCAAAGAATCTCAGTGAATATCAGCATACGATGGCGGCAGCATACCAGACACAGGTATCTAAGGAAAAGACATTATCTGAGCTGAGGGGTTACCCTTCGGTGTTCGATTACCTCCTTCATGACCAAAGAGTAGACAGATCAATGTATGACAGACAGATAGATCTTATTGTAGATAAGCTTTCTCCCCATATGAGGAGATATGCAAGGCTTCTAAAAAGGATACATGGGCTGGACCGAATGACTTACGCTGACCTAAAAATAGATGTAGATCCTGATTATCAGCCTGAGATCACTATCGATGAGTCCAAAGATCTGCTTAAAGGTGCATTGGGCATCCTCGGTGAGGATTATAAGGTAATGCTACAGAGAGCCTTTGATGAGAGGTGGATAGATTTTCCTGAAAACGATGGAAAATCGACAGGAGCTTTCTGTTCAACACCCTACGGATCACATCCATTTATACTTCTAACATGGTCTGAGAAAATGGCAGATCTATTCACATTAAGCCACGAGCTGGGTCATGCAGGACATTTTTATCTGACTCATAAGGAGCAAAGCATATTCAATTCCGAGACTTCCCTATACTCGATAGAAGCGCCATCGACTATGAATGAACTGCTTCTGGCTAAGTATCTCCTTGAGGGAACTGATGATAAAAGGAGAAAAAGATGGATACTTTCGAGTCTGGTATCAAAGACTTACTACCATAATTTTGTGACCCATCTTCTCGAGGCACACTATCAAAGAGAGGTATATAGAATAATAGACGGAGGAGGAAGCATTAACGCACCTGTTTTGAACCAGCTTAAAATGAGGACATTGGAAACCTTCTGGGGAGAAGATGTGGAGTTGATAGATGGCTCTGAGCTTACCTGGATGAGGCAGCCCCACTACTATATGGGACTATATCCATACACCTATTCTGCAGGTCTTACTATTGCAACAGAGGTCAATCGAAGGATCCAGAAGCATGGACAGCCAGCTGTCGAGGATTGGATAGAGGTACTTAAGCTTGGAGGCACAAAGGATCCAGCAGGCCTTGCAGCAATCGCAGGAGTTGATATTTCTACAGAAAGACCACTTCTCAATACGATAGAGCATATAGGGTACCTGATTGACGAAATAGAGAGGTTGACCAAGGAGATAGCTATTTTTTAACGCTTATCGCCTAACGAAAAAGATTAGATCCCTCGACTACGCTCGGGATGACAACTATTACAGAATGCCAATTGGCTTTAAATGAAAAGCAAACATTGCTTCAAACCTCCCATTTCCATGTACTATTATTTGAAATTTCTGTGGAGCTATTTCAGGGTTCCATCTCAACTCAATTTCTGGGGCCTGCTGGGGGAGTTCTTGCAATGCTTGGAGTTATAGCAAGTCCAATAACATCAGGAGATACAGCATTTAGAAGTGCAAGGCGTACGATTGCGGATGCAATTAACTTTGAACAAGGACCTATAGCAAAGAGACTGATTCTTTCCGTACCTTTGTTCATTATAGGTTTTGCTCTTACAAAGATTGACTTTAACAATATCTGGAGATATTTTAAATGGTCAAATCAAACACTTGCAATGATCGTTCTATGGGCATCTGCTGCATATCTTGTAAAGCAGGGCAAGAGCCATTGGATGGCAAGCCTTCCTGCAACCTTTATGACTGCGGCAAGTATCACCTACATCATGCAGGCGTCAGAAGGATTTAAGCTTGCTTCATCTATCGCTTACCCGGTTGGAGCTATAGCTGCTTTTGCTGCAATGTTATTCTTCATTAATAAAACAAGAGTGCAGGTAGCTACTGCAGAGTAAAGAACATATAAATCAAAAGACCGCTTCAATGATTAGAGGCGGTCTTTTCCATTTGGGAGGTATTCAGCTATTTTACTCTCTTTCCCAGCTTGTAAATCTGGCTTATATCGAACAATGCATCCAAGTCTTCGGCAGGATTATTATCCAGAACCAGGAAGTCTGCAAACTTACCAGCTTCAAGGGTCCCATACTCCTTCTCTATTCCAAGGCACTCAGCACTTCCTTTAGTAGAAGCAACTATAGCCTCCATAGCGGTCATTCCGTTTTCAGCCATCATCTTTAGCTCATATGGAGCTCCTTCATGCTTATTGAAGGGTGTACCTGAGTCGGTACCCATTGCAATTTTAACTCCTGCCTCATGTGCTCTTCTGAAGCTGTCGAGATGATATTCCATAACATATTTGGATTTTTCTACGGCAAACTTTGGTATACCTGCCTCTTCTCCATATTTTACTATGAAATATGGAGCTACAAGGGTAGGAACCAGGAATGTCCCGTTTTCTACCATCATCTGTATAGCCTCGTCGTCCAGAAATATACCGTGTTCAATTGAATCTAAGCCAGCTCTTATAGCATTCTTTATCCCAGTTGTGCCCTGAGCATGTGTAGCTGTCCTTTTACCTGCTTTTCCTGCCTCTTCTACGGCAGCCTTCATTTCCTCCATGGAAAGCTGAGGGCTACCAGGCTCCACACCCTTGGTCATAACTCCGCCGGTGGCCATGATCTTAATGACATCGGCACCTGCCTTTAGTTGTTCTCTGGCAGCTTTTCTAATCTCATCGGGTCCGTCAGCTTCTCTTCCCATTATCCATCCGTGCCCGCCAGTCATGGTTATGACCTTTCCGGACGCCAAAAACTCAGGTCCCTCAATCAAGCCTTGCTTTACTGCATCTCTGATCTCAAGGTCAATAAAGTCTAACCCGCCCATGTCTCTGAAGAAGGTGGTTCCAGCATAGAGCTGCTTTTTAAGGTTTGCAACTCCCCTGATAGCCGCCTTATACTTTGATTCGTTCATAAGTATAGAGTTTGGATCAGCTGCCGGCTCCATCACTATATGGACATGGGAGTTGATAAGACCCGGCATTACCGTTTTTCCCGTAAGGTCTACTAACTCACAATCTTCCACTGTCTCAAGATCAACAAAACGTCCCACCTTGGATATTTTTTTATCCCCTACTATCATGTAGGCATTCTCAATAGGCTTGCTGCCAGTACCGTCTATAAGCTTAAAGCCTTTATACATAATTTTTTTAGCCATTATTCAACCTCCGATATAAATTAAATCAATTTCACCATAAAACCTGCAAGAACGACAGATGCTATGGTAACCGTTACAAAGCCTGCAACAAGCATCTTAGGCATTATTTCATGAAGGATCGCTCCTCTTTCCTCCTCGGTTTTCCCATTTGCATTGGCAACCTCATTACTGATTATGAAGGTTCCAGGGAAGCCAAAGAGAGCTGACGCACCTATTGCTATGGACATCTCTAAGGAATATCCAAGAAGCTTTCCTGCAATCGCTGAAAAGATCGAGATCCCTATTACCCCGAGAACTAAGCTTGCGATTAGCGGGAAAAGTATGGATGCCAGCATTTCAGGAGTAGCCTTTGCAAGATTTCCAAATATAACAGCCATTAGTGCAACCATAGCAAGACCGAAGGAATTTGCCTTAGTCATTACTGCCTCCTCGAGGAAGCCAATTTCTCTTGCTGCAACACCTACAAACAGACACATTACATATTTATGAATAACGTCATTAGTAAGGGCAGCAAGCTTAAAGCTAACAAAAGCCACTATAGCAAGCTTAGCCAATAAGATGTACGTAGTCTGAAGATCCTTTGACAACGGCGGTATAAGCTTCTTTCTTTCCTTCTTAGGCTCAACGGCTACCTCAGTTTCAACCTCTGAGGCTTTCCCATTATTCTCATGGAATGTCTTTAAAAGCTTCTTTGCTTCTCTGTTTAGCATAAAAGATGCGACCGGGTATCCAAAGAATCCTTGAACAACTACCAACAGCGTTACAAATACTGCTATTGCATCCAGACCTTTAGCTGTTGCACCTTCGCCCATTATTATCGCTGCAACGACCCCGCCTGCTATCGGTGGTGCTGAAGCAACTGCATACTCTCTTCCGATTATCGGCGTTCCAACCACAAATAGGAAAATTCCGATACCAACTACTGCTGCAAGCGCTATAAGTACTGTTTTCCACTGCTTTTTAAGATCCTCAATACTGAGCAGAGTCCCCATATGTGTTATCAACAGTCCGATCATCAAAGCTCCAAAGCCTGTCAACTGAGCATCTGCAAACAAAGTTTCAGGTATTCCCATCCAAAAACCGATTAGAAAAATTACAGATGCCACAAACATCATGGACACGATGGATTTCGTTTTATAGGATACGAAATCACCTACAGCGAAAGCCACCAGTACGATTACCAATGCCAATAAACTATCCATTATAATACCTCCTTTAGTAATTTGGGACTTTACACTATAAAAGTCCTAAGGAATAAAAAAACCGCCTCTAAAGTTGAGATGGGTGAAAAAATTGAATATTTGAAAATGATTATATATGCGGGATCAAAAGTTGTCAATCAGCGGAAAACCTTATCCTGGAAAATATATTTGGGAAAACGAAACAATTTTTCGCTGTAACTATAATGTAACACTAAAAGTCTCAAAAGAAGGTATAATTTCATTAAGGGAGTGGTAGCATGAAAAGAATGTTGATTTTTCTTATGGTATTTTCAATTTTATTGTCAGGCTGTAACAAGGTGCCTCAGGAAATAAAGGATTCAGTGGATACGGAAAAACTAAAGGATGCAGTTGTGGACATAGTAGTTGATAAGCTTGAGGAGCAGGAACAGATTCAGGTGCTTAAGGAATACTACGAATACATCCAGCAACGTGCAAGTGATGATAAGATACTGAGCTTTCTTAAGGAGAATGTGAAGGGACTGGACGAAAAGAGGGTGGATGAGATGCTTATCCAGCTTGAAAACCACCTTTCGGTAAAGGGATATGATACGAAGGGGATACTTGAAAAGGTTTCGCCTTATCTGCAGTATGCCTCCGATGAGCTGAAAAGCTATTTCAGAATATGGGAAAATGAGGCGGTCGACCAGACAACGGATGGGGAATCAACTATAAAGCCTGTAGATGAGATACTTAAGAGGGCATTGGAAGCTGAGGACCATATAAAGCGTTACCCTGAGGGAAAAACAAGGGACAGGATCGAAGAACTATACAGGGTATACGTCAAAATGGGTATCGAAGGACTCGGGAACCAGTATATTTACGCTGAGGAAGGAGAGAGCAGACTGTCCCAGGAAGTCCAAAGGATATACGAAAAGATCATTGAGGATTTCCCAGGATCATGGACTGCTGCAGTATTGGAAAGCTACCTGGGTGAGCTCAACAAGGATTCAATGAACCTGGATGGCCCTAACGCCATTTATTTCTTTGATAATCTCGATGGGATTATTGAAGGTATCGAAAAACAATAATTATCCGGTGATACCCTTTTTCAGGGAAGTCACCGGATTTTTTAAAAGTACCTTTTAACTCTCATTTTTAGAACATTTCCATCATATTTGACCTCACCCTCATTTACGAGAGAACCCAGCAGATGGATCTCTGAGAAATCATTACTCCCTACAAGATTCCAATAATATTCCTCAGCTTCATCCTTACGCGGAGAATTTAGAATGTCATTTAGATCCTCCAGCTTTTTTTCATCTATTTTCGTACAGCAGCCCTCCAGAGAAACTATTCCCTCATGGTCTGTTAGATCTAAAGCTATCCTCACACTGTGGTTGCCTGATTTTAGGTAAAACCTGACCAGCTCATTCATTATTTTCAACATTTTTGATTTTTCATCCTTCATTCTCATTCTCCTTTCTGTAGGCCTCAATCACAGGCACAAGAATTGCTGCAACAAAGCCCGCAGTGAAGCCATTGTTGTAGAGATTCATCCCTCCGTGTAAATATGCTGTATTGCTAACTATAGACATATGGATAAACCCAGCGACCAAGCCTGCGATCGGACCGTACTGACCTGCAATGGGAGCGAGGGCTGTAGAGAAAAGGGCTGCAAGTATAGCGCCAGTTGATCCGGGGCCATCTCCAAAAACCAAAGCCGTCAGAAAGACTCCAGCCATAACAGGGATCGAATTCCTTGGATGTTTACCAAAAGCACCAAAGCCCACAAGCGTAAATATGCCTCCAATAGTTGGTCCATTCAATACTCCGCCGACTGCATAGACATAGATGATACCCACCAAGCCAAGTATTCCCATGTTAAATAAGGTGAATCCAAAGCCGTTTAGTGAAACAAAGTCAGTAACAAGTCGCCCAGGATGAGACAAAATGCTTTTGTAATATCCTATTGGCTTGTCTGATGCTCTGTATTTTATAAATATCATCGAAATGAACATCAAGGAGAAAAACCCCAGTAGGAATGGATTGAATTCCTGATAAGTACCTGAGGGTCCTTTGTTATCGTACCCCAGCGTCCTGAAAATGGACATGAAGAGCATACCTGTTATCCCTGCTGTAAATCCAACGTTGTAAAGGTTGAAGCCCTGATGGAACCTGACGAAGCTGCTGGCAAGCGGCGGCAGAAGCAACCCTATTCCTATGCCGAACAGGTTACCTGCCAATACACCTATCAGGGGAGGTAGACCAAAGCCAAAGCTTACCTGGCTTACGAGAGGTGCCAGGGCGGTTCCAAAATAGGCGATTATTATGTACTTTCCAAAGTGATCCTTGTTCATTCTGCTGTGGAGATATACCCCGAGAACTATGCTTAAGGTATTGTAAAGGTTCTTCCCGAAGAGTGCGAAACCTCCAATTGTAAATACAGCGGCTATAATAGGTCCATTCATTAGAGACTTGCTTCTGGATGCTACAAAAATCGCAAGCAGCATAAGTAAGCCACTGTTTAGAAGTGAAGCACCTATGTTTCCGATAATGAAATAGTCGGAAAGTAGAATGCTTGGCGATGTCATTATACTCCAAAGTCCTGACGCGATCTCCTCAGGAGGATTAAAAAAGAACCCGGCAAAGGCAACAGAGAAAGAATACAGGGATATTATCCTGTATTTTGCTCTCTCGCTTAGCTGGGCAGATTTAAGTATTATCGGGTCCATAGGTTCCCCCTGTTTTTTGGGATGAAAGACTGGTTTAGATAAGCCTGCTAATTATCCTCTTGTATCTTTCTGTATACTTGACGAAGTCATAATCCGAGTTCTTTACAACTGCATTAATGAAGCTCTGTTTTTGGTAATCGAAGCTCATCGTGGGAGTTAAATTCTCCACAAGGAAGAAGTATCTATTGTTTGAAAGATCAAGAGATTCTTCATCGATATTTAGAGCCCAATCCGCATATTTCTCAATATAATCCAGAGTCCTGTTTACATCTCCCCGCACTGCATAGATATCAGCAAACATCAAAAGATTGTTCCCCAACAGGTAGCCTTCCAGCATGTAGTCCGAAATAAGCTTTCTTTGAAGGGTGGCAAGCTCCATCGCCATCTCAAAATCCCTTTCCTTGAGGGCAGTTCCCCAAAGGCTCGCCAGTGAAATGATCGAATTATTGATGTTGTTGAACAGGCTTTCCTGCTCGATAGCCTTCGCTCTCTCACTGTCACCGGTGATCGAGTAAATGGTGGAAAGCATAAAATCTGTATTTACGTTAACCTTAGGCAGGGTGTTAAGTATTTCAATAGCTTTGTCATATTCCTCTCTCATTGTGTAAAGGCTGCTCAGTACATATAATGATGCCTGCTTTACTTCGAGGTCGTCGATCAGAGATGACTCCTCCAGCAGTGAGATGGACTTGTCAAGGACATCGTTAGCCTGTTCTTCCGTCTCGGCCATCTGGATGTATTCCTGTAAAAGGCTTCCCATCCTGAACTTCAGGAAAAGGCTGTTCGGGTACTCCTTGAGATAGTTATCACAGACCTCAAGAGCCTCCTCGTATGTGCTGGTTTCGAATTTCTCGGCGCAAACCTTGTAAATATTGGTTACATCGTCTGGATTAAGGTCAGTCTCAAACATAAGCAGGGCATCCAGAGTAGTACCAAGCAATCTTGCAATGGGTGAAAGAAGGGTAATGTCCGGGTATGCTGCATTTATCTCCCACTTCTCAACCGTATCAGGAGTCACACCTAAAGCGTTGGCAAGCTGCTGGTGGGACAGTCCTTTGTTACGTCTTAATTTTTCTATAGTGCCTCCTATTGACAGCTTCATGTAGACCTCCTCACTTCGATAACCATCAGTCATTTCTGCAATCTATTTATTATTATACCCCTTTGTGGTAATATTAATTAGGATTTATATCCAAAAGGAGATGAACAAATGATTAGACTGATGAGATATTTAAAACCCTATGCCCTTCAGGTTGCAGGGGTCCTTATACTTACACTTGCGGGTGTTTTTTCCGAGCTATTGCTCCCAAGACTTATGGGGAATATCGTAGACAGAGGCGTTGCCACAGGTGATCTTAAATATATCTACCGTACAGGCGGGGTCATGTTAGCCATAGCGATTCTCGGAACTGCAGCCACTGTGATCTCAAGATATATGTCTTCCAAGGCAGCAGTTGCTTTTGGAAGGGATCTAAGGAGCGATGTGTTTAAGACTGTGGAGAGCTTTTCGCTTAATGAAATAGATAAAATGGGAACTTCGTCGTTGATAACACGTACCACCAACGACGTCAGCCAAATGCAGAATATAACCATAATGTCCATGAGGATGATGATAAGAGCGCCCTTTATGATGATTGGAGGCATCATAATGGCAACCTCCACAAATCTTGAGCTGTCCAAGGTTCTATTGATATCAGCACCAGTCCTTGTGGTAGTAATCTGGATAATTGGAGCAAAGGGATTTCCATTGTTTAAGGAGATCCAGAAGAAGATAGACGATTTAAATAGGGTACTTAGAGAATCCCTTACAGGCATAAGGGTAATCAAAGCCTTCAATAAAACAGATTACGAAAAGAAGAGATTTAACCAGGCTAACAGGGATCTTACGGATGCAGCACTGAAGGTTGGAAGGATAATGGCCCTAATGATGCCAATCTTAAATGTTGTCCTCAACTTCACGCTAGTTGGAGTGATCTGGTATGGAAGCAGCCTCATTGAGATAAGAGGACTTGAGGTAGGGGAACTGATGGCTTTTATTCAGTACGTATCTCAGATAATGTTTTCTCTCATAATGGTGTCAATGATATTCGTCATGCTGCCAAGGGCGAGTGCATCAGCTGAGAGGATAAATGAGGTTCTCGATATGGAGAGCGATATCATTGATGGCTCTGAAAACATCGAGGATAATTCAATCAGGGGTGAACTGCGTCTGGATGATGTTGCCTTCAAGTACCAGGATGCGTCTACACCTGCAGTTGAAGATATAACATTCGCGACCAAAATGGGTGAAACCACTGCGATTATTGGAGGAACCGGGTCAGGGAAGACTACAATACTAAACCTCCTGATGCGTTTTTACGATCCTACCGGAGGGAGGATACTTATAAATGGAGCTGATATAAAAACGATCCATCAAGAGGAGCTTAGAAGCCGGTTTGGTCTTGTATCACAGAAAGCAGTTCTTTTTACCGGTACCATCAGAGAAAACATAACATTCGGTAAAGAAGATGCCACTGATGAAGAGATAGTTGAGTCGCTAAAAATAGCACAAGCCTGGGATTTCGTTTCAGAAAAAGAGGAAGGGCTTGATTATGTGCTTGCCCAGGGAGGCAGGAACCTTTCGGGGGGACAGAAGCAAAGGCTTGCAATCGCGAGGGCTCTTGTGAGAAAGCCTGAATTTTACTTGTTTGACGACAGTTTTTCAGCTCTTGACTTTAGTACAGATAAAAGACTGAGAGATGCTCTGAAGCCTTACACGGCGGATTCAGCCGTAATAGTTGTTGCACAGAGGGTCAGCACTATAAAGGATGCTGAAAATATAATAGTCCTCGATAACGGCAGGATATCAGGACAAGGTACACACAGAGAGCTTATAGAAAGTTGCCAGGTTTACAGAGAAATCGTTCTGTCGCAGCTGGGTGAGGAGGCGATAAAATGAGTGAAGATAGAAGAGAAAGAAGCACAAGGCAAATGATTGGCAGAGGAGGTCCTCCGAGAAGTGGAATGACGCGGCCTCCAGAAAAGGCCAAGGATTTTAAGGGCACACTAAAAAGACTCCTTAAGTACCTGAAGCCATACAATCTTCTTATGCTTGCAGTGGCAGCCTTTTCAATACTATCAACAATTTTTTCCATAATAAGCCCACGAGTCATGGGTTTCATAACCACACACCTTTACGAGGGAATTTCAAGTGCAGCCGTCACCATAGACAGGTCTTATATTTCAAGGATCCTGCTGATCCTGGGTGGACTGTATCTGGCATCTGGCGTATTTGGTTATGCTCAGCAGTTTATTATGGCTGATATTTCGCAGAAGCTGGTTTATGACCTGAGAAGGGAGATCAATGAAAAGCTCCACAGATTACCCTTGAGATTTTTTGATTCCAAGACTACAGGTGAAATCCTAAGCAGGGTTTCAAATGATGTGGATACAATCAGCTCAACTCTTCAGCAAAGTGTTACCCAGGCCGTAACTGCAGTCATAACACTTATAGGGATTTTGGTCATGATGCTTATCATCAGCCCTGTAATTACTCTGGCCACCTTGATAACAATACCTCTAAGCATTCTTTTGACTAAAAATATTGCTAGGATATCCCAAAAGTACTTTGCTGCCCAGGCTAAGAGCCTTGGGGACATAAATGGCCATATAGAGGAGACATTCTCAGGTCATTCAACTGTTAAGGCCTACGGTAATGAATCTAAGGCGATCCAGGAGTTCGAAAGGATAAACAGGGAGCTTTATGAGCATGGATGGAAATCACAGTTCATAACCGGAATAATAATGCCTCTTATGCAGCTGGTCAATAGTCTTGGCTATATAGTTGTGGCAGTCCTTGGGGGTATATTCGTAATAAGAGGTACCCTTCCCATTGGTGATGTCCAGGCATTCATCCAGTATTCAAGGCAATTCAATCAGCCAATTATGCAGTTGGCTGAGATAATAAATACCTTTCAGTCAACAATCGCATCAGCGGAAAGGGTGTTTGAGCTTTTGGATGAAAAGGAAGAGGATTTGGATCCAACTGAGCCAAGCTATCCACAGTCAGATAGGTCAGATGTAAGATTTGAGAACGTTACTTTTGGCTACACCAAGGACAAGCCACTTATGGAGGAGCTTAGCCTTGAAGCCTGCTGTGGTGATACTGTAGCAATAGTAGGACCAACAGGTGCCGGAAAGACTACTTTGGTAAACCTACTCATGAGATTCTATGAAATCGATGGAGGGAAAATAACAATAGACGGAGTTTCAACCAGAGATATGACAAGACACCAGCTTCGGGAAAGATTCGGTATGGTTCTTCAGGATACCTGGCTTTTCAATGGAACAATCTGGGACAATATAGCTTATGGAAGAGAGGGAGCCAAACCTGAGGAAATCATAGAGGCAGCCAGGCTGGCACAGGCAGATCATTTTATTAGGACTCTCCCTCAGGGGTACGATACCATATTGAATGAGGAGGCCTCAAATATCTCTCAGGGACAAAAACAGCTCCTGACTATTGCAAGAGCAATACTTGCAAATCCTTCAATACTGATTCTTGACGAGGCTACCTCAAGTGTAGATACCCGTACCGAGGTGCTTATCCAAAAGGGTATGGACCAGCTTATGAGGGGAAGGACAAGCTTCGTAATTGCACATAGACTCTCAACAATCAAGAATGCTGATATGATACTTGTGATGAATGAAGGCAGGATCATAGAAAAAGGAACCCATCAGGAGCTTCTTGAAAGTAAAGGCTTCTATGCTGAGCTCTACAACAGTCAATTCGCAGCCTGATCATATTCATCCCGAACACATTATATTTATAGCCAAACCTAACGGTTTGGCTTTTGCCTTCAGGGGGTATCAATCGACGGAGGTGAATTTATGGATACCAGAGAATACAAAGATCTTGACAAAAAAGAGAAGCGTGAAAGGCAAAAGGAGATAACCAAGACCTTCTCAAAGCTGGGATTTCTTGCATTCGGGGGACCTGCAGCGCATATTGCTATGCTTGAGGAGGAGACAATAAAAAAGAAAAACTGGCTTAGCAGAGAGAAGTTTCTTGATTTCATGGGGGCGACCAATTTGATCCCAGGGCCGAACTCCACAGAGATGATTATGCTGGTGGGATATGAAAGAGGAGGCTTATTGGGTCTGTATAATGCAGGTGCAGCCTTCATACTCCCTGCCATGCTTATTGTTATGGCATTTGCTTACCTTTATGTAGACTACGGGACACTTCCTCAACTTGCAACTGTGCTTGAGGGAGTTAAGGCGGCAATAATGGCAGTAATAGTACATGCCCTTTACAGGCTGTTTCGATCTGCAGTAAAGGATAAGCTTTCACTCATATTTGGTGCTGTAATCGCCGCAATCTATATCTTGCTGGGTGTAGGGGAGATACCTCTGCTGTTTATGTCAGGTCTTATGATGCTCCTTCTCAAAAATAGAGGGAGCTTCCTAAATAGAGCAAATTCGCTGGCGATCCCTATAATATTCCTTACATTTCTAAAAATCGGAAGCGTCCTCTATGGAAGTGGTTATGTGCTTCTGGCTTTCCTTGAGACGGAGTTTGTTGAAAAGCTGGGTGTACTGACAAGCCAGCAGATCCTGGATGCTGTTGCAGTCGGTCAGTTCACACCAGGTCCTGTGTTCACTACAGCAACCTTTATAGGCTACGTTCTGGGTGGAATACCTGGAGCCATAGCAGCTACAATAGGAATATTCCTTCCTGCATTTGTAATATCATCATTTATTAAGCCTATAATCCCTAAAATGAGAGCTTCAAAATGGCTTTCAGCAGTGCTTGACGGTGTAAATATCGCATCCCTGGTCCTGATGGCAGTGGTGAGCGTCAAGCTGGGAGCAGCTTCTATAGTAGGACCAATTACTGCATTAATATTCGTTGGATCGATGATTGGAATAATGAGGTTTAAAATAAATACAGTATGGCTTATTGCTGCTGGAGGTGCTATAACCTTCATTGCTAATTTGATATAATTTACTGATTACGTTAAATATTTAAGGGTATCTATCCGCCAGAATGGAGGGATACAATGAAAAATATAATAGACGTAAGACCCATAGAGCCGAGAGAAAAGCATGTAAGAATATTTGATATGTTCTACAGCCTGGAGAGCGGCGAAAAGATGGAAATAATAAATGACCATGATCCAAGGCCGCTTCACTATCAATTGCTGGCTGAAAACGAAGGACAGTTTGAGTGGAAGTACCTTGAAGAGGGTCCTGAGATTTGGAGAGTTGAGATAACAAGGAAATAGGCCTAAAGGTCTATTTTTTTTATACATTTCCTTTGGTAACATTTGTTACCGAAATTTGATATATAATGTAATATCATATAGGGTGGATTGATGGAGGGAGGATTATTTTGAACAAATATTTCGACGTGAACGAAAAGGTATTTGATATAACAGAAAGATATCCGGAGACGCTGGATGTATTCGCTGCCAATGGTTTTGAGCATCTTAAGAATGAGGCCATGAGAAAGATCATGGGAAAGACCATATCACTGGAAATGGCATGCAAGACTAAGAAGGTGAATCTTGAGATATTCGAAAACAAGCTTGTTGAGACTATACGTCAAACAAGAGAGAGTGTGGATATAGGACTTAACGACACTCTCAAGGACTCGGATGGTGAAACAAGGATGCTGGGAGTCCTTCCTTGCCCCGTAAGGATACCATTAATGGAAAGCTTTTCCAAGTGGATCAAGGAGCATGAGGAAAGTCTGGGAACAAAAATAGATTACGAGCTTAAGGCTGCCAATATAGGAGTAGACTGGATACGAAGCGAGATTGAAAACTCGGATGCTGATCAGTTGGCGGATCTATTCATGTCTGCAGGCTTCGATCTGTTCTTTGACGAAAAGCTTATGGGAAGATTTAAGAAGCAGGGAGTATTTAAGGATCTCTCCGGATTCGAGCGATTGAACGGGGATCTGGACAACGAGAGGGTATCTCTTAAGGATCCTCAGGGACAATATACAGTGTTTTCAGTGGTTCCGGCTGTATTTCTGGTAAATACCGAGGAGCTCAATGGCAGAAAAAAGCCTGAATCCTGGGAGGAACTGCTTTCAGCTGAGTTTGAAAGGTCCGTATCACTTCCATTAAATGACTTTGACCTTTTCAATGCTT
>Ga0265295_1003972_pt1 | contig 20527 bp, 11 predicted proteins | sample Munlansysbiofilm_FD_192503 | JGI IMG/M metagenome (GOLD analysis project Ga0265295, IMG submission 192503) | Leachate microbial communities from a municipal landfill in Southern Ontario, Canada - Methane capture system biofilm | ecosystem: Engineered > Solid waste > Landfill > Unclassified ... | reverse complement strand
ATAAAGATACACAGAATTAGTTAATTTACAATGTTGATTGTCAAATAGATATGAACAATTTTATGTTATTATGAACATTGATTTAATTAATAGAAGTCCCCATATATTATTATGATGATTTTGGTGCTACATATGGATTTGGATATGGTAGTGGTAATAATTACGGACTTGTAAAATATATTGCCTCAGAAAACCAGCAAATTACGATGATAGGAACTTATATTAATGATGCAGAGACAGATGTAACAATAGAAATATACGATAATTTTAATGGTGGCACCTTGTCTAATTTGCTTGGAACAACGGGTACTAATTCATGTACTTATCCTGGCTATTATACTTTTAACTTGCTCGATCCGACAAATATTATTGCAGAAAACGATTTCTACATAAAAGTTCTATATAACTCAGGTACTGATTATCCTATTCCGCTTGAAATGGTTTATGATGGCTATGCAAGTGATGTTAGCATAGAAACTGGCGTTTGTTGGGTAAGTGGTAATGGGAGTTCTTGGTTGGCAATTGGTGCCACTACTGATTATGAGTATGATTTATGCATAAAAGCTTACGCTGTTAATGTTGCAATTGATGTTCCAGTAGCCGATTTTACTGCTGATAATACTATTGTTACAGTTGGTCAAACTGTATATTTTCATGACGCATCAACAGGAATTCCAGATGATTGGGCTTGGACTTTTGAAGGAGGAACACCATCAAGCAGTAATAGCACAAATCCAACAGTTACCTGGGCAACAGCTGGAACTTATAATGTTACACTAACTGTTGAAAATGCTATGGGAAATGATCAGCTTACTAAAACTGATTATATAACTGTTACAAATTCTCCTATAGTTTGTGAATATCATAGTAATATTGGAGATACCGAAGCAAACGTTTATTATACTACTACTGGAGGGTTTATTACAGGTGTAAACGCCCATAATTTTACCGAATTTGCAGAGTTTTACGATTCGCATATTAACAATTTGATTGAGGGGGCTCGCTTATATGTGGCCATAGCGGATGCATATTCTACAGATGCAAAAATTACAATGAAAATTTGGGATGTTGCTTCTGGAAAACCAGGAGCAGAATTGTATAGTGAAGATTTTGACATATCAGATTTTACACCTTTTGCTTATAACGAAATATCATTTGCATCTTCAACTACTGTTCCAGATGAGTTCTTTATTGGATACCAAGTTTACTATACAACACCACAGGACACTTTTGCGGTTTTACAAGCAGAGAATCGTGGAGCTTCTCCAACATTCCCAACAACTGCGTTCATTAAATATTCGGGTACGTGGAATAATATAGATAATATATTTCAAGGAGATTTTAATAGCTCTTTTGCAATAGCACCGCATATCTGTCCTGCCCCTCCAACTGCAAATTTCACAGCTGATGTAACAACAGGTTGTGATAATTTAACAGTTCAATTTACTGATCAGTCGTCAGCTAATACAGACTCGTGGTTATGGGATTTTGGGGATGGATCTTCGACAAGTTCAGAAACCAATCCTGTACACACATATAATATTCCTGGAACATATACTGTTTCCTTAACAGCTACAAATGCTATCGGTAATAATGTCTCTGAACAAATTGGCTTGATAGTTTTAGGGTCAACACCTAATCCCGTAACAGTAACTAATGGTGGCACACAATGTGGCGGTACAACAACCCTTACTGCAAATGGAGGAGACGGCGGAACTATTTATTTCCAAGGAACTACAAGTGGAGGAGAAAGTACTGTAACCGCAAGTACATCAGAAATAATTTCAACAAGTGGAACTTATTACTTTAGGTCTCAATCGGCCGAGGGTTGCTGGGGCGATGAAGGTTCTGCAATTGTTACAATTTATCCAGTTCCAGTTGTTGACTTGGGAGACGATCAACAAAATTGCGGAGAGTATATTACTTTTGATGCAGGATCTGGATTTACACTTTATGTCTGGAATGGTAATCCCTATGGACAAACCTTAGAGGTTGGTGTTAGCGGCGATTATACTGTCGTTGTTACAGATGAAAATGGTTGTACGGCAACAGATATGATTCATGTCGATATTTTTGACCCTCCATATTTTCCAATATCAGTAAGCAGCGAAACATCTGTTGGTGGTGCAGACGGTTCCATAAGTTTAGATTTAACTTATGTAAATAGTCCGCAAATAACTTGGAGTACTGATGAGACAACGCCAACGATTAGTGGGCTTAGTGCAGGATACTATTACGTAACCGTTGAAGATATAAATGGTTGTAGCACTAGCGAAACTGTTTTTGTTCCAATTGAAGTGATTGCTGTTGCTGAATTTACAGCCGATCAGACCTCGCTTTGTGGAAGTTTTACTGTTAGTTTTACTGATGAGTCGCAATACTTTCCTACTTCGTGGGATTGGGATTTTGGTGACGGACATAACTCTAACGAACAAAATCCTATACACGAATATACCTCTTTTGGATTGTATTCTGTTAAATTAACAGTAGGCAATGCTACAGGCGATAATGAAATAATCAAAACAGACTATATTTCAATTGGAGAAACGCCAGAAATAGATTATATTGTTACTCCAGCAACAGGTAAGTTTGCAGCGGATGGTGCAATTTCTGTTTCGCTAAGTGGGGGAACAGAGCCATATTCTGTTTTATGGAATCATGATGCAATGGAAACATCTTTAGAATTGACAAATTTAGTTCCAGGCTTATATTATGTTACTGTTACAGAGGCTTTTAACTGTGCAGCAAACGAAATAATAGAAGTTGACTGGGTAAATATGCTTGATAATTTAACTGATAGTTTTAGTATGTATCCAAACCCAACAGAAACTCAAGTGACGATAGTTTCAGAAGAAAAACCAATATTAAGTTTGATAATTGTAAATGTTTTGGGAGAAGTTGTTTACAAGAACAATTCAGATATTCATGCAGAACAATTTACTATTAGCACTAAAGATTTTGCTAGCGGAACATATTTTATAAAAGTAGAGTTTAAAGATGATTTTGTAATTCAAAAACTTATTAAACGCTAGTGTCTGCAATAACATTTTGATAATTGCAATAAACTCAGTCGAAAACCGATGAGTATTGGCATTGACATATCTTTACTTTTGTAATACGATGTGTTGAGTGTCTTGCAAACGAATTGAAGCTAGGTGTACAGCCAATAGTATTGTATTGAGCGAAACATACATTATGGGCAAATATTATTTAGTCGCTATTATGTTAAAATAAATATTTTTTAATATGGTAAAATGATTTAAACTTATTAAGTTTGTAAGCAAATATTTATTTTTATTAAATAGCAACTAAATATCTAATTATGAACAACTTAGATTCGTACAATTTTGAAGGTAAAAGAGTATTGTTAAGAGTGGATTTTAATGTTCCTATAATTAATGAAGATAGAGACAGTATTGATGATACAAGAATAAGACTTTCATTACCGACAATTCAAAAAATCTTATCGGAAAACGGTTCAATAATTTTGCTCACGCATTGGGGTCGACCAAATGGTCAGTATGAAGAAGGGCGGTCATTAAAACATCTATTGCCAAATATTGAAAAGTTAATTGGACGAACAATAAAGTTCTGTGAAGACCCTGTTTCGGCAGAAACATTAAAATGTGCACAAAAGTTGGCAAAAGGTGAAATTATGTTGCTTGAAAATCTTCGATTTTTCAAAGAAGAGCTTAATGCTGATGAAAAATTTGCTGAAAAGCTATCTAAATTGGGCGACTGTTATGTAAATAATTCTTTTGGGACTGCTCATAGAAATCATGTCTCAACTGCTGTTATTGCTAAGTTTTTTCCTTATGATAAAATGTTTGGGTATGTTTTTGAAAGTGAACTTAAAAAACTTGATAAACTCACGAAAAATGCAGAATCGCCTTTTACTCTATTGATTGGTGGAGATAAAGTTACTACAAAAATAGGTATTATTGAAGCGTTGTTGCCTAAAATCGATAATCTTCTGATTGGTGGCGGCATTGCATTTACTTTTGCAGTTGCTAAAGGATATAATGTTGGCAATTCACTTGTCGAAGCAGATTATATAGGTGTTGCTAAAAGAATACTCGAAACTGCCGAAAAATTTAATGTAAATATCCAATTACCAGTAGATTGCTTGATTGCAGATAAAAATGGAAATGATGCAAATATTGAACATTGTGAGTTCTCCGAAATTCCTGATGGCTGGACGGCTTTGGATATAGGAATTAAGACAGTAGATGTTTTTGCCGAAATTATTGAAAACTCTAAAACATTGTTATGGGATGGTCCTTTAGGCGTTTATGAAATGCCACATTTTTCGTACGGAACACTAAAACTTGCACTTTCGGTTGCTAGGGCTACAGACAAAGGTCTGTATTCTGTCGTTGGGGGGGGAGACACAATTGCAGCAATTAATAAATATAGTCTTACACACAAAATATCCTATATAAGTTCGGCTGGTGGTGCTTTACTTGAGTATTTTGAAAAGAAAAATTTACCCTCGATAAAAGCAATAATGGAGTCTTTTAGTATTGATGATTATAATTTTTATGGAAAAAGAGCCTTAATCAGGGTCGATTTTAATGTGCCATTAGACCAAAACAATGAAATTGTGGATAATACACGTATTATTACTGCCATCCCAACTATACGAAAAATTCTTGCCGATGGTGGTTCTGTTATTCTTATGACGCATCTTGGTCGTCCTAAAGGTGAATATGAAGAAAAATATTCAGTTAAACATATAGTCCCATATCTTTCAAAAATTCTTGAAACCAAAGTAAAATTTGCACCCGATTGTATCGGCCCCGAAGCGTACGAGATGTCAAAAACTTTGAAGCCTCGTGAAGTTATGATACTTGAAAATCTAAGATTTAATCCTCTCGAAATAAAAAATGATGAGGGTTTTGCAAAAAAACTTGCGGGCTTAGGTGATGTTTATATTATGAATGCTTTTGGAACAGCACACAGAGCTCATGCTTCAACATATATGATCGCAAAATTTTTCCCCGATGATAAAATGTTAGGGTATCTTGTCGAAAGTGAAATAAATAATATAGACAGAGTACTTTATAAAGGCGAAAAACCTTTTACTGCAATTGTTGGTGGGTCTAAGGTTTCTACAAAAATTGATATTATTAGAGCTTTGATGGAAAAAGTTGATAACCTTATAATTGGTGGAGGTATTGCATTTACTTTTATTAAAGCTATGGGTGGTAGCATTGGCGATTCGTTGATAGAAGAAGATTATGTTTCGGTAGCATCAGAAATACTTGAACAAGCAATGCGTACAGATGTTAAACTCTATTTACCAATTGATTGTGTTATTGCAAATAAATTTGATAATAATGCAAAAATAAAACATTGTAAAATAAACGAAATCCCTAAAGGCTGGATGGGGCTCGATATTGGTGTTAAATCAGCAGAGACATTTAATAAAATTATCGAGAAATCTAATACTATATTGTGGAATGGTCCAATGGGAGTTTTTGAGATGGATCATTTTTGTAACGGAACAATTAAAATGGCTCTTGCTATCTCAAGATCAACGGATTTTGGAGCGTTTTCACTTGTTGGAGGAGGCGATAGCATAGCAGCACTTAATAAATATGGGCTTGCTCACAAAATATCCTATGTTTCCACAGCTGGAGGGGCACTTTTAGAGTACATCGAAGGCAGAGAATTGCCTAGTCTTAAAGCTATACGAAGTAGATTGTAAGCCGTTTATCAAATATAAACAGATTAAATAGGTGTACAATAGACTAAAATAAGTACTAATACGTAATTATACGTAATCGTATCAAATAACGACATATATACACAATAAAGTAAATCGAACGTAATTAAATTTCTTACTTTTGCTCTCATTAATCATTATTATTGTAATATGAGAAAATTTCTTCTTTTGTTTATAGGGGCATTACTAATTCATTTTGCATTATTTTCACAAACAGTATTGTTAAGCGGTAAAGTTATTGATAAAGATAACCAAGATGCCTTATATGGTGTAAATATTATTATAACTAATGCAGATGAGTTGCTTACTAACAGTAAACAAATGGGAACATCAACTGATTTTGATGGTAATTATAAAATTGCATTATATCCAGGTTCTTATACCGTAAAATTTGTCTATATTGGATATGAAGAAATAGCTAAAACTTTAGATTTAGAGGTTGGAAAACCAATTGTTTTAAATGTTGAGATTTATCAAAAAGCTGAAATTATTGATGAGATTGTCGTTAGTGCCAGTAAGTATGAGCAAAAACTTTCAGAGATTACTGTCTCAATGGAGATTATTAAGCCTTCAACTATAGAAAATAACAATTCATTTGATATGTCGGATGCACTAAACCAAGTTGCAGGAGTAGATATTAATGATAAACAACCGAGTATTAGGTCAAGTACAGGCTGGAGTTACGGTGCAGGAAGCCGTGTAATTATTTTGATGGATGATCTCCCAATTATGTCTGCCGATGTTGCCGATGTAAAATGGAATTATATCCCCGTTGAAAACATTTCGCAAGTGGAGGTTGTTAAGGGTGCAAGTTCTGTGCTTTTTGGATCTTCGGCTATAGGTGGAGTTATTAACGTAAGATCTGCTTATCCTACAGATAAACCTGTAACCAAAGTAAGTTACTTTAATGGTATTTATGGGTCTCCAAGGACTGAAAGTTTTAAATGGTGGGCAAAGGAATTTTATAATGGAGGGAACAGCAATTTTAATGTTTTGCTTAGAGATGAGGTTTTTTATTTTGTTCGAAACCCAATGTATTCTGGAATAAGCTTTTCGCACAGTCAAAAATTCGATAATCTCGACCTTACTATGGGAGGTAACCATTTTATTGACGAGGGCTACAGAGAAATGGATTTTGAAAAACGCAGTAGATTTAATGCAAATATTCGCTATAGAAGTAAAAAAGTAAATGGGCTTGCTGTTGGTGTTAATACGAATTTTATGGCAATAGATATGAGCGACTTTTTTATGTGGGACTCAGATACAACACCATATCTTTCTAATAAATCATTAGGAGCTACGGTGCCAACGCAAGGATACAGAATGAATATTGACCCATTTATTTATTATTACAAACCAAATGGGTCTAGATATAGTCTCAGAACAAGATATTTTAGGACAGAAAACGTAATGCCATCAGATACATCAAAAAATAGTACCGCACACAGTTACTATATGGAGTATCAATATCAAACTGTATTTGCCGAAAAGTGGAATCTTACAGCAGGTGCAGTTTATGCACCCAGTACTGTACAAGCAAATTTGTTTGGAGATCATTATAGCACTAACCTTGCTGTATATACACAATTGGATGTTAGATTTGGCAGACTTAAAGCAAATGTTGGGATGCGAGGAGAGTATTTTCTTCTTGACTCTACACAGACAGAGTCGGTCTTTAATATTAATATGGGAGATAATAGTCTTGAAATCCCTATTCGTCCTGTGTTTAGAACTGGTGTCAATTATCAAGCAGCAGAACAAACTTTTTTACGTGCCTCTTTTGGACAAGGATACAGATTTCCATCAATTGCTGAGAAATATACTGCAACATCATTGGGCATGGTTAATATTTTACCAAATCCAAGATTAACCCCCGAAAGTGGCTGGAGTGCAGAAATTGGAGTAAAACAAGCCTATAAACTTGGTAGGTGGAGAGGTTTTGCAGATTTAGCAATTTACAATCAAGACATCAACGACATGATGGAATTTACATTTGGAGTTTTTAATCCAGTAACGTATATGCCTTTCCAAAGTGTAGATACTGTCGCTCCTGTAATTGGTTTTCAATCGCAAAATTATGGAGATGTTCGTATTCAAGGATTTGACCTTTCTGCTACTATTGGAGGTAAACTCGGCAAGAATATTCTTACAACTATGGTAGGTTACACTTTTAATGATTCTCGTTTAAAAGAAGGAATTGATACTACTACATCAAGTTTGTCCTCATTATTAAAATATAGGCAGCGACATACATTAAAAGCCGACATTAGTTTGGAGTCTAAGCGAATTACATTTGGAGCAAATATTATTTGGCGTTCTGCAATGGAAAATATTGACAGACTCTTTTGTGATGAGAGAGACCCCGAAACAGTAAATCCCTCAGACTATGCGTTTTATCAGTTGTTTTCAGGTATGATTTTACCAGGATATTGGGATTATAGAATCAAAAATGCTAAACGAGAGTACTTAAATATTGATTTAAGGTTTGGGTTTAAATTCAGCGAAAGGCTAAGAGCTTCGTTTATAGTTAAGAATATCCTAAATCGTGAATATGTTGGTCGTCCTGGGGATATGCACGCTCCACGAAGATTTGAAATAGTTCTAAGTGCACAAATTTAATTTTGTTTAACCAATAAAGTGAACCTTATGAAAAAAATTACAATTACATTAATTAGTTTGTTTGCATTTTTTGCAATGCAATTAAATGCTCAAATTTGTAATCCTCCTTGCACGCCCGATCCTGCATGCGTTGAAGTAGATAATCCTGGAGAAGTTTGTCCTATAGATCTCCCAACAGCTAATGTCGGGGAGTATTATAGTGAAACTGTAACAGTAATACCTCCTGCTGAGTATGGGGGATTGCCTGTTATTACTCAAATTAGTATTGACGACGTACAAGGCTTACCAGAAGGCTTAACATGGTGTAAAAGTCAAGAGCTTTTTGTTGTTACTGAACCTTACACTCGTTATTGTTGTCAACTTTCTGGCACACCAACAATAGTAGGCGAATATCAATTAACATTACTTATTACGCCGTATATAGGTTTTGGGGGCATATCTGTCCCACAAGCTCAAGTAACAGATGATACATCCTTAGTTGTTATTGTTTTACCAGCAGCTCCAGATGCTGCTTTTACTGCCAACCCAACAACTGCTCCTACTGGAACGCCAATTACATTTACTGATAATAGTACCAATAACCCAACATCTTGGATTTGGACTTTTGAAGGAGGAACTCCTCCTACAAGTACAGAGCAAAACCCAACAGTTACTTTTGCTGCACAAGGAATTTATGATGTTACTTTAATTGTTGCAAATGAAGGTGGTTCTGACGAACTTACGAAACAGGATTATATTACTATTGATAACGGCACAGGCGTAAGTGAGAGTATGTATCAAAAAGTTAAAATTTACCCTAATCCAGCATCACGACAAATAACTGTAGAGGCTGAGGATCTTATTTCGGTATCAATTTTAGATATGTTAGGTAAAGTTGTTTTATCTGTAAATGCAAATAGTACAACTGAAGTTATTGATATAAGTGGACTGGGGAAAGCAAATTACTTTGTTAAAATAACTACTGCCGCGGGTGAAATAACAAAAAGTATTTCAATAAAATAAGAATTACTTATTATGCATAAGAAAAGGAGGTTATTTACCTCCTTTTCTTTTTATTAGTTCTGCAATTGGGGCAATACCAAGATGTGAGTTTTGCTCGATGGCTTTTAAAACGGCTCCACCTCCCGTAAAAATATAATAATTAGGACTGTCTAAAGCCATAATATAAAGCCCAGGAAGTAGTCGTTTTAGTTCCTGCATTGTATCGCCACCACCATATAGTTTAACAGCATCGGGATTTTCGTCAATAAGAGTGTCGAGTGCAATTGTGCCTTCATTAAAATATGGAGTAAACCCCATAACTGCATTAATAAATACAGTTTTTGCTTTATGAAAAACATCTTTAACGTGCTCATCTTCAAATGATTCGGGATCAACGTCAAGTATATAGTTAAAAGCCTGAGCTTTTTTCAATTTTCGAATATCATGTACTCTATATTTCCCGGTTTCTTTAGCACCTAATACATCAGCTTCAACAATAAATGGTAATTCTACTATTTTATTTGGATATTTTTTTGCAAACTCAACAAACTCACTGGCTAATTCTATATCTCTGTCGCTAACAGCTTTAATTGAAATGCCATATTTTGCACATAAATAAGCATTATACATTACACCCCCAAGTATCAAGTTATCTGCTTTTTTTAAAAGAGCATACAAAGGTTCAATTTTTGTGTCGAATTTACTTCCCGCCACCACAGCAAGGAAAGGTTTGTCCGCATTAAAAAGTCTTTCGAGGTTTTTAATTTCTTTTTGCATCAGATAACCTGCATATGAGGGGAGATATTTATTAATTCCAACTGTTGAAGCGTGCGGTTGCCAACTTCCAAAAGCATCATTAACATAAATATCTGCTAAGCCAGCAAGTTGATTAGCGAATCGGTCCATTTCGACCTCTCCTGCTTCTTCACCTTTAAACCAACGTGTGTTGGGTAAGTAAATTGCATCAATTTCGCTGTTTTTAAGACGTTTTATGGCGTGATTAATATTGGTTTCTATACTCAAATATCCTTGGTCTTTGTGCGAATAAAACTCTGGCACTTCAATATCAATATGAAGTTTATTAATTAAATAATCAACAATTGGCTGTACGGAGGTTTTCTCATCAATACTAATATGACCTGTTTTACTATCTTTTGGTCGTCCAACATGAGTCATTAATATTATTTTACCTCCCTTTGCAAGAATGTGAAATAATGTTCCTATTGTGGCATCTATCCTATAGGGGTCGTGTATTACACCTGCTTTTACAACATTGTGATCAACTCTTACTAAAACGACTTTGCCTGATAAATCGGCATCCTGTATTAGAGGTAATTTATTTTCCATAAGAAATATTTTTGTTCAAAATTAATAAAAAAAACACCATAGCTACTAAAAAAAATAGAATTATGATGTTTTTGTTTGTTTACTCAAAGAGGGCTATCTTAAAAGAGTAACTTTCCCAGTTTTTCTATATTCGTTACCATAAAGGTCAATAAAAGTAAGCATCCAAGAGTAAACGCCTTCGGGACATTCCTTATCCATGTATCTACCATCCCATTCTTCAGAATATAGTTCTGAGAAGAAAACAGTTTCTCCCCAACGATTATAAATTGCAAGAGAGTATGTCTCGGTATTTACACCATCAACGATAACTTTAAATGTTTCATTTAAGTCGTCATGGTTTGGTGTAAAAGCAGTTGGGGCATAAACCGCCAATTCATTCGACACAAATATATCGACACCCGTAGAATCACTACAACCATAAAGCGAGCTTGCTTGCATACTGACATGATAATTGCCAGGGAATGTAAAAACATGACTAGGATTGGCAGCATTGCTCTGGATTCCGTCGCCAAAGTCCCAATTATAGAAGAACCCTCCTTCAGTATAATTAGTAAAGTAAACTATTGGAGTTGCCATAGTAATATTTGTGCGATTTGCTCTAAACTCTGCAATAGGAATTGGGAATACTGTAATTGCAATAGTTGTATCAATGCTACAAGATTTATCTGAAATAATTTCTAATCCTACATGGTAAGTTCTTGCATTATAAAATGTATGTATTGGATGTTTATCAAAAGATAAGTTCTCGAAATCCCCTTCATCAAAATTCCAAATATATCTCTGTCCAATATTAGGACTATTTTCGTGGAATTGTACAGTTAGAGGAGTACAACCATTTGTTGGTTCTGCACTAATATTAACAGGAGGTAAAGGATATGTAAACAAAGAATATCTTACTATAATACTGTCATATCCACAATTATCATATACTAAGAACTCAAAAATAGAATCATTCGCAATACTTACCGCAATTGGAAGTGTCATTAGCGAATCATTAACATACACCTGCGTTCCGTCAAGTCCACCACCTTCGATAATTACCTCAAAGTTTACAGTGTCTTCAGGACAAACGGTATCACGGTCAGCATATATTTCCAAACTTAGTGGTTTTAGTACGGTTACAGTTATTTCTATTTCTTCGCTTATACAATTAGCTGCATCTACAATGTGGGCAGTATATGTTGTTGTTTCGGTAGGATTTACTAATGTAGTCATACCATTATCATCATTACTCCAAACAATAGTATAAGGAGGAACACTTCCTGTGATTATTCCTATTCCTATTTCTGTGGATTGTCCATAACAGATAGTTGGATTATCCATTGCCTGAATATAGAATGGTTCAGGCTCTAATACATCAAATGTCATAGTATAGTGGCAATAGTTTTGATCTGTTGCTGTAACTATATATGTACCAGCTTCGATACCCACTAAATCTTCTTGCCAACTACCGTTATTCCATTCAAAATTATATGGTGGTATTCCGCCTGCCACAGATATGTAAACATTTCCATCATCGCCGCCATTACATGTTACATTGTTACCTGTAATTGTACCAACCATAGGAGCATCTGCTTGGAATATTTGCACAGTGTCTGCTGTAACACAGTCGTGATGATCATTTATTGTTACGCTATAAATTCCAGGAATAAGATCATAAATATCTTCGGATATTTCGCCATTGCTCCAACTAAAGTAATATGGAGGAGTTCCACCAAAGACATTAAGGTCTGCAATTCCGTTTCCTTCGCCAAAGCACCTTATATGTGTTGGAGTTATATTTCCATGTAAAGGCAAATCGGGTTGTTGAATTTGAACCATTGTATAATTAACACAACCATGTGCGTCAGTAACAGTTACTACGTATATACCAGCAAATATATCGAAAAGGTCTTGTGAAGATGAGCCGTTACTCCATTCATATTGATAGGGAGGAGTTCCACCTGTAACAATAAGGTCAACATATCCTGTGTTTTCGCCATAACAAAGTACCTCTTGTGTATAAACATTTAATAAAAGAGGTTCAGGTTGAGTAATTTCAAATTCATATTCGAATAGACATTCATGTGAGTCAATAACAGTTCCGTTATAGGTTCCTGCTGGAATATTTATCAAGTCTTGAGTAAGTTGACCATTTGACCATATATAATAATATGGAGGAGTGCCACCTGCGATTTCGATATCGATATATCCATCGCTATATCCATAGCATGAGACATGTCCGATTTCGCTAAAAGGCATTGAAATTGGTGCGTCTGGTTCATTAATAAATACGGAATCTTCATGTTCACAGGCAACAGAATCAGTTATAGTTAAGTAATGCCAACCAGCATAAACTCCAATTGGATTTGCATCGGTTCTGCCACTAGGTTGCCATAGATAAGTATATGGAGGTACACCACCAGAGACATACGAATAAATATTTCCTGTTGGTTCACCATGACAAAGAACGTCATCAGCATATAAACTTGAGAGAATTGGAGGGTTTTCATCTGCAATATTCATTTCACCAAAAACCTGACAACCATAAGTATCTGTTAAAGTAACAAAATAATATCCTGAAGGGACAGTTATCTCGTCAGTTGGTCCTGAGTGTGTATTGATTGTTCCCCAAGAGTATTCCCAAGTAAAATCTGGAGAGCTATTAATGGCTGTTACAGATATTACGCCACTAGTGTCACCATAACACAGCACATCCAAACCATTAATTTCAATATCTAATTCAGGTAATGGGAAAAGCCATGTTCCATCAAAAACTGTATCCTGCACAAATCCTTGCAAGTCCCATTCTTGGTCATACCATGTAAGTGGAATATATCCAAGAGGGAATGTTTCTGATAATAATGGTTCACAATTTGTTGGGAAACAAAATTCGATATCTTTAGTTTGTGAATCCCCACCACCTTTGGCAGGTAAGGCCTCATAATCCTCGGGCATATAATCCGACAAAGTTATTGGTGGTGCCGGAATTGCTGGAGCACAAGCAGTAATTGTTTGAGACATGCCTAAATCACTATTATCTATATGTATTTCGGGCAAACAAAATTCAGGCATACTTGTTATTGGGATAATACCACCAGTAGGAATAAAGATTGAAAAATAAATTGCTTCGATAATAAAATCAAAAGTAATAGAGTCCCAAGTATGATTTGAAAAACCCGAAGTGATATTGTAAGTTACATCATATACTTCCATTGAGTCCCATTCATAACAAGGGTACGTAATATTTAAGTCATTGTTAATTGCGAAAGTAATTGTGTCTGATAAACCTTCGGCAATTAGAGCATTTCCATTTGCTGGATCTGTTTCGCTATATACAAGTTCTGTTTCAAAAGTAAGAGTAGCTAAAATAGTAGGACAAAATGCAAAATCTTGTGTCATATAACTTGACATGTGCAAATCCATGTGTAAAATAAAGTATTCAATTACTGCATTTACTCCTGCAATAATTTCAAATTCAATTGTACCACCTTCGATAAAATCAAGTGCTTCTTGAATTGCTGGCCCTTCGGGAGGAGGGATAAGACCTGCGAGAAAACCAAGAAAATCCATAATGTTTAGATTAAACCACATCCATTCATCGTTTCCACTTGCGTGCAAGCATTGAGTTGTAGGGTCGAGCCAGTCTTCAGTTTCAACGTACGGAATATCTATTTCTCCAGTAAGTCCAATACCAAAAAAGTCCGGAATTACAATGGGCAACAGATCGTCTTCACAAATTTGTGGTAATCCTGTAGTTTCATTTAAGCAAGGATACGCAACCTCACCTGTTTGCCCATTTAGATAAAAAATAGCAATGGAATCGTGAGGTAAAGGATCTGTTGAATATGGGTTTATAGGAAACTGTAATGTCGGTATTATTGGAATTGTTTCGCAATCTATCATACAAACAATAATGTCAAAATTGAGACCAAAGCCATACTCAAGATCAAGAGCGATAATACCAGCTGTTGGAAAATGTGTTTCTAATGCCCAACCATCAAGCACTTCGTACCATGAATGTATAGTAATAGTTTCGCCATGATCAAAGCTGTAATGGTCAGGAAAATCAAGAGTTATCTCAACAGGATAGTCAACATCAACTGAGCCTAATGTAAAACCATGCATACTAAATGTTGAGTGTAAAAACAGCCAAATACCCATTTCAATTTGGATACCCCATTGAGTACCAAGTATTTCCTCTATTGAACCAACGGTAAATCCTTCGTCAATCTGAATATTAAATAAGTCATAATCAAAATCTAAACTAAAAGAGTCGCCAGCTCCCCACATATCTTGGTCGTGGGTGCTATACGGAATTTCGTGCACTAAAATATTGGTTTGAGAGTAAAGACTTGATGCTCCCCAAAGTGCAAAAAATAAACAAAATAATATTAACTTTTTCATCATAGTTATTTGGTGTATTGTGCTGTTAATAAACTTTCGACAAGAACCTCATATAAAAGAGATTTAGCAGATTTCGGATAATTTGCATTTATCCAAATAGTATTATTATAATCTCCTGCGAACAACATTAGTCGTTCATAGTCATAGCCATTGACGGTAAACTCAACAAGATACAGAATCCCGTTCTTGCCGTCTTTCATTTTCACATCTTCTTGTGATATTAGCCTTACATTTTGGCTTTCAAAATGCTCGGGAGTCATTGCTTGAGCAATCATAATGTATGATGTGCCTATAATCTCTTGAACTTGCACAGTTGTAGAAGACCCTGGATGTATCATACCTGGTATGTTTTCACTAACAAGAAAATGTTCGGGAGGTGTCATAAATACATCAGTCCTCGGAATTTGCACCAACTCTCCAGGGGTGTAATTAAGTTTTAATGTTTCTGTACCAAAACCTGTTTGTGAAAATGTTGATAATGTAAATAACAAAAATGTTATTGTAACAATATATTTCATGTATAATCCTCCTTTATATTATAACAGCCCAATTATTAATTATGTAAATATACAATCTTTTTTTTTACTAAAGTAAATTATTGACGAAAATATTAAGTTTTGGTTGTCTGATTTACTAAAATAAATGTATTTTTACCAAAAATTTTAAATAAAATAGAATGAAGACAAAATCAATTTTCTTTTTAGCTGTTGTCATAATGATTTTAAGTGTCGCTTTTTCATGTAATTCGGGCGGCAAGTCAAATGATGAGACTAAAACAAATGATACATTGCAAAATGAAGTCAAAATCACTTATCCAAAAGATACAAGTTTAGACCAAATTGCTGCTTTGTTAGGTGGTGATAATCCAGATGCGTTTAAAGATATATTTACTGACAATATGGTTTTTTGGAATGATTATAAATTGTCGATTGATACACCTTGGAACAGAATTACTAACGAAAGATTATCTTTAATGGATAAATGGTCTGACGAAGAAATGAATCCAAAGATTAATGATACGCTATTACTATTTTATCCGTTTTCGGGTCCCGATTATTTAAACGCTTATCATCTATTCCCAAATGCTAACGAATATATTCTTGTTGCAATGGAGAAACTAGGAACCATTCCTGATTTATATAATCTTGATGAAGAAAATCTTAAAGGATATCTTGATGCAGTAAACTTTGCGCTTAGAGATATTTATAAAAGAAGTTATTTTATTACTGGAAATATGGATCAAGATTTGAGAAAACATAAAGTTAACGGTGTTTTGCCTTTACTATATGTCTTTTTGCACCGTACTGGACACGAAATTTATGATTTTGGGTATTTTCGCCTCGAAAATGATGGCGTAAGCTTTACTGAAATTCAAGAGCCTACAAATTCACTAGAAATTGCCGAATGTATAAAATTTAAAGTGCGTAAAAATGGAGACGATAAACTTAAAGATATTACTTATTTTTATGCTAATATTTCTGATGATGGATTTGTGCAAAACCCTGTTTTTTTACAGTATTTGCATAACATCAGAACAAATAATACTTTTATTAAATCGGCTTCATATTTAAGTCATTACGAAACTTTTTCAAATATCAGAAATACTGTTTTAGATAAAGCTGATGCGGTGCTTGAAGATGATACAGGTATTCCATATAGATATTTTATCGATAACTTTGAGAATTATCTCTATGGAGTTTACGAAAAACCAATTGCTGATTTTAAATCAACTTATTTATTCCAAAAAGATCTTGATGAGGAATATAAAAATTCTGAGGTTAAACCACTTGACTTTTCACTCGGCTATCATTGGAGAAGTGGAAATCAAAATTGGATGCTTTATGTAAGAAAAGTAGATAATTTAGATGCAGAAACTGCTGAAGTTCAAGTAGAACAGGAATAAAAACTTGTTTTACTGTGACAACTAAAATTAAAAACATTTGGAAGCTTGTACTAAAAGTTTCTTTGATTCTTGTAATTTCATTAGTTTTAATTGAGATTACTCTTGGTATTTATTTTAAAATTAAAGACCGAAATTTAATACACGCTGAAGTAATTGATTACCCTTACTTGTATTTTAAATTAACTGAAGATTCTGATTTTCGTAATGAGGATGGGCTGAAAATATTTAGAGAAAAAACTAAACCAGATACCGTCTTTAGAATAATAATCTCTGGAGGAAGTGTTGTTTATGGATTAGAACCCGAAAATACAATATCTGCAAATCTTGAAAGACTTTTAAATGATAGTTTATTAGAAGTAAATATCGAAGTATTAAATGCAGGTGTTCCAGCTTATGTAATTGAACAGGAGTTTATTTTAGTGCAATTAGTCTTGCAGTATTATAATCCTGATATGATTATATCTTTGGATGGGTATAATGACTTAATCTCGACAGAAATAAATCGATTTTATCCTTGTGAGGATTTGTTGCCACCACATAATTGGCGTGATTTCAGATTAATCAAATATCATAATAATGTGAGAAGATTATCAGGCCGGTTTTATGGTGCATTTACCAATATAAATCGACTTTCAGACTTTGCATATCGTAATTTTTCAAATAAGAAAGATGATTTTGCAGCAATGAGTGCTAATAAACAATATATTGCTAAAACTTATAGACAACGAACAAATGATTTAGAAGCATTTTGTCAAGCTAAAGATATTGTATATTATCATTTTCTACAACCTGTTCGTTTTATTTCTAATAATAGTAATAACCGTGAAAAACATTTAGAAGAGATTTATAAATGTATGAACGATAGCCTGATTAATTACCCCTATTATAAATCCTTAATTGATATCTTTGATAATAATGACCAAGTTTATACGGATGAATGTCATGTTGATGAACTTGGGAATAAAAAAATTGCCATGAAAATGTTTAATGTAATCTTTCCAGTAATAAAAAACGAGTTTTTATGCGACTCATTAATTATAAAATAAGTGTGTGATAAATCACATGTTTATATAAATAATTTTTTAATTATGCTATCCGAAACAAACATTCCCTTATTTGTAAGTCTAACGTAAGCGTTTTCTAATTTGTAATTTGATTGGTTTATTGTTTTTAAAGATGATTTAAGTTTTTCAGTTTGTGTTGAGCCGAAATCTTTTTCAAAATCATTAATGTTTATACCATCAACTGTTCTTAATGATAACATTATTGCTTCATTTATATGGTCTAACACGCTTAAGGTTTCTGTTTCATAGTGCGGTTGAGACTTTTTGATTTGTTTGCAATATAAATCCAAATCAGATACATTAAAAGCTCGCTTATTTTGATAATATGAATGTGCTGATGGCCCAAATCCCAAATATTCTATTCTACTCCAATATGCAGAATTGTGCTTTGATTGGTATCCAAGTTTTGAGAAATTTGAAATTTCATATTGATTAATATTGTATGTTGAAGATATCTCCAATAAATCGCAATATTGTGTAAAACTTAACTCTTCGTCTATAACTTGAAATTTATTTTCTTTTAATTGTCTGTACATCAAGGTGTTTTCTTCAATTTCCAAGTGATATGCAGATAAGTGTTGTATGGGTAATTTAAGAGTTTTGTGTAAAGTTTCTTGCCACATTTTTTCTGATAACCTAGGTATTCCATAAATTAAATCTGCACTAATATTTTTAAATCCACATTTATCTGCATTTTCAACAGAACTAATTGCATCGTCGGCTGTATGTCGTCTTCGTAAAAACCTCAACATGTCATCATTAAGACTTTGCAAACCAATACTAAGGCGATTAACTCCAAGATTTTTTAATGCTCTAAGATAATTTATATTCAAATCGTCAGGATTTGCTTCAAAACTAATTTCTGCATCTGCTTTTATTTGGAAGTGTGTGTAAATCTGGTTTAAGATAATTTCAATATCTTGTATATATAACTGCGATGGTGTGCCACCTCCAAAATAAATAGTTTCGATATTTTTATCTGTTAGACATTCTTTACGAACTTCTATTTCCTTTAATAATGCAGGCATAAAATCTGTAAGTTTTTTACTGTTTGCAATCGAATAAAAATCGCAATATGAACATTTCGATTTGCAAAAAGGAATATGAATATAAATACCTGACATAGTTTTTTAAACTAATATTTAGTTTACAGAACAAAATTACTATTTTTAGGCATTAATTTACAAAAAGAATAAAAATGAAGATAATTACTTTTAATTTGAATGGAATAAGGTCGGCAGCCAGTAAGGGATTATATGATTGGATTCAGAAAGAGTCCCCAGATGTTTTATGTGTTCAGGAAACCAAGGCACAGCCCTACCAAATAGAGGTTTTGAAATTCCGAGAATTGGGATATCATTCGTATATTCATTCGGCTACTAAGAAAGGGTATAGTGGAGTTGCAATTTTTTCAAAAAAAGAACCAGATTATTTGCAAATAGGAATTGGTAATGACAAGTTTGATGTTGAAGGTAGAATGCTTAGGGCAGATTTTGGCGATATTACAGTTTTGAATTCATATTTTCCGTCAGGAACAACTGGCGATATTCGGCAAGAAGTAAAAATGGATTATCTTAATGAAATTCAAAACTTTGTCGATAAATTGAAAAAAGAACGTCCAAACATAATTCTTGCAGGCGACTATAATATTTGTCATAAACCTATTGATATTAGCAAGCCAGAGAATAAAAAAGGTGTATCGGGTTTTTTGCCCGAAGAGCGTGAATGGGTTTCACAATTTATAGAAAGTGGTTTTATTGATACTTTTAGAGTTTTTGAACAGTCGGGCGGAAATTATACTTGGTGGAGTTATAGAGCAGAAGCAAGAGCAAAAAACTTGGGCTGGAGAATTGATTATCAGATGGTAACAAAGCCTTTGAAAGATAACCTAAAATCTGTAAAAATCCATAGTGATGTGGTAATGTCCGACCATTGTCCTTATGAAATTGTGATTGAATAAGAACTAAAATAACTATATTAGCAAGTTTAACTTGATTAATAAACTGTAAAATAACATAAATGTGAAAGCAAAAAGGATATATCGTCCCTAACGGGACTTATAAGACACTAACTGTCACGAACTTTACCAATATTTCATCCCTACGGGATTGACACTGTTAGATGTTATAATAATGGAGGTGAAATATGTTTAATTACAATAAGTCAAATCAATTGATTTGGGGTTGTTTTATAACTGATATTGGATATACTTTAACTGCATTTTGTCCCGTAGGGATAAAACATTGATTAGTATGCTTTTGTGTTCAGTCCCGTAGGGACAAAACATTGGTAAAGCATACTAATCAATGTTTTAAAGTCCCGTTAGGGACGATACATTTCAAGTATTTCATGCGTTTAGCAATAGTTTTATCAAATAATATTAATTTAAAATACAACAAAAACAATTATGACTTATATCGAAGAAAAAACTTATGATAAATTAAATTTTCAGACAAATTCACTCAAAAAAGGGGAATGTTAAAAACACTCTTATTGATA